>Ga0153947_1000510_pt1 | contig 19031 bp, 16 predicted proteins | sample TSNJ031MetaG_FD_104697 | JGI IMG/M metagenome (GOLD analysis project Ga0153947, IMG submission 104697) | Attine ant fungus gardens microbial communities from New Jersey, USA - TSNJ031 MetaG | ecosystem: Host-associated > Fungi > Mycelium > Unclassified | place: USA: New Jersey, Wharton State... | reverse complement strand
ATCAATCAGCAGAATATCTGCATCTACATTAATTGCAATGGAAAAAGCCAGCTTCATATACATACCTGAAGAATATGTCCGAATGGGATTATGGATGAAATTCTTAAGCTCAGAAAACCTTATAATTTCTTCCAACCGCTGGTCTATTTCCTTTCTGGTCAATCCAAAAACTGCTGCATTCAGGTAAATATTTTCATAACCGCTTAGATCAGGATGGAACCCTGCTCCCAGTTCCAGAAGGCTGGATACCCTTCCTTTGATATTCAGCTTCCCTTTGTCCGGATAAATAATTCTGGTCAGCAATTTCAATGTTGTACTCTTTCCGCATCCGTTGCTGCCTATCAATCCGACAGCCTCCCCTTTCCTGACTTCAAATGAAATGCCCCGCAGCACCCAGAACTCGTGATACTGACTCCTGTCCCGATGTAATACCTTCTCCTTCAGTTTATTGCTTATATCAAAATTATTTTTATATTTTTTATGTACATCACAGACTTCAATCACATTTCCATCTATCATTGTGCCATCCCTCTGCCCGCTATTTCTTCTATTAACTTAATATATTTATTTACCATTTCCCCTTTTCCATATTTCCATTTCTCAGACGTAGGTACCAGTGACGCTCTCTGATATCTTTCCAGATAATCCAGCATATCGGAAAAAGCCTCCACAAGTTCATCCTGATTGCTTGAATCTTTTCTATATGACATTTGTATCATCTGCTCATTACTGGTTGTAACAATATTCTCATACGCTGTATTCACCACCTTACATCCTTTCAGATAACTGACATCCATAGCATTTCCCACATTGGTCAGAACCATGGGTATATCACAGCAAATTGCCTCTAAAACAGCATTGGAGCACCCTTCCTGCAATGTAGGCAAGGTAAAAATATCTGCTGTCTGACGTAAAAAAGCACCCATGTACTTATGGTCGAAATATGGTACCACCTGCATATTCTTTTTTGCAGACGAATTACGATATTCTTTTTGAAAATGCTGATAATATTCATTTTCACTATTTCCCACAAATAATAATTTAGTATCCGGATATCTTAAAATCAGCTTTTCCATAACTCCTATCATGCCAATCTGATATTTTACCGGATAAAATGAAGCTACAAATACAATTACCACATCATTGTGAGTTAACCCCAACCCAGAACGTTTCAGACTTTCTGGTAATATATCCTGTGCTATTTCATTCAGATCTATGCCATTATATATTACCTGCAGATTGTCTTTCACTGCATCAGTTCTGGCCAGATAATAATCCTTTACCTGATTGGAGACCGGTACCACCTTATCCATCCGGTTCAATATTTTACTATATGCAAGGATTTCCGGATTACTCTTCCATGTATATACATTGTGCATAGTATAGATAGTGGAGATACCTCTGGTTTTTGCTTCCTCCCATCCAAAGATATTATAATGATAATGCAGAACTGTAATATTTTTTTTGTATAAATATTTAAGAAAATATTGCATGTCATTGTTAAATACCATCAATTCTTCATCAGCTATCTGTCCGGCCATAATTCCCAGATTATCTTCCTGGCACATAAGGTATACCGCATATCCATGATCTTTATAACCAAGGTACAGATTCAGTACTACCTGCTCTAACCCACCTTTATCAAAGGTTGTTACTACCAGTCCTATTGCCGGCTTTTCCCCCTGCATGCGAATCTGTTCCACAGGTCTAACCGTATTATTTTTAAACAGCTTTTTAAAGAGGTCTAACAGACTCATACAGATTCTCCTTCTACTATATTCTTCAGTATTTCCCTTCCTTCCACATACTTCTGCTGCAACTTATTCAATATTTGATAATTATGCTCAGCCATACTCATACGTTCTTCCTCTGTCAGGCTGATTCCATTCAGCATATCCATATAGGAAAGATATTTCATTCCCATCTCTGCAAAGTCCCCTATATGCTCTGTTTTTAAAATAGGAATAATACCGAATTTCAAATATTCAACAATCTTGGTGGGACAGGCAACCCGATTAACCGGTCCCTCATCCCGAATTATAAATCCAAAATCACAGACTTCATATTCCTGATATAATTCCTGCGGGGTTTTAGAAACCACTATCATGTCCATTTCCTGACTCCGTTCTCCCCACATTTCCATAAACTCTTTCGAATCAGGAACAAATATCTTATACCGTACGGAATGCCGGGTCTGTTCCATCACATCCTGCATCAGACTGATGTTCTGCCATGGCTGTATCCCTCCTGCATAAGTTATCACTGGCTTGGTGTCGTTTTTTTCTCTCTTTTTATTTTCCACAGGTTTCAGCAGATCCGCTCCAAAGACAGGCACCTCCACTATCCTGGCTTTCATATCAGGATACTTTTGCTTCAGATACTGTCCCATGGCATTGGTAACAACTACTGCAACACTCACCTTCCCGGCCAGTATCTCCTCTATATTATTTGCAAGCTGATATCCCAGCCTGGAACCACTCAGCTCATACTCCTCCGGAACTGCCCCATGTACATCCCAGAAGTGCCGAACTCCTTCCAGATCAAATATTTTCCACAATTCCCGGGAAGAGCGATCTTCCATAAAGCGCAGCAGGCTGTGGATATATGTACTGCCGCATGCTTTAACAATCCCTGCTATTGCTTCTATATGATCTTTGTTATGGCTGTTAAATACAATATATCCATGCTTCTCATCTATAAAATCAAACCGCATAGCTATACAATTGATTCCCTCATCATATAAATAGATTCTGCACATATCCTTCAGCACAGTAGTATCAATAGCCTTAATCCGCTGAATATAACCATCTCTTTCATTTTCTCTATTATACATGGGGGCAAATACGCAGATTGGCATATATCCTTTGGCTTTTCCCTCCCTGATCAACCGGTAAACAGACTCTATATTTTCCTCTGTACTTCTTCGTGATCTAAGGCTTTGTAAGTAATCCTTTCCCTTTCTTATTGTTATGCCGATTATTCCCGTCCATCTTCTACACACTTTTACCCATAACATCTGTATCAGCTGCCGACCTGAATATTGACAGGATTGCATATCTGCACGATCCGCCTGTGCTGTAAAAAATGCAATAGCCTCTCCCCAATCAGACATCAGCTTTTCTATATTATCAAAAGAAGTGCCAATTTGCTCTCTTGCCCAATCCTGCTTTTCATTTTTCAATAAAAAGTCCATATCCTGGCGGCAGGATTCCAGAAGCTTCCATGTGCGATCCTTCCACTTTCGCTGCCATTTCTTCTCGAACCTTTCGCGATTTGTATCACCTATATTCTTTCGTTCCTCCATTTTCAATCCGGAAAATGACCCGCTTCCAAAATGATGAAGAAAACAATCCCTTGCAATCATAATATTGTAACCCGCATCTATAATTCTGAGACAATAGTCATCATCTTCATAAGATCCGGGATAAAACTGTTCATCCAATAACCCTACCGCTTCTATTACCTCTTTTTTAAACAATGCTGCAAAAAAAGTAATTAGTTCACTTTGTACCATACATCCCTTATAACAGGCATGACGCTTCCCTGCATATACATTAGCCAAATCTATAGCACGCATCTTAGCTTCCACAGTATAATCTATTTGTATGGTCTGCTCATTTCCTGCTGCATTGGTGACTGGTCCTATTACATCCTGTTGCTTCTCCAACAAATAATCCAGCCAAAAATCTGTGACAATTACATCCGGATTCAACAGACAGATATGACTAATATCATCCCGTTCCAGGAATCTTTTGATCAGCACGTTATTCCCGCCGCTGAATCCCAGATTTCTACCTGCAACTATAAATTCCAGATCTGCACCTTTTCGTTTTTCCTTAATATCCTCAATCAGTTTTCCGCAAGCATCTATTTCTTCTTGTCCCGAGCCATTATCAATCACACATACTGCAAACGGAACCCGAATCTTCACCATCCACAAGCTTTCCAGTGTCAATCTCAAATATTTCATGGAATTATAATTAATGATTGCAATACCGACTTTTTTTATTTCTGTTTCCATTTATCTTCTCCGTATCCCAACACATTTGCAAACACTTCCAGATATTGATCTGCCATTTTCTCTACCGAAAAGTTATTCTGTGCATAATTTATAATGTTTTGTTTCTTAAGCCTCCACTCTTGTCTGCTATTCATCATCTGCAAAATCGCTTCAACCACCTGTTCCAAATTATCATTTATTCCTCCCAGCATCCGATCATATAATTCTTCACTGCTGTACTGTTCCAAATCACGCATCGGGTTATCCACCAATATTCCATTCTGCCCTCTTGCAACCAGCTCCACTCCACTCCCGCACCGGGAATGAATCAATGGCACTCCATGACGTAAAGCCATTGTCGCTGCCATGCTCCATCCTTCATAATAGGAATCCAACAGAAAAACATCCGCCTCCTGTAACAAACTGTCCATATCTGAACAATATCCGATCAGACGGACACTGCCCTCCAGCTTACGTTCTTGTATCATAGAAAGAATCTTTCTTTCATATTCCAAATCTGCACCTTCACCTGCCAAAACCAATACCGCAGGATCAGTACCTAGTCTCCTTATCACATCCCAGGCTCGCAATATTCCTGCCTGATTTTTTCTTGGGTGAATACTGCCTGCTGTAACAAACAACATTGCATCCCCAGAGATTCCATGCTCTTTCCTGAATGTTGCATTCTTCCTCTCCACAATGTCTCCCGCTTCCACACCATTCCCAATAATTTCTATTTTTTTGTTGTCTACATCCGGAAATTTTAAAAGGAATACCTCTTTTGCAATTTGAGACACAGCAATATATTTCTTAATATAAATCTCATTTTTTATTATCTCCCTTATCCTTCCTGGTGACAGGAATACATACATGTTATGGATTACTTCTACTACCGGCACCCCGTATTTATTCAATATATCCAGAAAACGCACTACATAATGTGAGTTGACCAGTATGGGTGGGGTCTTAGATATATATTTTTCAAACTCTTCTTTCTTACCATGGAAGGTCAATACTTCTATTCCTGCCAGACTCAGTTCTTCCGCTATACTTCCTCCACTGCACACGCACAATACCTTGACTGACAGCCCCTTCCTGTTCCACTCTATTGCAAGAGTCCTTACTACTTCTTCCAATCCTCCCTGGTCCAAAGATTCTGTCATAAGAGCAAGATATGTATCCGGCTTTTTCATATGTGATTCTGATACCTGCAGGCCCATGGTTTTCTTAAATTTCCTGAAAATCTGATCGTCCTCTTCTTTCTGTGCAGCAATCAAATCCTCCCGATACCCACTTAAATAAAAATACCTGTGTACGCCAATGATTCTGCCTCCAAGCTTCAATATCAGCTTACACCGTTCCTTTCCTGAAGCATATTTCATCTTCCGTATTAACGCCTTCCATTGATACTGCCATTCCCTTATCATAATGCCTCTACAAACCTTCTCTGCATCTTGCTAAAGCTAAAGAATCCAACAACTAAAAAAACCACTCCTGCTACTACCGCTGCCGCCAGAATATTTAAATCGGGAATTTTTTTATAATATAAAATTTCTCTATAGGATAATATAATTCCGGTCATTGGATTGAGATAAATCAGAGGACGAAATGCTTCCGGTATAGTTTCAACTTCATATAAAATAGGGGTCAGGTACATCCATGCCATCGCCACAATTCCCAATATATACTCCAAATCCCTGAAATACACCGTTAACGCAGAGAATATCATAGCCATTCCTAATGCCAGCAAATATTCTACCACCATAACAATCGGCAAAGCCCACAATACTTTAAGATTGATGCCATAACCACTGATAATCAGCACCGCAAAGATTACCAGAAATGTTAACAGCATATTTATAAAAGCACTGCTGACATAAGCAATTGGCAGTACCTGCCTTGGAAAATAAATCTTCTTTATCAGATTCTCCTGACTGACAACAGAGGTAGCCCCGCCTGCCAGCGAGGTATTAAAGAATAACCATGGAATCAATCCAATAAATAAGAATATGTAGAATTTATCAATCGTAGTAGGAAATAATACCGAAAACACAATCGTATATACTGTTAACTGCAGCAATGGATTCAAAAATGTCCAGATAAATCCTAAAACCGACCCTTTATACCGACCTCTTAATTCTTTACGGACCAGACTAAAAATCATTTCTCTATAATGATATAACTCTTTTAACGTATTCATACAGCATGTACTCTTTCTGCCTCTTTATCATTTATAACCTGATGCAGCTTGTTGTATCGATTATCCCAGGTATTATCCTCTAAGAATCCTACCTGCTGTTCTTTATTGTATTTAGCCGGAAAACCTTTCTTACAAAGCTGTCCCAACAGTTCCATATATTCTTCCACAGTACTATAAAAATAGACAAACTCTTCAAATCTTTTTATTTCCGGATAAAATATGCTTATAATACATTTACCAAAGGAAATATATTCATATAACTTAAGTGGATCTACTGATAATACAACATCATTTAATAGAAAGGGCATCAGAAGACAGTCATAGTCTCTGATATATCCCGATAGATATTTGTGCTCTATCACACCTTCATAAATCAAACGCGAATGAGACTTTTTTTTTAACCGGTTAAACGGACCTATTAAATGATATGTAAAAACAGAATTTAGTTTCAGACTATCCTTTAATAATTTGAAGTCAAACCAGGTGTCTATTGTCCCAATATATCCTATTTTATAAACAGGCTTTATTTCTGCTTTTTTTATCTCACATATTTGACCAGTCTCTACACCATTTCGTATTAAAATAGCTTTTGCCTCCTGCGCAATTCTATTTACCTTTTTACATAACAACAAAGAGGAAGCAAATACTATGCTGCTTTTTTTGATTAACCTTTCCTCCTGGAGTATTATTCTGGATACTCTTTTTCTATCAGGATACAATGCTTTATGATTATCCATACAATCATAGATAATCTGACCTTTATAATCATCCGGTATATATTTTGCATATAATGGATAACCCACCATGATATAGTCATATTGTTGATAATTTCTGAATAATAACTGCTGAAACAGCTTTGCTGCTGCTCCCACAGCTTTTATCTTTTCCTGATATGGTATCGTCCATAAGACCTTCTTTTTCACAAATTCACTACTCAGTTTTATGGCTTTATAACGTATATTAATAATGCTTCTTGGAAAAATAACTGTCACATCATAATGCTGGCTCAGCTTCTCCGCCAAAATCTGCGGACGTTGGTAAATCCATAACCAGTCAATCCCCATTATATAAAGTATTTTTTTCTTACTTTCATTATCTTTTGGCATGTATTTTTCTGATCCTTTACCGGAACTTTACTTTGCTGTCTTCTCAGTTAAAAAATTCAATTGTATTCATTGTACCTAACCCGATTTTAGCAATCAATATGTACCACTTGATGTACCATACTTATTTACTATATGGTTGAGCAATGGCAAAATTGTTAACAAATACTGCTTACGTCAGTAACATTTTTATTACCGTCAGATTAACCGTCATAAACATTCATATATTAATCCGCAGAATCGACAAAAATGGTAACATTATCCACCTACTATTAACCATATTGTATGATATATTACACTTGAAACAACAAATGAGGAGGTACACTATTTATGCCAAAAAAGGGTGAGAATATTTACAAGCGGAAAGATGGCCGTTGGGAAGGGCGTTATATTAAACATCACACACCGGAAGGAAAAGCAAAATATGGTTATGTATATGCCCGTACTTATACTGCTGCCAAAAAATTACTTCTGGAAAAACAGATTGCTAATGAAAATGGCAGTCTGGAATCTACTGGTAAAACCATATGTTACGATCAAGTGTTAAACGAATGGATGCAGCATATCCATTTACAGGTGAAAGAATCTACTTACTCCAGATATTTTCATTTAGTAAGGAATCATATTAAACCGGAACTGGGAAGCTATCAGCTAAACAGGATCAATTCACAGTTAATCGAAAGGTATGTGGAGCAATTACTGAACAATGGACGTCTGGATGGAACCGGCGGATTATCACCCAAAACGGTATCAGATATCACAGCCATTATTAAAAGTTCGATGGAATTCGCCAGGTATCATAACTATAATATTTCCTGTGATTTAAGCAGGTTGTCGATCAAAAAAAATTTCCATAAGATCCGTGTCCTGTCATTGCAGGAACAGTCTGATCTGACCACCATACTGGAACAGAATACCGACTTTTGCAAATTAGGCGTACTCATCAGCCTGTACACAGGCATCCGCCTGGGAGAACTCTGTGCATTGTGTTGGGAAAATATTGACATGGAACAGAATATATTAAAAATAAGCAAAACCCTTTTACGAATACAAAATACTGATACCAGGGTACATACGAAGACAAAAATCATTATTACTGAACCCAAAAGTCAATATTCCATTCGGGAAATTCCACTACCTGCATTTTTAATGAAGCTCCTCTCCCACTATCATCAGACTTCTGACGCTTATGTCTTAACAGGTCAGACTGATAAGTATCTGGAACCACGGACTGTTCAGAACCGGTTTAAATCCTATATCAGAGATGCCAACTTGTCTGATGCTAATTTTCACTCTCTCCGGCATACATTTGCAACGAGATGCGTGGAACTTGGGTTTGATGTAAAGAGCCTGAGTGAAATACTCGGACATGCCAGTGTGAATATTACCTTGAATAGATATGTGCATTCTTCTTTTGGATTGAAGAAGGATAATATGGAGAAGCTTTCAATGATCGCAAAATTATAAGCCGTCATGTTAGCCGTCAGGTGTGGCAGAGACTCTACTGTTGGTAGGGTTCTCTGTCTTTTTCGTGAAGGTGCTTACTCTAAGGGTAGAATTAACTTATTTGAAAATCATATTAATCAGACTCCTATTTGTAAAAAAATCATGGATTTCTGATCATTGTATTGTTAGACAGGATAAGTTGGATTTATCATTTTTTAGTTAAAAAGTCTTCATTGGATTTGCAAGCGTATAAAAAGTTAAAGATATGTTTATTTAATCTATATCTTGTATGATAGCAAGTCAGTTTATCTGAAAGAGGAATAAAATTGTGATTATTTTACATTATCTTGTTGGTCTGACTCCTGTGCGAGGAGGCGGTTTAGTAAAGTATGCAACGGATTTAATGCTAGGGGAGCAGGAACAAGGTGAAAATGTATTAATGTTGCTTCCGGGTCCTATTTATCTAAAAGAAGAAAAAAGTAGAAACGTCTCTATACAAAAAAGTGGAAATTTGCAGGGTATACCAATATTTTATATAAACAATCCCTTACCTATACCGATGGCAAACGGTATACTTGACGTAGAGTGGTATACATCATCTTGTCAAGGGGATATATTTGAAAAATTTCTTCAAAAGACTAATCCCGATATTATACATATCCATACATTTATGGGGTTGTATAAAGAATTTTTACTGGCATCCAACAAACTAAATATTCCTGTTTTTTATAGCACACACGACTATTTTGGTATTTGCCCAAAAACTGATCTGATGTTTGGAGATAGTGTTTGTAGCAAGCCCGGATTGCATTGCCAAGAGTGTAGTCGATTTGCTTTGAGCAAAAAACGATTGATATTGGAACAATCAAGGATTTACAGGATATATAGAAAAAGTGATTATTTAATCAGTTTACTAGAGAGTAAAAAACTCAAGAATAAATTACAGGAATTAAGGAGTGACTATAAACAAGATAAAGTTGGGCAAATCGATACTATCAATTACAAAAATTTGTTTAAATATTATCAAGAGATGTATCAATTAGTTACATATTTTCATTTTAACAGTAGTAATACAAGAAAGGTATACGAGAAATATTTCGGGAAATTACCAGGTAGTATTATAAACATCAGTAATCGTAGCATTTGTGATAATAGAAAAACACGATATGTTAAGAAAGTGGTACGTTTAGGATATTTAGGAGGCGATTATCAACATAAAGGATTTGATAGGATATTAAAAATTCTGTCTGAATTAACTCAAAATAAACAGATAGAAGTTGAGTTGCATATATATGGCAGTTATAAAAAAATACAGCATAAGTTTTGCTATTATCACGAGCGATACAGTCATGATGAACTAAACAGGGTTTTTGATAGTATGGATGTACTTGTTGTACCAAGTAGGTGTATGGAAACCTTTGGAATGGTAGTATTAGAAGCCATTAGTTATGGTATCCCAGTATTACTCACGGATAAAGTAGGTGCAAAGGATGTAATACAGCACTGTGGCGAAGAAATTGGAATAGTAGTAAAAGACAATGGTGAGGATTTGCTTGATTCTATTTTTACAATCTGTAAAGATCCGGAAATATTAAATAGAATTAATAGGAATATAGTAAATGCTGATATTAAACTAAATTATAAAGATCATGTAAAAACTATTTGTGAAGCATATAATTATGTTGTATGTATGAATGATTTTATATAGTAATGTCAAGAAAGGTAACGTAGATATGAGTGTTGATATTATTATACCTATTTATAATGCATTTGATGAGTTAAAGATTTGTTTACAAAGTGTAATAGATTATACAGACTTAACAAAAAACAGGATTATTTTAATTAATGATAAGAGTTCTGACCAACGAATTATTCCATATTTAAGCAATCAAATCAAAGACAATATACTAGTGATCAATAATGAAATAAATAGAGGTTTTTCTAATAATATCAACTTAGGAATTGCGCAATCCAGTACAAATGATGTATTGCTTCTAAATTCAGATACTATTGTAACAGAATATTGGCTAGAGAAAATTACCAGGTGTGCGTATAGTAGCAAGACAATAGGAACAGTAACTCCGCTTTCAAATAACGCTACATTATGTTCTGTGCCGAACTTTTGCGAAGAGAATCAATTACCAGAAGGTATGACACTTGAAAGAGCTGCTTATATTATTGATAGATGCAGTTTGAAAAAGTATCCACAGATAACAGTTGCTAATGGATTTTGTATGTTTATTAAGCGCGAAGTAATCAACCTTATAGGTTACTTTGATGCTGAAACATTTGGAAGAGGGTACGGAGAAGAGAATGATTTTTGTTATAGAGCAGAACAAATAGGATACATTCATGTGATGTGCGATGATGTTTATATTTATCATAGTGGAACGAAGTCTTTTTTGACAAAGGAAAAACAAGATTATATTCGCATACACGATAAAATTTTAAGAACACGCTATCCTATTCAGATGAAAAATAATGATTTATTTTGTCAAATAAACCCAAATGCCTCTATAGGAAAAAATATTGGACTATATTTTGATTTGCTATCTGGAAAGAAAAATATTTTATACCTATTACAATCGGATTTTCGGGAAGGAACTGGCGATAATATTGGAGGTACGCAATTACACGTAAAGCACCTAACTTTTGAATTACGCAAAGACTGTAATGTTTTTGTTGCTACCCGTGATAATGAATATTTATATATTACTGCATATGTAGATTATCGGGAATATCTTTTTCGATTTATTATTGGAAAAAAATCTTTTTTTCCAGCTCTATTTAGCAGAGAGTTGTCAAGTGTATTTCATTGCATATTAAAGGGGTTTCAAATTAGTCTTGTTCATGTTCATCATACGATGTCTACATCATTAGACATTTTTTTAGAGGCTGAAAAGTTAGATATTCCTGTATTTTTTTCAATTCATGATTATTATTATATATGTCCCAATGAAAAGTTGTTGAACATGAACGGGAAAATATGTAAAACACAGAGCAGTGAACTATGTGCTGAATGCTTGTCACACCAAAAAGAAGTGTATATTGATTGTAATTATATAGAGATGTGGAGACGACAACATGAGACGGTTCTAAAAACATGTAAGCATATTATTGCTCCTACGGAAAGTGCAAAAAAAATATTTTCTGATTATTATCCTGAGTTACAAAAAAAAATAAGTGTAATAGAGCATGGCGTTGTGCAACCTGGAATAATATCAATAATTAATGAACATATTCAATTTACAGATAATTTTGAATGGTTGATTGAAAAGATAAATAAAGCAAATCCCTGTATTATAATATCTGGTATAGCATACTTAAAGGGAGAGGAAAATAAACGATATAAGATAATATTAAAGATAATCGACCAAGAAGGTAAAAGCATTTATTTGCCCACTAATTTTAGTAAAAATATATCCGTATTACAATCAAAAAATACGTTTATCGCTTTTGTACCGAATAATATTTTGGTAAGCGGAGATCTAAGGATATCAGCCATATTAGTAAAAGAAGGTATCCACTATGCTAAACGAGGTCAAGAAGAAGTGATTAAAGATGTCATATTTCAGAGATCTGATAAGTTTAGAGTTGCATTCATTGGTGGAATAAATAAAGAAAAAGGTGGAAATGAAATTGCCAATATCATAAAGCATGGTCCAAGTGATGTTGAATGGTTTATTTTGGGGGGGATAGGAGAAGAAAGCCTGTTGTACCTGGAAAAAGAAAATCTAATAAAGATGGATTACTATTACCAAGAGGATCTAGGAACACATTTAAAATTTCATGAGATAGATGCAATATGTATCTTATCTAAATGGCCAGAAACTTTCTCATATACTCTGTCAGAAGCAATTTTGAGCAATATCCCAGTTATTACAACGGATGTTGGTGCATTAGGGGAGAGGGTAAAAAAGTATAAGTATGGAGAAGTGGTTCCACTTGATGAAAAATTATTACAACGTGTTTTGAAAATAATCAACAGTTGGAAGATAAGAGGTGAGAACTATAATCAATGTAAAAATAATATAGAGCATATTGTTCATAAATCAATAAAGGAAATGGTACGTGATTATATTAACTTATATAAGTTGGAAACTATTACAGATGGAGAGCAATATGGACTTACTCTTGAGGACAAAAAATGTTTAAGTAATGCATTTTTATACGGGAATAAATTATCAGAGGACAAAGAAGTATTATTATCAAAGATTAATGATCTTGAGAATAGAATTAGCACTATTGATTCAAGTGTTGTTATAAACTTAGCATTAAAAGTAGCAAACATCCGCATACCATTTAAAAAGCAAATAAGAGATTATTTGCTGAAACATAGAATATAATTAAATTTATATTCTACTTTTAAGGAGAAAAGTGTTATGGCTAATGAAGAAAAGACAATAGAAGCATTATTGGGTCATATAGAAGAGACGTACAATACTCTTGTTGCATTAGATAATAAGATATATGCAGCTGCACAAGAAATTAGACGTAATTCTAAAGAGGTAATGTGGGCTGATGTTTTTCATGACACTATTATTGAATCAAAGTGGCTGAAATATAAAAATTTTTCGTTTGGTCGTTCAGCTATTGGATATAATTTTGCATATGTATTATATAGAGTATTAGATGAGACACATCCTAAGAGCATTTTGGAATTAGGATTAGGACAATCTACGCATATGGTAATGCAGTATAATTCATTTATGCAAGCTGATCACATATGTGTGGAGCAAAACGAAAAATGGTTGGAATTTTGGAATAGGAACAATAAAGTATCTAAGTATAGTAATATTTTATTAATGCCAGTAATATCAAAAGCATATAAGGATGATAATGTTTTGGTTTATGATGGATTTGAAAAATTTAAAGAAAAGAAATTTGACTTGTTTATAATTGATGCACCGTTACAGCCTGATACTATTAAATATAGAAGAATAGATATTTTAAGCATTATTCCTGATAGCCTAGATGATAATTGGGTTATTATATTTGATGATTGTCAAAGATTGCCTGATCAAAATGCAGTAAAGGAAGTTGTTAACCTTTTAAATTACAATAAAATTGAGTTTCATGAAGGAATATATAGAGGAAGCAAAGATGTTTATGTCATTGTGAGTAAAGAACTACAATTTTTAACAACACTATAAAAAATGGTACTCTTTGACTAATTTTGGTAGGGAGCGGATTTTATGAGAGATGTAAAAATATTTTCTGTTATTATACTTCATTATAATCAAAATAAATTTTGGAGATATGCTGTGGATTCAGTGTTAACACAGAACTATAATAAAATTCAATTAATATTTTCAGATGATTGTAGTACTGATTTTGATAAAGCGGAAGTTGAGAATTATATTGTTAAAAATATGAATGATAATTTATGTTCATTTCAGGTTATTACATCAGATATTAATAAGGGGACAGTCAAGAATCTAAATTTGGCAATTAAACATACGACTGGCAAATATATATATATATTTGCAGCAGATGATGTACTCTATAATGAATTTGTTTTATGTATTTTTGCAGAAGCGCTAGAACAGTATAACAATAATATTTGTGGAATTTATGGACGCAGTATTAAATGTAATTATGAATTAGAGCCAATAGGAGAGGACTACATAGATCCTTATGAGGCAGTAGCATATAATGAGATGAATCCAGCAGAACAATTTGAACATTTATGTGAGAAATGTCGCTTCCCAATAGGCGCAATGGCCTTCCGTCGAGAGAAATATTTACAATATTTTCCACATGACGAATCCTATCATCTTATTGAAGATTGGCCCTTTTTTTTAAAGGTGACAAGAAATAAAGAAAAATTTTGGTTTATTAATTATCCTATTTTATTATATCGTGAAGGAGGTGTTAGTAGACCAGTTAAGTCAGATGAGATTATTGAAAAGTGGAGCAATAAGGATTATATAACAATATATGATAAAGAAATTTGGCCTTATTGTGAAAAATTAAGACTTTCTACTATTTTGAAAATTGCACGGATCTATGATTATAATCGTACTGGTATGAAACGTCTAGACCCTACATGGAATTCAATAAAAAGGATATACATTATGCAACACAGTTTTAAATATATAGTAGTTTTTATGTATAGATTCTTTTTTCATTTTTTAGAGATGCCAAACTATTTGAATAAAAGGATAAAAATATTAAGCAATTTAAGGATATATTTGTTTGATATAAGACAATAAGGAGAGAAAATGCAAGTAATTAAATATGTATTTCAACAACATGGTGATGAACGGGGTCAACTGGTAGCATTAGAAGAAAATAAAGATATTCCGTTTAAAATTAAAAGAGTTTATTATATGTATGATACTGGTGAGAATGTAAGAAGAGGATTTCATGCTCATAAGTCATTAAAACAAATACTAATTTGTATACACGGATCATGTAAAATATTATTGGATAATGGATCTGATAAAAAAGTTATATGTTTGGACAAACCGTTTGAAGGATTATATATTTCACATAATATATGGAGGGAGATGTATGATTTTTCGGAAGATGCAGTATTGATGGTACTGGCATCTGAGTATTATGATGAGAGTGATTATATCAGAGATTATAATGAATTTATGAATAATATTAAATAACATATATGCATATTTAGCTATATAGAAAGTGGAGTTAATGATGAATATACCATTTGTAGAATTTACAGAAATGCATCAGGAAATTGCAAATAAGATAGAACGGAAATTAATCGAAGTATTTAATAAGAATATATTTATTAAAGGTTGTGAACTGAATAATTTTGAACAAAAATTTGCTGAATATTGCCAATCATCTTACTGTATTGGGTGTGGAAATGGATTGGATGCTTTACACTTAATACTTAAGGCAATGAACATTGGTAAAGGAGATGAGGTTATTATACCTGCAAATACCTTTATTGCAACTGGTCTGGCTGTTTCCTATGCAGGCGCAAATCCGGTGTTAGTTGAACCAATTGAAAGGACATATACCATAAATCCTGATTTGATTGAAGAAAAGATTAGTGATAAAACAAAAGCCATTATTGCAGTGCATTTGTATGGACGTGCCGCTGATATGGATAAAATAAATGAAATTGCTGGTAGATATAATCTGAAAGTAATCGAAGACGCTGCACAATCTCATGGTGCCTTGTATAAAGGGAGGAAGGTCGGAAGTCTTGGAGATGCAGCTGGTTTTAGTTTTTATCCTGGAAAGAACCTTGGTGCATTAGGTGATGGAGGAGCAGTGGTTACTAACAATAAGGAATTAGCAGAGAAGATAGAAATGTTAGGCAACTATGGATCAAAAATAAAATATCAACATGAATTAATGGGGATAAATTCAAGATTAGATGAGTTGCAGGCGGGTATATTAAGTATAAAGCTTGAAAAACTGGACTTATGGAATCAGCGCCGGGAAACTATTGCCGGAATGTATAATAAAACTATAAGAAATGACAAAATTATTAAGCCGTTACCTTCAAACACAGATTATAAAAATGTATGGCATATATATGCCATAAGGTGTAACGACAGATTGAAATTAATCAACTACTTGAACGGAAAAGGAATTGGAACTAATATACATTATCCCGTACCTATGCATTTACATGAAGCATATAGTGAATTAAATATTGTTAGCGGTGAGTTCCCTATTTCGGAGGCAATATCTGAAACTGAAGTAAGTATTCCTATGTATTATGGTATGAAAGATGAAGAAGTATCTTATGTTATAGAAGCTATTAATAATTTCTAAGGAGAAGGGAGTACTATGTTCCATAAACTATCAGATATTCAAAGTAATAACATCGGCAAGGACACTAATATATGGCAATTCTGTGTAATCCTTCCCGGTGCTCAAATTGGTTCGGGTTGTAATATATGTAGCCATTGTTTTTTGGAAAATCAAGTTATTATTGGAAACAATGTTACAATAAAGTGTGGTGTACAAATATGGGATGGTATAATAATAGAAGATGATGTTTTTATAGGAGCAAATGTTACATTTATTAATGATAGATATCCTAAGTCAAAGAATAGAAAATTTTCCCTGGAGAAGACATTAATTAAGAGAGGAGCTTCAATAGGCGGAAATGCGACTATATTACCTGGTATTGTAATAGGAGAGAATGCAATTATAGGAGCAGGAACAGTTGTAACACATGATGTGCCGAACAATAGCATAATTAGAGAAGAAAAAAGAAATATTATAAAAGAACGTTTTTGGTAGAAATTGAGAAAAGGTTGGGATAGATGTGATCAAAAAATTATATACAGATCTAAAAAAATATTGGAAATATGCCTTTTATGCAGCAAAGGCTGATTTGAAATCGGAAGTTTCAAATTCATATCTTAATTGGGTATGGTGGATTTTAGAGCCATTTTGCTTGATGTTAATTTATACATTTATATTTGGCTATGTCTTTAAAGCTTCAGAACTATATTTCCCAGTGTTTATTTTTGTTGGATTATCTTTGTGGAGTTTTTTTAGTAAAACAATGACAAATAGTGTGGATTTGATTCGAAACAATAAAGGAATTATTTCAAAGGTATATTTACCTAAGTATATATTATTAGTTATTAGAATATTAATTAATGGATTTAAATTGATTGTCTCTTTTGCCATTGTTGTAATAATGATGATATTATACAATATACCAGTTAATTGGAATATTTTATTTTTTATACCTTTTTTATTTCTTCTTTTTTTAGTTACTTTTTGCTTAGGAAGCTATCTTTTGCATGTTGGAGTGTTTATAAATGATTTATCTTATATAGTAGCGATTTTATTAAATTTTTTGATGTATTTAACGGGAATATTTTATGATGTGGTTAATCGAATGCCACAGCCAATTGGAAAAATTCTTGAAATAGTCAATCCTATAGCTTTCGTTATTTCTAATATAAGAAAATGTTTATTATATGAACAAACACCTGATATGTTGGGTTGGGTAATCTGGACAATAATAGCGAGTGTTTTGTTGATTCTTGGAATAAAAATTATATACAATAATGAAAATACTTATGTGAAAGTGATATAATATATGAATGCTATTGATGTGAGAAATTTAACAATTAATTATAAATATATGACAAAGTCATCTTTTAGAACAATATTTAATCAAAATAGTGATAAGAATAATGTTTTTACAGCTGTTAATGATATATCATTTCAAGTTGAAACGGGTGATATTATGGGAATAATTGGTAGAAATGGCAGCGGAAAGTCTACTTTATTAAAAGCAATTGCCGGGGTATTTAACCCAAATGCCGGGGTGATAGACTTGCATGGGAATAGTGTTTCGTTACTGGCATTGGGGATTGGATTCAGAGAAAATTTATCAGGAAGAGAAAACATATATCTATCTGGAATGCTATTAGGATATACAGAAGCTATCATATTAAAAAAGATTCAAGAGATTATAGAATTTTCTGAAATTGATGACTTTATTGATCGCCCAGTAAGAACATATTCAAGTGGTATGTACTCAAAGTTAGCATTTTCTATAAATATTATGTTAGCTACTGACATTATATTAATTGATGAGGTTCTAAGTGTTGGTGATAAACACTTTTCAAAGAAAAGTTATAACAAAATGAAAGAACTTATACGTGATAAAGATCGAACGGTATTAATGGTTTCACATAGCATTTCAGCATTGACTGATTTATGTAATAAAGTAATGTGGATGAATGATGGAGTTATTGTACGTATCGGAGAAACAAAAGATGTAATTGATGAATATGTGAAATTTATGGAAAAGTAGGATTTCTATTTTTTATTAATAAAAGTGAATTTGGAGAGGATCTAGATACAATGATAATAACGGGAAAAGAAAAAAGTACAGTAAAATTATCTATTATTATGCCATGTTATAATGTTGAAACAACTCTAAGACGTGCAATCGATTCGATTTTATATCAAAAGGTTAATTTCGAATTTGAAATTGTAATAGTCGATGATGCATCAACAGATACTACAACATCTATTGTGAAAGAATATATGGAGAATAAAGACAGTATAAAACTATTTCAAAATGAAGAGAATAGTGGTAATGCATATAGCTTTTACGTTGGATTGAGCAATTCAAAGGGTGATTATTTTTGTGTACTAGATGGTGATGATTATTATACTATTTCTGATAAACTACAGAGACAAGTAAATTTTTTAGATTCAGATATACAAGGAAACTATGTTGCTACTGCTACGCAGTATATGTTAGATCTGGGTGATGAAAATATATCTGTAGCAGATAGAAGTAATACTAAAGAATTTAACT
>Ga0153947_1000509_pt1 | contig 19043 bp, 23 predicted proteins | sample TSNJ031MetaG_FD_104697 | JGI IMG/M metagenome (GOLD analysis project Ga0153947, IMG submission 104697) | Attine ant fungus gardens microbial communities from New Jersey, USA - TSNJ031 MetaG | ecosystem: Host-associated > Fungi > Mycelium > Unclassified | place: USA: New Jersey, Wharton State... | reverse complement strand
GCAGAGGTAGCGACGTATGAGTGAGATTTTGTATGACCGGCTCAAAGAAAACCTGGAAGCCCTCAAAATGCGCAACACCCTTGAGATCATCGACAACTATCTGGAGCGCGCCATCAAAGACGAGTTGAACATCGTGGATGTCCTCGACCACATCTTTTCCGAGGAAGCCCGATGCAAACGCCAGAGGGCATAACCGCAGTTTTTCGTGGTCGTTCATTTTCACAACTCCTTTTCAGCCTTGAGTAAAGCGTCTACATCGGTTTGAGGTTTTTATTTAATCGCTCAACCATCCACGATAGACGATTATTGCGTCCGGCATCCGTTTTTGCGTCAAAATATGCCCGTGTATAGGTCTTTTTCACAGAGACCGGCATTGCGATAAAATTTGTATAGGCTGGTTCGTGTTCTTTCAGCAAATCCGATAATGACGCTATTTGCTCCTCTGTAATTTCCGGGGGCTTGGGTACGTCCCATTGGCCATTTTTCTTGGCTTCCTCTATTTTCGCCCTGCCGTAATCGGTCATTACACCTTGTTTTTCAAGCGTTTCCGCTAACGCCTTGTTCTTTTCTGACCATTTACTGTTTTTTCTTCGCATAGAGAAATATTTGATATAGGATTTATCATCAATACTCTGCATTTGACCGTCAATCCAGCCAAAGCAAAGGGCTTCTTCGTCCATATCGTTGGATTCGCTGTAATAGTACGTCTTGCCGCTATAATCTAAACGGCAGAGATCGTCAAATGACAGGCTTTCCAACCGCTTTGCGTCCTCTTTGCTGATTCCGAAAAAATACGCCGCGTCTGCAAGCGTCGCGGGGCCGTATGCGCGGAAATATCTGTCAAGCAGTTCCGGCAGGACTTCATCGAAGCTCAGGGTTGGTTCCGCGCTTATGAGGTCAAAGTCACGGCTCGTCATATGCTTTGATTGCTTCGAGGGCTTTCCTGTAACGATCCCTTTCCCTTGAAGCCTCCTTCAGCCTGCCGTAGCACTCGCTATCTATCACCAGGCCCGACGAAAGCGGCTTTTTGCATTCCACACAGCTTGCCATCTCATTCACCTTTCTTTTCATCACCGGATTGCGGCGCGTAATATCTAACACAGGACGATCCGTTTGACATAAACCCGTGATTGGGTTGCTCGTCCCAAAACGGCCAGTAAAACGGATCGCCGTCCTCACCGTCGATGTACCGGCATCTGTATTCATGCCTGCACACCTCAATGATCTCGAAGTGTACAATCTGCTTCTTGAAATCCCAGAAGTCCAGGCCCTTGACGCCCTTGATGTATGGATGGCTCCGTACCTCGGTTACAATGTCTCCAGCGTTGAGCCCGCGATTGCTTTCCATAGCCTTGTTTTCCATCGGCGCGGCTACTTCCCTTTGCTCATCTGTCATTGTGATGACTCCCTTCTTGTTGCATCTCATGGCAAATCAATGCTTTTCATGCTTTCCTCATTCTCCACAAGGAACTATCCTGCTGAGAAACTTTTCAAATTCCTCATGAGTCATAAAAAAATTAACGGACGATATGTAGGTGCCGTCCTCTACCATGCAGTTGATCCTGTCGCTCCATTCGATGAATTGGATATGCTGGTTAGACCGGTGCACCTGAAGCAAAGCGTCAGTAAACCGGTTCGTCGTTTCGTTCCGGGTAAGCCATCCGTATACCTTTTTCCCTCCCCGTATATCACAGGTAAAGAACAGTTCATCTTCCCGGTTCTGTTCGGATTTTTTGCAGGATTTTGCAGGGGAAAGCAAATGCTGCCGTGCGGCCCCCAATTCATCAGCCGCGATAAACGGCGCGTTCATATCTACTCCCATTGGATATGTCTCCTGTCATAAACTTCTAAACGGTGTTTTTATACCGCTTTTAGTAATAGCTTCGCTTGGATATTTCCTTCTCGGTCAGCCCGCGGCCTTTATAGCCGCTTCAATCGTGCTTCTTGTAACCGCGCAGGCCGTCGGAAGCCCTCACGCCGTACTGTACCGAGCCGTTGGGGAGAATGAACTTCTCCCCGTCGGCCGTCGGCACGAAGTAAAGCCCTTCGGGCTCTACCGGTATGGCGGTTTCTCCGATCCTGACAAAGCTGATCGGCTTGCCGCATCCGTTACACGATACTGTTTTCCTGTACCCGGTTTTGGGCATTGTAAATCGCCTCCTGACTGTTTTGTGATTTTGTTCGCGTTTCCGGAGGAATATCCATCACAACCTGCCTTCATAAGGACCTTCAGCTTTTATTTCCGGTCCCGGCGCAACAAGCGCAGTGCCCTTCGCTCTTTCATACGGGCCAAACCTCTTGGAATCCAGATACCCGGAATTCGTGAACCTATACGCTGTAACTATCAGAAATGCGGAGAACATGCTACTCTATGCGCGCTATGCAAAACTTTCCCCCACAGACCATGTACCTACGAACTATAAAACCACCTTGAAAATTTAGACCTTATGTTTACCAATTTCTGGATATGCGGCGTTAGCTCAGTTGGATAGAGTGTCTGGCTACGAACCAGAAGGTCGGGGGTTCGAATCCCTTACGCCGTGCCATTTTCCTTTTAATCATGCGATTTTCGGACGACCTATCTGAAAATCGCATGATTGTTTTTTGCTAATTTTCACACGTTCTTTCCACCTCTTTTTTAGCCAAGTCCCCACCCTTTAATAAATTGGTATGCCCATCTGATCCCGTGTATATCGGGGTTTGAGCGCCATAATGCTCCCAATAAACAGCTCCGCCTGCTCATCGCGGCCAAATCCCTCCAGCACCTTATCAATCAGTTCCCGGTACTGCGTTTTGCTATCCCGTTGCGGATGGCTGGTGCGGCTGTTGCGGACACATTTCCCAACACCAACGGCCAACGAATGCTCCTCAAGCAGTTCCCCGCTGTAAGAACCTGTATTCAAAAAACGTCTAAGCAAAGTATGCAAGTGAGAAATCATAATCATGTTTTCTTCTGAGGTAGTAGAGATTTCATAGTCTTTAGGAAGTCTGCGAGAGTTATTAAGCCAACAAAGAGTGCGCTCGACAACCCAACGTTGTGGCAGAACCGCCCATCCTTTCGGCTTTATTATTTCCAATATTTGGTCATGCACGGCACCTGTTGTTTGAGGCATAAATAAATCCGAATTCCCAAATATTGATGACAAGACCGATTATAATGTCATGCATCTCAACGGATTTGGAAAAACAAATGGTTTTACGGCACAGCCTTTTGACATGAGTACGTAAAGTGAGATTCTTGCGTTCGATTGTTTGCGTGTTTTTCTTGCTGATAATACGGGAATCAGGAGAAAGGTTTCGGGAATAACTTCCCCAGTCATCTGTATAAAACAACGTGATAGAAAATGGCTCCAGTAGCTTCCTGAAAGTCCGAAAAACCTCATCTATGCGTTTGCCGAAAGTGTATGCCAACACTACCATTGTTTGATGGTCAAGAGCCAACCAAAGCCAACGCTGATTCGCCTTAGAAAAGACAAAGCTCCACATTTCATCAGGTTCGGCTTCTTCTACATCTTCGTATAGAATGACGTCAAACTGGATTTCATATGAAGTCTGCCGCTTCCGAATATATTGAGAATTGATGGGGCTTATCTGGTTTTTTGTTTTTTTAACGTAGACATCACTTTATCCTGTGAAATACCCAACACACGGGAAGTATCGCGGATTCCGCTGGCGTTGGCAGCCATTGCCACTATCTTGTCGTTTATGCCTGACTCACATCCGGTATAGCAATGCTCAAGTTGGAAACTTTTGCCGGCACATACGGTATCTTTGCAATAAATATCGTTGTTTGCCACTATCGCTTATTCCATACTTGATTACCGTTATTCCTCCACATGTCGGACACCTTACATCTATCTTGGCCATCTTACTTCACCTGTCGTTTATTTTTATAGTGCCTTCAAACAACAGGTTCAGTGCATGACCCTCAGGACAACCTCTGGTAATCATGATATCGGAAATCGCTTCAATCACGTCGTTCCCACGTCAACTGCGTCTGGTGATGCTCGCCAAACATTCATGGGTGAACTCATCAATAATATTCAAAAATCTGATTTTCTTACCGTTCATAATCCGGTCTTTTACAAAATCGTAACTCCAGACATGATTTTTATGTTCAGGTCTAAGGCGGATACAACTACCATCATTAAAAAATAGCCGACACCGTTTTGTGTGCTTTTGGGGAAGCTTGAGTCCTTCTTCTCTCCAAATACGTTCATTATCCCGCCGCTCAAGGGCCATGAGTTCCGCCGCGCCTGTACCAATATCAGACAAATCACTAGTAATTAACACCTGTAAATTTGGCTTTGTCTATACCAAAAACGACAGCTTCCGTGCATGACCGGGAATTGAACATCCATCATATATGACAAGACCCTAAAGCCCTGCAATATAAGGCTTTGGGGCGGCAAAAAGGTCTTCAAATTTCAAGCAGTCCAATACAACTGTTAAAATTTGAAGACCAATTCAATCAGTTTATTTGCCGGGGTTTATACTTGAGTAATAAGCGGACCGAAATCCCAGGCGGGGAAGAATCCGGTCGCGCTTGGCGTCAATCGCGGAATAAAATACCCCCGCATGCACCGCGCTTGTCCAATTTCCGCCCCTTAGAAGCATTCTTTCCTCCTGTACATTATTCGCAAATATATAGTCTTCCCGGTATCCATCCGCGGCCGCATCTGCCGGGAAGAGGGTCAGTTCCTTTAAAAGGCTGGGAACCCCGTGGGGCAGTTCCTGTTCATTCCATGTCATGCTGCAGAACAAGCCAGGGCGGGCGTCGTCCAGAGGATTATGAATCCCAGTGGCAACCTGCCATTCTCCCTCTTGATAATCTAGCTTAAGGGTATTTGGCGCGGAAGGTTCCACTAGTTCCCCTTCGGTCGAAATAGCTTTCCAATGCGCTGAAGAGGGCCCCAAATCAACCTGATGCAAAATGCTGTCGGCATTAGGGATTACTTGGATTTCCCCCCGAACCAACCGTACGCCCGCACACCACTCGGATACGTTGCCATAAAGATCCGCGATGCCGCTTGGCGTATAGTCGTGATTCCAGGTAACAGGTCCGGAACCGGTTGCTGTGCGGCAGTCTTGTGCATCTTCCCTGTAGGTTACGATGCCTCGCTCATGCTTGTAAGTGCTGTCGCCACCGTGCCAGTTATTTCCGTGAGGCTGTGTTCCATTTTGCTTACACCAAAGCGCCACTGCGCTCCATAAAGGTGCGGGCGTCAGCCCCCAACCCGCACCTTTGGCGCGGCATGCCACAATGGAGTCGTCATAGGAAATAGTTCCGCTCGGGTCTGCCAGAGGAAGGCTGTATGCTCTGCCGTTCTTTACAAAATTTATGTATTTGCTGATATAGGCCGCATTGTGAACTTTGCCGCCAACTACAAACGCGGGATGAATCCGGGACTCCAAGGAGGCGGAAAGCTCGGAGCTTCTGTATCTGGGAATTGCTACCATGACCGACGGCATTCCCACATCATCCAGAAGCACTGTATTTTTTCCACCGCTTAAGGACTCAACCGCCAGTTTAAAATCGTCATAGTTTGTCATTCTACCCCTCCTATTCCATACCAAACAGAGCCAAGGTGCAACGCCCCATATCAAATGGAACAGCCGTCTTACTGACAACCGGCCTAGAGCCTTCATAAACCGCTTTGTGGCTAGCGATATATCGGCGGGGAGGAATGACAATTTCCGCGACATAGCACATGTTGGAATAGATGCTACTATAGAGGCAGCCATCCCGGTTGCTGCAAATAAAAATATGGTTTTCATCATCCAATTCGTACCGGCTCAAGTCGATGCTCAAGGCATCGCCAAAATAAATGCGGCTTCCTTCAATCTGATACGAAACCTTAGGGCCGAGGTTGCGTTCAATCACCGTCATTTGGGTTTTCCCTCCATTTTCCTTAAATCGGAAATGGTCCGGTTGGTGTATGCTGTGACATATTCCACGAGTTCTTGCTCGGCAAAGGAGTTACCTGCTCCAAACGAAGCCCTGATTTTTCGCTCAGCAGCCTTCCGCTCTTCCGATTTAATTATAATATTAGCCATGTTGCCGGTCTCCCTTCAAAGGGTTCCGCAGATCCATATATTCAGCGTGACGCTTGTTGCTCCACCGGTATATGCAATCTGAAACCCATTGCGCAGCTTGTTGCATACGGTAATATTGCCTACGGATCCATTGCTGTATTCAACCGCATAAGCGACCTGATAGTAGGCATTTGGATATGTGCAATTCAGCGCTACCGTCAGCTTGGAGTTGTTGAAGGGGTACTGTTCGGTATTAACCAGAGTAATAGTATACCTTTCCGGAGTTAGCGCATCCACCTGCCCCTTTACCTGACCGAGCTCACTCGCCAGTTCCATTCCCAATACCTGCTCCATATTACAACCTCATTATTCTGTGGGAAGCACGCCGCCCTCTGAATATGCCCAAATCTGAACCATAGGCTCATCGCCGCAGTTAAAGCCTCCATGATAAACGCCCTTGGGAACGAACTTCACATCGCCTTTTTCGTAGCGCCCGACCACCTTCCCATCTTTATCCAGTTGCACTCCCTTTCCCTGGATGACGTAGCTGAACTCTTCAGCATCTTCATGTACATGGACCGGGCCACCCTCCCCAGGAGCAAAAATGGTAATCCCTACGCGAAATTTAGTGGAGCCTCCGTATTTTTCATCCTCCGTAACACAACGGAACACCTTGCGAATCGAGCCGAAGGTTCCTTTTGTGCCGTCTTCGTTAGTGTACTCATAGCGAAGAGATGGGTCACCCAGTATGACAGCTTCAGATTCTCCTTCACGAAATGCTTTGATAATTTTGACATAATCCATAACCGAAACCTGCTTTCTAATATTTTTCAACTTATCAAGATGCTTTCCTGCTTCGCCTTTTTTCCATCATCCCCCTGTACCATTTGCTCTGGGACACAACGGAATAGACGATTATAAGAAACAGGATCAACGTAATGGGGCGGGTGAAAATGCTGGCGATTGCTCCCCCAATCCCGCGGAAAGAGACAATCGCGCGCCGGAAATTGTCTTCGACCAGACCACCAAGAATAATGCCAAGCACCATAGGGCCGATATGGTAGTTGTGTTTCTTCAACAAGTAGCCTAAAAGTCCGAATCCGACAGCCCAGAATACATCGTAGAGAGATTTGTTTGTTGCAAACGCGCCAGTTACCGTCAGGATCACGATGATGGGAAGCAGACGCCCTTTGGGGATTTCCACAAGTTTTGTGAAAAGCTTTACGCCGGTCAGGCCGAAAATCAGAATTCCAATATTCCCGAGGAACATGAGACTTACAATCATTAGGAAGAGATGGGGTTGTTCAGTCATCATCAGGGGACCGGGGCGCAACCCGTGCATAATAAGAGCCCCCAGCACAATCGCTGTAATGCCGTCGCCTGGTACGCCCAACGTCAGCATGGGTATAAACGCTCCGCCGACAGCGGCATTGTTGGAGGATTCGGGCGCAACAAGGCCTTCAATTGCCCCTTCGCCAAAAGGAACCTCTGGGTTCTTCACCGAGCGCTTTGCCTGATCGTAAGAAACCATTGCCGCAATGCTTCCTCCCGCACCCGGCAGGGCTCCGATGATTGCACCAATTGTCGACGAACGCAGGGTGAGTGGGAAATACCGCTTTACGGAGCTGAACTCCGGGACAATCTTATCAATTTTCTGCTTGACAATCGGCAAATTTCTGTTCTCAATCTGAATGATTGATTCCGATACGCCATAGAGTCCGATCATAGCAACGGAAGAGGACACCCCCGCCAGCAAATAGGTATTCCCAAATGTGAATCGGGGAATGCCGGTCAGGCTGTCCATACCCACCCGGGCGATCAGGATGCCCAGAAAGGCAGGGATTATGGACTTGACAGGAGAGCCGCCTCCCAGTGTGCTGACCAGCATCAAGCCCATGATAGCCAGCAAAAAGTAGTCCATCGGGCCAAAATAAATAGCAAGCTTGGAAATAATCGGTGTAAAGACGGCGAGGAACGCGACGCCAATCAATCCTCCAATAAACGATTGGACGGTGGCAATGCCAATAGCCTGTCCTGCCATTCCCTTTTTAGCAAGGGGATACCCGTCAAAGACGGTAGCCACCGCACTGGGTGCACCCGGAATATTGAGCAGGATTGCCGAGCGAGAGCCACCGTAGGCAACGCCGCAATGGACGCCGATCATGGCTGCCAACGCAATATTGATATTCCATCCAAAGGTGAGAGAGGCCAGAATCGCCACCGCCATAGAACCAGTTAGGCCTGGAATCGCACCGACATAAACTCCCGCGCAACACCCGCCCATCACCGCAACAAATATCACCGGGTCAAGGAATGGCATTAACAAATATTGTAGCTGCTGCATATAGCCTCCTCGTATAATAGATTTACGGTGTTTTTGACAAGAGCACTGTATGAAAACTTGTTATCCTGTTTTGGAGTCAGATAAAAAAACGTTTTATTACTATCGCTTATACAACATCTAAATTTCCTCTTTTTTAGCCTGACTTTTTATAACTGGTCTTTTTATGGAAGAGGAACGAGAAACACCACTTTGAACACCAACATGATGCTGGCCATAATGATGCCGGTATACAGAATGTTTTTTATGACGTCCCCACGAATGAGAAAACACATGGAAGCCAGCAGAAACACAACAGATGATGGCAAAAACGAAACCCCAAAGTAAAGAGCCATCATGTATCCGAAGATCATTAGAATAAAGATCACGTTATCCTTGGGCAACAGGTATTTGATGGATTCCCAAGCTTGTATCAGTAGCGACTTCCCTTTATTCCTGGATGCCTGCTTTCGATTTTCCAAAATATCGGCAATGGACAAAAGAATCAAAAATACGCAAAGCACAAGGGGGAAAAAACCAATGCTGGAAAACTTGGGATACTTTTGGAACAATTTAATCGACTCATACAGAAAGAATACTTCAATCAACAGCAAAATAAAGGCAAATGCTTTCCCTCCAGGCGCAAGCTGTTCTTCCACCTGTGTTTTTTCCATAACGGACTCATCCAGAACTGCACGCTGATCCGGCTTAATATGGGCATTTTCCGAAGCGTTGGATTCTTCTTTCATTTTTTACCCTCCTTTTTATGGGTGTTATGACAATCCCAGTTCCTCCAGAGTCTTGTCGATGACGCCGGCGTTAATCATAACCGTGCAGGCAGCTTTGCGATAGTCGGCAATATAATCGACCGCGTCCTGTCCGGTCAGACCCAAAGCCGTACCAAAGTTGTTGCGAATCATTTCCTGATAGCTTTCATCTTCCCATGCGGCCGTGAATTCCGTCGTAAGCTTGTCGACAATCTCCTGAGGCGTTCCCTCCTTGACCGCTACCGCGAAAAAGGTTTTCAGTGGGAAATAATCCGCGATTTCGGGGTAGTACTCGGTTACGCATGGAATGTTCGGATAATGGGGATCACGCTCCGAATCCATGACTATCAGAATCTTGATATCGCCGTTGCGGTAAAAGTCATTGAGGGTTGAGGCAACACCGAGTCCGAAATCTGCGAACCCGCCCATTACAGTCGTGACGGCGGTGGCGGCATTTTCGGAAGTATAAACCTCAAAATCAACATCCATGCTCTTTTTCCACAGGGCGCCAAGGGTCGGGTTGATTCCAACCGATCCCGAAGCAACTTTAATAACGCTTCCTGGATTTGCCTTTTCTGCCGCGACAAGTTCTTCCCATGTATTATAGGGGCTGTTTTTGTTCACAAAGACAAAACTGGAATAATCCGACGTTACGATAATCGGAACAAAATTGTTGCTGCTCAGATTCAGCAAGTCGTGGGCATCATAAACTGTGTGAGTTTCGGCGCAGCCAAACAGCGTATATCCGTCAGCAGGCTTTTCGTAAATAGTCTGAGCGGCAATGGAGGTAGCGCCACCGGTGATATTATCAACAATAATGCTTTTCCCTAATCGCGCTCCCACCAGCGAGAAGAGCGGGCGAAGCTCCGAGTCGGTGGAGCCGCCGGCTCCGGCACCAAGAATTGCCTTGATATTTTCTTTCGGATAATTGGCAGACGCCGCTGGGGAAGCTGCTGCTTCACTTGTTTGGGAGGTCTTTGGCGCCTCGTTGGTGCCGGCAGGACTGTTGCTTGTATTTGCGCTGTTACATCCGCCCAATGTAGTAATGAGCAGACATAGGGCCAACAGGCAGGTTATCTTTTTAATCATGCTGTTTTCTCCTTTTTCACTCAACGTTGTTCATCAGCTCAACCAAAGCCCGCAAGGCGATGTTATAGCTGTGTTTTCCCAAGCCAATAACAATTCCGCTGGCCAGCTTTGTGGTCATTCCGTTTACCGTACCGTTATGCTTTTTAAACGTGTTGGCCATATGAATTTCAATCCATGGAGCCTTTAAAATTGCTAAGGCATCCATAACGCCTAGCGCGTAATTGGTCCATCCGCCGGGGTTGACCAGAACACCGTCAACCTTGGTCAGAAATGCTTCATGCACTTTTTCGACAAAGGTGCCTTCACAATTGCTTTGGAAGATTTCCAGTTCAACCCCCAGCTCAGCCGCCGTTTCTTTCAGGGACTCATTGATCTCCTCGTATGTGATGGTTCCATAGAAGTTGGGGTCGCGATGGCCAAACATATTGTGATTAATTCCGTGCATCATCAGTACCCTTTTCACTGGTAGCAACCTCCTTGCGTTCTCTATAGATCAGCCTGCCTCAAAGAGATAAGTCGACACGCCTCCCTTCTTCCATCGAAATATACGCCGCATATAGAATCCTGGTGGTGTCGTAGGCAAGTTCAAAGTTACTTTCCGGCTCTCGGTCATAGGCAACGGCCTCTACAAAGTCCTCCAACTCCCCAAGAAATCCACGAATTTCAGAGTCCGACACAAACGCTTTGTTCCAACCGGTCTTGGTGTGCAGCCGGGGCGACAAGGATATTTTGTCCATTCCCTCTTCATCCAGCAGATAGGTGTTAAGAAGATCGTTGGGTGTGATGTTGCATTGCAGAGTGTTGTCGTTGCAGAAGCACTCTATGTAATTTTTCGCCCCGCCCTGAACGATATCGGTTGCAAGGGCAATCATCTTGGTGCCATCGTTAAAGGTGGCAATCAATGTGCCAAAGTCTTCCACATCGTTGGGCCATGTTGTGAGATATCGATGCTCATGGTCGGTTAGACATTTACTTAGGGCGCCGGTATCGGCGACAACGCTTTTTACCGCGATTTGCTCTCCTCTTGCAATTGCCTCTTGCTGCTTGAGCCAGAGCATTCCCGTCAGGGGATGGCATCCAATCCGGAACAGTGTGCCACCGCCGGTAAATTTCCATTCATTGGACTCTTGGGAGATGGGTCCGTGAACACACTCTTCTCCCCGCATCAAGAGAATCTTGCTCTTCTTGGCACGGATAATCTGCGCCGTTTTGCGGATCGGCGTCGCATAAACGAAATTCTCGGCATACATAAATTTCTTGCCCGATTGTTTGATTGCGGCTCTGATTTCATCCAAGGTTTGGATAACCTGCCTGTACATGAAGGACTTTTTTACCGTATGACCGATGGGCGCCTTATCTGCCTCTTGGCCATAATATCCGACCAGCGGCTTCTCGCAAATGACGTGTTTTCCAGCCTGCATCGCCTTGATAATCATGTCCGGATGGAGATACGGGGGGGTCACGATATCAATAATGTCAATTTCCGGGTCTCTCAGCAGCTCTTCATAATCTGTCGCCGTCCGCTCATACCCGTACCGGTTCTTCAGGGCATGCGCCCGGTCGGAATCCAGATCACATGCCGTTTTTAGCCGGATCCCAACGCTAGTCACCTTTTCAAAGCCGTCGCCGTGCAGATATGCAGCATACCCACTGCCAATGGTGCCGATGCATACCTCCTTTTTACCTTTTTGCATGTAAACCTCCATCAATAGTTGTTGATTCTGGCCTGTTTGGAACTGTATCGGCCTGCCACAGGGATGCAAACGGGTTGTGATTGTTGACCTTGTCTTTTGCGTCCAAAACTGTGCATGGGGTTTTGCTATGCATAAAAAACAGGGTGTCGTGACTACGCACAAGCCCCAAGCAATATTGAACTGCGTTTTCATATCATCTAGAAATTATGTACTTTCAGGCGATTAAGTAGTATAATACAGTAAAGGAAAGAAATAACCGAAAACGTCGGCTCTTTGCCGCATACACAAACGTAATGAAAGAGGTGGTTCCCGGATTATTATTACGTTTGCCATAGTATGTGAAACTAGCATAGCATCATTTGATTGTGTTGTAAAATGAATAATTGGACATATACTTATAGTGATTCAGTTATGTGAAAGCCTGGAGGGAATATGGACTTATTGCAACTGGAATACTTCCAGAAGATAGCCGAAATGTCGAATATCACACAGGCGGCAAACTATTTACACATTTCGCAACCGGCCTTAAGCAAAAGTCTCAAATCTCTTGAGACCGAGCTTGGAGCGAACCTGTTTGACCGGGTTGGGAAAAAAATACGCCTGAACAGGCGGGGGGAAATCCTGCTCAAGCAGGTCGAAATTGTCTTTCAAGCGTTGGAAAATGCTAAAAAGGAAATCGAATACGCCATGACAGAACAGCGGAAGCCAATTATCATCTATAACCAAATTAACTCTCCAATTGTGATTGACCTTGTTAATGCCTACTGCGCGCAGCATCCGAAAACAAAGTTTAATCTGACGAAAAAGCAATACAGCGCCTCCACGTCAAAACACGAATATTGCGACTTTATTATTGCAGCAACAATCACCCCTGTTCCGTCCGAAAACAGCATGGTTTTATTCGAAGAGGAGCTTGTGCTCGGCATGGCAAATAATCACCCGCTGGCCAGCCGGGGTAGCGTTTCTCTCTATGAGGTTGCAAACGAACAGTTCATCAGCCACCCCCGTATCTCCGACACATGGATAATGACGGAGCAATATTGCAAAAATGCAGGATTTGAGCAAACCATTGTCATTGAGTGCTCCGATTGGCAACATATCCGGGATCTTGTCAAGCTGGGAATGGGCATCGCTTTTTTTCCAAGCCGTAGTTGGTTCCCGCTGGAAGAGGAAGATCAGATCTCATTTCTGCCGATTTCATCTCCACGGTGTAGCCGTAGCATTGTTCTTTCATGGAAAGAAGAGACCCTTCTGTCAGATGAATGCATTGAATTCCGAAGCTTTGCGGAAAGCTTTTTGTAATTTATAGCAGCAGCAAGAATTAAGCGGAATAACCAGCGGCGGAAAGCCAGCCCTGAATATCCGAGAGAGAAACAAGGTTAAAGGCAGCTGGAATGGCACAAAGCAGAGCATCAATCGTTCTGGCTTTCGCTGCACGCAGAAACGACTTGATTTTGCTCCACATCATTTAATGGGATTGAGGTCGGGGCTGTATGGAGGCAAATAGAGAGCGGAAGCCCCTGCCTGACAATGATCTCCTTTACTCCCTTCACCTTGTGTCTTTAAACAGCAGATTTTAACCCAAACTGCCATATAACTGTACGGATATATAGACATAAAAATACGGTATTTCCGCTTTGCAATCCTTCATGCTACACTGGTTGCAGGATATAGGTATTTAAAATATGGAGGTATGGCGATTGTGATCGGATTGTTTGATAGCTGTAAAATTGGCTCCATGACAGTTGAAAACAGAATTGTAATGGCGCCGATGGCAACGATTTCGGATCCCGACGGCGGCTTTAGCAAAACAGTGACCGACTATTTTGTCGAGCGTGCAAAAGGCGGGGCAGGACTCATCATATCTGGGGCGTTAATGGTCAGCGGCAAGCTAGGCAACCCTCCCAGCGGACGGTTAGATCATGGGTTCCACACTGCCCGATTGCGCCGTTTGTCCGAAGAAATTCACAGGTATCATGCAAAATTTTGCATCGAATATACCTACGGTAATGGCCGATGTGGATGTAACGATCCTGCCAATCCGCCTTGGTCCGCTAGCCCGGTGCCGACAATGCAGTACCCGGGTGTTCTGTGCAGAGAAATGCCGGTGGAGGATATCCAGGAGCTAATCACTCAAACCGGCGTATCTGCAAGACTTGCCAAGCAGGCGGGTGTGGATGCCGTTATGCTACACGCCTACGCCGGATACCTGCTTGACCAGTTTCAATCCTCCGAGTGGAACAAGAGAAGGGACACCTATGGCGGTAGCCTGGAAAACCGCATGCGCTTTACCGCAGATCTGATCGCGCAGATAAAAAAGGAGTGCGGCGAAGCTTTTCCCGTTTTGGTGAAAGTTTCTGTGGATCATTGCACAGAGACCGGACGCAAGCTGGAAGAAGGCGTTGAAATGTGCAAAATACTTGAAGCGGCGGGTGCGGACGCGTTGATGGTTGCAGTGGGTTCCTTCGAAACCCGGTGGCATCGGTGCATCCCGACCGTATACGAAAAGGAGGGCTTTTCACTGCCCGCCGCGCAAGCCGTCAAAAAGGCTGTGGGGATTCCCGTGATCGGGCAAAACAAGTTGTCCGATCCTTCTTTGGCGGCAGATGCGATTGCCGGAGGACTATGCGACCTGGTTGCGCTGGGGCATGGATTGTTGGCCGACCCGTATTGGCCGCGCAAGGTCCGGAATGGGATGGCACATGCAATCCGCCCATGTATTGGTTGCAATGAATGCTTCCGTTGCATATCTTCCGCCCAGACCTACCGGTGCTCTGTAAATCCGATCTTATCCCGTGAAAAGGATCTGGATTATATTCCGTCTCCTGCCAGGGCGCCGCAAAAGGTGCTTGTTGTGGGCGCGGGTCCCGGCGGTGTGGTGGCGGCGGTGACAGCTGCAAGGTGTGGACATGACGTAACTCTTTGGGAAGCGAGGGATCGGATTGGCGGAAATCTAATTGCTGCCGGAACACCTCCTTTTAAAAAGGATATTCGCAGCTATGTCGGCTATCTGGAGCAGCAGCTGGCCGATAGCAGTGTTTCCGTTGTCCTTCGCAAGACCGCAAGTGAGAAAGAAATCCTCAAGGGTGCTTTTGATCAGATAATTCTCGCAACTGGCTCAAGAGCAAGGGGGCTCCAAGTAAAAGGAGCCGACCAAAAGCACGTGTTGCTGTCTTTGGACGCTTTATTGGGTAAAGAGCCCCTTGTTGGGAATGTAGTGGTGATCGGCGGCGGGCTTGTCGGTTGCGAAATTGCGCTATATGCTATGGAAAGTGCAGAGACAGTGACGCTGCTGGAAACACTGCCCAATATCTTGACAACCACTCAGGAGGCGCGTAACAATGAGCTTGCCCTCAAGCAACTGTTGGCAGAGAGTCAAATTGAAATTATATGCTCTGCCGTCGTTACACGCATTGACGGAAATGCGCTCCGCTATACAGCCAATGGAACGGATTACAGTCTTGCCTGCGACAAGGTGATTCTCGCCACAGGATATCTTCCCGAAAACCATCTGGAAAACCGCTTGGTTGCGCAGAGTATTGCAGTTACCGTCATCGGTGACGCAAAATTCCCTCGGAATATTATTGATGCTGTTTCAGAAGGGTATTTTTCAGCGTTGGATCTGGAGTTGGAATCGAAAGCATTTTGATAATCAGCGCATTTTTTCACAGTACCTTGTCTGGCTACGGACAACACCCAAAAAGGATGGTGCAGATAACATTCTATACCCATGGTGAAAAAGAGGCAGCAGCCATAACCGATAGGCCGTGTTGACACTAAATGAGTGTTCAACAATAAGCGCCAGGAGCCTTATCTATCAAGAGAAAAGCTTCTTTTATTTGTTCATAATGTTTCCTCGTCAGTTTCATATTCTATTTTATCACTTAATGTTAACAGGCTCTAGAGGAGTCACGCGTTTCATACCTGTCTTATATTTGATATGCTTAGCTGGGAGGGACTGTATGTGGTAGTGACCGTTCCGTATGGAAAAGGACATTGGCAGGTTGAGATTGAATCCAAGCGTGTTAATGGCATCCTGAATCCGAAAACAGAAAGGCTTCCCTGCACCGAAAGGGAAATCATTTGGGAGGCCATGAGGCGCCCTGTTGGCTCTCCGCCTCTGGCGGAGCTGGCAAGAGGAAAGAAGAAGATCGTAATCATCGCAAGCGATCACACCCGCGCCGTACCCTCCCGGATCATTGCGCCGCTGTTGCTGACAGAGATTCGCTCGGCCAATCCCAAGGCTGAAATCAGCTTTTTGGTTGCAACGGGATTTCACCGCGGTACCAGCAAAAGTGAGCTGATAGAGAAATTTGGAGACGATATTGTCCAAAACGAACAGATCACTGTGCATAATGCTTTTGATCATGCGGCGCTGACAGATGCAGGCTCACTTCCTTCCGGAGGTGGTCTAATTATTAACAGGCTAGCGATGGAGGCGGATCTTTTGATTGCCGAAGGATTGATTGAACCACATCTATTTGCAGGGTTTTCAGGGGGAAGAAAAAGCGTGCTACCGGGAATTGCCAGCGAGGAAACAGTGCTGGCAAACCACTGCGCGGAATTTATCTCCCATCCCTGCTCCCGTCCTGGAAACCTGAAAGGTAACCAGATTCACAGGGACATGTTGTATGCGGCCCGGCGTGTCGGCCTGGCGTATATTCTAAATGTGGTGTTGGATGAAAGAAAGCAGGTGATTTTCGCCGTTGCCGGGGATATGGAACAGGCTCATGTGGCCGGCTGTCGGTTTGCGCTCAGGCGGTTTGGACTCGAACCGGCATTGGCCGACATTGTTATAACTACAAATGGTGGCTACCCGTTGGATCAAAACGTATACCAGCATGTGAAAGCGCTGACGACCGCGGAAGCGACCATTAATCCCGGCGGTGTTATAATCGTATGCGCGGAGTTGTCGGATGGCCATGGAAGCCGGTGCATGTATCAGGCAATGAGATCCAATATCCGAGAGACGCTCCAGCGAATTCACAGCACCCCCCGGAATGCGACCATCCCTGATCAATGGGTGATTCAGATTCTGATCCGCATCCTGCTCAAGCACCGAATCATCTTTGCAACTGCAGATGGGGATGCCAAAATGCTTCTGGAAATGGGAATCGAGGTTGCCCCAACGCTAGAAGCTGCAATGGAAATAGCCGAAGGAATTTTAGGCAGTGAGGCGACCGTAACCATCGTGCCCGACGGGGCTACTATTGTGATAGGCCCGAAGGACGAGGCCGATTGGGAGGGGGGTTAGTATGAAAATTGACGCTATTCTTCTGAATCAAAAGGATAACGTGGCCACCGCCGTACAGGCGTTGACGCCCGGGACAATGGCTAGAATTCGCTCCGGCGACGCGATTGTCGGCTGCCTAATATGCGAGACGATTCCATATGGCCATAAGTTTGCGGTAGCTGATATTACAACTCAGTCCGAGATTTACAAGTATGGAGAGGTGATTGGGCGGAGCACCCAGCCAATCGGCAAGGGATGCCATGCCCATGTGCAAAATATTGAGAGCCTGCGAGGACGCGGTGACAGGCGATAAGGAGGTCACATGGAATTTCAGGGATTTTTACGGCCGGACGGTCGGGTCGGAACAAGAAATTATGTCGGCGTGTTTTCGACGGTGGTCTGCTCCAACGAGGTCGTCGAGGAAATTGTCCGCCGCGTAGAGGGGACAAGCCGTTTTACCCATCATCAGGGATGCTGTCAAACACCGATGGACATCAAAACGGTTGGGCGCATCCTTGTCAACCTTGGCAGGAATCCAAATATTCATTCGGTGATTTTGGTGGCGCTCGGATGTGAAAGCACTGATGTAGCCGCAGTTGCTCGGGGGATATCTCAGGCCGGAAAGCGGGTGGAGGTACTTACCATCCAAGAGCTTGGCGGTGCTGCCAAAACCATTTCCGCAGGGGTTCTGCTGGCACAGGAGATGGTGATGGAGGCGTCTCGGGAAAGGCGGCGCCCTTTTCCGATCAGCAAGTTGGTGATGGGGATGAAATGCGGCAGTTCAGACACTACCTCCGGTCTAGCGCCCAACCCGGCAATCGGCGTGGCATCCGACCGGCTGATTGCAGCAGGAGGCACCTCTATTCTAGGAGAGGTGACCGAGTTTATTGGAGCCGAGCATATCCTGGCTAGCCACGCCGCCGGTGATGTCGTCCGGAGAGATATATTCCAGCTAGTGGAGGAGATGGAACGGCGGGCGATGTCAGTGGGAGAGGATATTCGCGGGGGGCAACCAACAGGGGGAAACATACTGGGTGGATTGACGACCATTGAGGAAAAATCCCTCGGTGCCATAGCGAAAGCCGGAGCCTCCAAAATACAGGAAGTCTGCAAATATGGGGAAGCCCCGAAACAGGCAGGATTGACGGTCATGGATTCGCCCGGCCGGGAGCCGGAAATCCTCACGGGGCTTACGGCTGCTGGCAGCAATGTGATTGTGTTTGCTACAGGAAGGGGAGCGCCTCAGGGATTCCCCTTTGTTCCGGTACTCAAGATTACCGGGAGCCGTACAGCTATAGAGAAGATGAAGGATCATATTGATCTTGACGTCAGCACCGTCCTTTTCGGGGAGGAGAGCATTGATGAGGCGTCCGTCCGATTGTTTGAAGCAATTGTGGATACGGCTTCCGGCACCGTCGTTAAGGCGGAAGCGTGCGGATATTACAACTCGATGGATATCTATATGAAGGGGCCGGTGATTTGACCGGATTAGCAGAACCGCGGCGGCGTTTCCCGGTTGATAGGTGCCCAGCAGGGGCAGGTGTGATCCATACCAGTCCTCGAAATCGAAGCGATGGCCCTGTACAGTCCCGTGGTATAATGGATCAGAGATGACATCTGAGGAGCGAGAAAAACTATGGGACAGATATTACACGGGAGCGCCCGTACAACATATGCACTTTTTAGGCTGCCTCTGCGGGGGAAGTATAATATAATACACTAGACTTTGCCTACGGCAAAATCGTGTGCCAAAGGGTTGCGACCCTTTGGATTCCCTAAAAGGAAAGCCGCCGCATTATCCTGATTACAGTGTCCGTTTAATGATTTTGGTAATATGGATTATCTACAATTGCTTTTTCAAGATATGGAATGATATCGGATGGTTCGGTTATCTCCATATATTC
>Ga0153947_1000508_pt1 | contig 19058 bp, 20 predicted proteins | sample TSNJ031MetaG_FD_104697 | JGI IMG/M metagenome (GOLD analysis project Ga0153947, IMG submission 104697) | Attine ant fungus gardens microbial communities from New Jersey, USA - TSNJ031 MetaG | ecosystem: Host-associated > Fungi > Mycelium > Unclassified | place: USA: New Jersey, Wharton State... | reverse complement strand
GGTAACGATCTGGAAAACCCGAAAGCAATATGAGACGGAAGGCTTAGATGGGGTGCTGGGAAGAAAACGCAGGAAAACACCGCCAGTGCCAGCCAAAGTGACGGGTGAAGTGGAAGCACATATTATTGCCACTTGTTGCAGTGCCCCTCCAGAGGGAAAGCTGCCCACATTGTAGTGGATGCCCATGCTTTGCTCCTGGATCACGGCATTGTGGCAGGTGGCGTCCACCTGGAGGCAAGCCATAAGTGCGATGGGGCCAAGGGGACAGTGGGGAGCCAGCGCAACGTCATACGCCTCGGCCATGGAGGCGATTTTTTTCACCTCGGTAATTCCGCCTGCATGGGAAAGATCAGGCTGTATGATGTCCACATAACCCAACTGAAGGAGGCGCTTAAAATCCCATCTGGAAAAAAGCCGCTCCCCGGTGGCAATGGGAATATTACAGGCCCGGGCGATCTCCCCGAAGCTTTCCATATTGTCACAGAGCACAGGCTCCTCAATAAACATGGGATCGAATTCCTCCAGCTTCTTCGCCAGAACCTTGGCCATGGGCTTGTGTACCCGGCCGTGGAAGTCGATGGCGATGCCGAAATACTTTCCTGTAACGCCGCGTATTTCCGCGACCCGCTCCAGCACGGCGTCAATTTTGTCGTAGCTGTCGATATATTGCAGCTCCTCGGTGGCGTTCATTTTTATGGCCTGAAAGCCCTGCTCCTGTTTTTCCTTAGCCGCCTTTGCCACGTCACCGGGCCGGTCGCCGCCAATCCAGGAATAGACCTTCATTTTGCTCCGGCAGGCTCCCCCCATTAAGTCATACACCGGCGCTCCATAAAACTTGCCCTTGATATCCCACAGGGCCTGATCAATTCCGGCGATGGCGCTCATGACAACCGGGCCGCCCCGGTAGAAGCCGGAACGGTACAGCTTGTTCCAGATATCCTCGATCTCCATGGGGGATTGCTCCAGGAGATAGGGGGACATCTCCTCCACGCACTGCCGGACTGTGGCAGCCTTTCCCTCTATCACCGGCTCGCCCCATCCGCTTAGGCCCTCGTCCGTCTCAATTTCCACGAAGCACCACCGCGGCCGCACTAAATAGGTATTTATCCTTTTTATTTTCATGAAATGACACCCCTTCTTAATATGTACTAAAAAGCAGGCGTGTTTTGGCAAACAGCGCCTGCTTTTTATGCAAAATCCGCTTGAGGACAGTAAATAGCTTTCTTATTTCCCCAGATATCCGCCGTCCACGGGAATTATGGCGCCGCTTAAGTAATCGGATGCGGAGGAGGCCAGAAAAATAGCAACGCCCTTCATATCCTCCGGGGTGCCCCAGCGCTTGGCCGGGATGCGGCCCAGTATCTCGGTATTTCTTTTTTCATCGGCAATAAGAGCCGTGTTCATCTCCGTATCCATATAACCGGGGGCCAGGGCGTTGACATTGATGCCCTTGGACGCCCACTCGTTGGATAATGCCTTTGTCAGCTGCGCCACGCCGCCCTTGCTGGCCGCATACGCGGGCACCGTATATCCGCCGAAATAGCTGAGCATGGACGCCATATTGATAATTTTACCCCCGCTGTTTTGCTTGATATACTGCTGCCCCGCGAGCTGGCACAGGGAAAACACGGAGGTCAGGTTGACATTGATGACGGCGTTCCAATCTTCAAGGGGAAATTCCTCGCAGAAATGCCTTCTCTGAATGCCGGCCGCGTTTATAATAATATCCAACACGCCGCCCAAGGCCTCCAAGGCGGACGAAAAACCCTTTTGCAGCTCTTCGGTTTCGCTCAGGTTTGCGGTCACTCCATGACATTTGAGTCCTTTGGCTTGCAGCGCTTTGACCGCATCCCGGATTTTAGGGGATATATCAATGATGCATACCTCCGCGCCCGCCTCCATCAGACCTTCCGCCATCCCGTAGGCAAGTCCTTGGGCAGCTCCTGTAACAATTGCTTTTTTCCCGGTTAAATCAAACAGCCTCATACATTCGATCCCCTTTTCTGTTTATGATTTCGATAATATCTAGCCGCGCTACAGGATTTGGTTTACCCTGATAATCAGGCTTACCGCGTGCTTGGCGTTTGCGTTGTGGACGGTCACCGCGCGCTTGACCCCTTCCTCATCCTCGGCCAGTATGGCCTTTAAAATATCCTCATGCTCCCTTACGCCTGAAATGTCCTTTTCCCGGGACTGCTTGCGGAAAATATAGTTGGTGTACAGGAATGGATCAATATAATGGAACATATCCAATATTTTCTTGCTGCCGGTGCATTTCAGGTACATTTCATGAAACTCTCGATCCAGGCGGTAATTTTCAAGATAAGCGTCCAGGGAGGAATCATATCCCTCCGATGAGATAATCTCTAAATGATCCGCCACATTTTTGCACAGCCGGTTCCGTACATCCTCATTGTACGTCACGGTGGTGATGATTTGCTTGGTCATATATAGATCCAGCATCAGGCGCATGTCAAAGATTTCCTCGATCTCCTCAGTGGATACCAGCTTTACATGCATGCCCTGGCGGGGGAAGTTCTCGATGATATTCTCGGAAATCAATCGGTTCAGCGCCAGCTTTACCGGGGTTTGGCTGGCACCGTACCGCTCCGCCAGCTCCTTGATGTTGATCCGCTCCCCCGGCAGCAAGACGCGTTCTGTTATTTCCCTGCGTATATTCGCGTATATCGTATCCACCAGTGTTATCTTCGGCGTATTCCGGCCCATAAGACATATTCATTCCTTTCACAGAAAAACATAATATCTGTAATAAAAAATTTTTCTACTATATAGATAGTACTTTACATGGTGGAAATTGTCAATATTACATAATAACCAATAACTAAACACGTTTTTTATGTAATGCAACAATTGCTTATTATAGCTAAATTTCAGTTAAATTATTGTGTATATTTGTGATATTGACATTGTTTTACCTACAAGATATAATTTCAGTTAAAGAAAATTTTTTTTAATCAAAAAAATATTTACTTTTATATTTGCAGATTTGGCGTTGTACCATCCGTTTTTTGTGTGTTTGGCAGTTATGATGTCGGAGATATCTGTTAAGGAGTGATGGATCTGTGAAAGCGTTGATGTATCTTGGACCAAAGCACGTGGAGGTAAAGGACGTACAGGAGCCTGCGGTAAAAGCCGGGCAGGTAAAGCTTAAGATCAAGTATTGCGGCATTTGCGGTTCCGATATAGGGATTCATCTGGGAACCCATCCCCGGGCAAAAGCACCCCTGGTTTTGGGGCATGAATTCCTCGGTGAGGTAATGGAGGACGGCAAAAAATTCAAAAAAGGGGATCGCGTTGTAGCCTATCCGCTGCTTTCCTGCGGAAAGTGCCTTCCCTGCCGCACAGGCAACGCCCATGTCTGCAATACGCTGGGCCTCATCGGCATTGATACCGACGGCGGTATTTGCGAGTATGTGTGCGCCGACGAGGATATTTTATTCAAGGTTCCGGACGGCATCTCCGACAAGGCCGCCGCCGTGATAGAGCCTTTGGCGGTTATTGTGCGGGCCGTTCATCAAAGCGGGCTGCAAGCGCTGGACACCTGCGTGGTTACCGGGGCCGGCCCCATTGGCATGCTCACCGGGATGGTGCTTAAGCATCTGGGCGTTGCCAAGGTGTTTATCTCCGACGTAAACGCCAACCGGCTGGAGCAGGCAAGATCCTTCGGCATGATCCCCGTAAACTCCCAGACGGAAAACCTGGATCAGGCAGTAAAGGCCGCAACCTGCGGGGAAGGCGCGGATGTGCTGTATGAATGCAGCGGCGCCGAATCCGCGGCCCTCCAAATGACGGATATTACCCGTGTGGGCGGTATGATCTGCATGGTATCGGTGCATAAAATACCCCATAACGTAAACCTCCGGGACTTTAACTTCAAGGAGCAGAGGATGATAGGCACCCGGGTCTACACAAAAGAGGAGTTCCGGCAGGCGGTGGATTTTTCGCTGAATGTGCGGGAGCAGTTGGAGCGTATCGTGACCCACGTTGTTCCCATGAAGGACAGCGCCAAGGTTTTCGACATGATAGCGGATCCCGGCAGCGGCACCATTAAGGTGCTGGTTGACTGCACAGATTTCTGATACTACAGCAAAGGGAAGAAATAACGGGAAAAGCAGGCTCATCCTTTTGCTGCATACACAACCGGAATGAATAAGGAGTTTTCCACATGATTATTCCGGTTGCTATAATATTCAATTAAAAAGTCGGCAAGCGATTTTTAATTGAGTATGCGTCGCTAACGCGCCGCGCCGCTGCGCGGGGCAGGCTCCTCTACAAAGGCAAGGGTGGTATTACTATGCACATATTGGCGTTGGAATCCAGCACCACATCGGCAAAGGCGATGCTTTACAATGCGGACGACGGCACCTGCCAGGTGCGTTCCCAAGCTTACCGGCTCCGGCATAACACTGTCGGCGTTCACGACGCGGAGGACGTGTTTCTCGAAACCGCGCGATTGGGCAGGGAGCTGGCCGAGGGCAAGGAGATCGTGGCGGTGGCCCTAAGCGGCACATGGCACAGCGTCATGCTTTGCGGCCAGGATATGGTGCCCCAAACCCCTGTCTATCTCTGGTCCTATACCGGGGCGGCCGCCCTATGCCGGAAGCTCCGGCAGGATCGGGACTATGCGCGGGCCTATTATCAAAAAACCGGATGCATGGCCAACACCATTTACCCCTTTTTCAAGCTGAAGCTGCTGGCTGAACAGGGATATGATTTAACCGGCTACCGAATTCTTGGGCAGGGCACCTACAATACCTACCGCCTTACCGGCGAATGGGTGGTGTCGGATTGTATCGCGTCTGGAACGGGCCTGCTTAACATTCATGACAAGGTGTATGACAAGGAGCTTCTGGAGGAACTGGGAATCCAATCCTCCCAGCTGGGGCGGCTGGTAACCTATAAGGATGCCATGCCCCTCAGCGCCCGGGGCGCCGCCCTGCTGGGCCTGCCCGCCGGAATCCCCGTTATCCCCGCCATATCCGACGGCGCGCTGAACCAGGTGGGCTCCGGCGCATTGCGGGAGGGTGTTATGACCTTTTCCGTAGGAACCAGCGGAGCCATCCGGCTGACAACAAAACGTCCGGTCATTCCCGACGCACCCAGCACCTGGTGTTATCTGGCGCCGGGTACATGGCTGTCCGGCGCGGCAACCTCCGGCTGTTGCAACTGCATTGATTGGTTTAAAAACCAGATATGCGAGAACGCCGTCAGCTATGATGAGCTGGACAGAATGGCTGCGGAAGCTGCGGGAGAGACTCCCGTATTTTTACCCTTTCTGTTCGGGGAGCGCTGCCCGGGATGGGACGATGAGCGGGGCGCGGGCTTTTTTCATGTAAGGCCCGCCCATACAAAAACGGATCTCTACCGCGGATTGCTGGAGGGAATCCTGTTTAACCTATATCAGTGTTACGAGGTACTTCGTGATATCAACGGAACACCGGAAAAAATAAAGATATCCGGGGGAATCCTTAATTCCCCTATGTGGCTCCAAATGTGCGCCGATATTTTTGGCATGGAAATGGAGGCGGATAAGGTTGCCCACGCCTCGCTGCTGGGGGCCGTTTCCCTGGCGCGGGAGCATCTGGGGCTTATTGACAGCCTGTCCCGGATCAGCAGCTCCGGCGGGAGGCTGATAACCCCCAATCCGGGCGTGGGGGCGGCATATCTGGAAAAATACGCGCGTTACCTGGACTGCTACCACAAAACAACAAGAGGTTGATGCTGCCTGCCCAAGGGCAGGCATAATCATAAAACGTTACCGTAAATTACTTATGGAACTTTAGGAGGAACGTTATGAAAAAAAGTGTTAAGAGAATTTCCATCACCCTGGCAGCGATAATGGCTCTGTCCCTAACCGCCTGTGGCGGCGGCTCCGGCTCCGGCGGCTCCGCGTCGGGCAGCGCCGGTACCGAGGGTACGGCAAGCACTCCCGCTACCACTTCCGGCGATGAAGTGGTGAAGATCAGCTTCGCGGGCGTTACCTCGTCCTCCGCCAAGGAGGCATCGGAGCTGTGGAAGGAAATTGTTGAGCGGGAAACCGGCGGATCGGTGAAAATCGACCTCTTCCCCGACAACATGCTGGCCGACGACCGTGTCGCCGTTGAAACCACACAGTTCGGAGATATTGACATGGCCACCAGCTCCACCAGCCCGCTGTGCACCATGTACGCGGATTTCTACCTCTTTGACTCCCCTTACCTGTTCCTGAACAAGCAAGAAGTCTATGACTACATAGACAGCGACCTGGGCAAGCAGATGCTGGACGGTATGGAAAGCGTCGGCTTGAAGGGTATGATGCTGTGGGAGAATGGCTTCCGCAACTTCACCAACAACAAGGTCGCGGCAAGCAGCCCCGATGACGTAAAGGGCATGAAGGTGCGCACCATGGAAAACGAAGTGCATCTGGCGGCGTGGAAGGCGTTTGGCGCAAATCCCACCCCCATGGCCTTCGCGGAGGTATTTACCGCGTTGCAGCAGGGAACCATCGACGCCCAGGAAAACCCCTTGGGCATTATTGACGCCAACAAATTCCAGGAAGTCCAGAAATATGTCTCCCAGACCCAGCATGTGTATACCCCTTACATCATCGTCATGAATCTGGATAAATGGAATTCCCTCACTCCCGAGCAACAGGCCGCCATGGAGAAGGCCAACAAGGAGGCCACCGATTTCCAGCGCAAGCGCTCGCAGGAAATTGAGGACGAAATTCTGACAAGCTTTGAGGCCCAGGGCGTTACCGTCGTCAACCTGACGGACGCTGAAAAATCCGCGTTCCAGAAGGTCATACAGGACAATAATATCTTTGACATCGTAAAAGACAAAATGAGCCATCCCGAATGGCTGGATGAAATCCTGGCCCGGTAATTTTTGTCACTATGGCGGCAAGTGGCGCGGTATGCCCGAAAACGGCATACCGCCCCACTTCATTGCAGAAAGGTGTGTGATCCCTTGAAGAAAGTGGCCGGATGGATGGATGAAAACCTGGAAATGTCCATTTCCATTGTGCTGATATCTCTGATGACCCTCCTTATTTTTGTTCAGGTTATTATGCGCTATGTTTTTCAGAATTCACTGTCTTGGACAGAGGAGCTGGCACGGTATCTGTTTATTTGGCTGATATACTTCGGCATCAGCTACGGCGCGAAAACCCGCAAGCATATCAAAATCGAGGCGTTTTTAAATATTTGGCCGAAACCTATCCGCAAATTCATTCCGATTGTGGGCGATATGCTTTTCCTCGGTTTTTCTATCTTTGTTGTTTTCACCTCCGTTGATTTGGTGCAGAAGCAGATGCGGCTGGGACAAACCAGTCCTGCCCTGCGGGTTCCCATGGCAATTATCTACTGCGCACCGTTGGTGGGCTTTTTCCTGAGCGCCATCCGGCAGCTGCAAACCATCAAGTTCCGCGTGCAGGTACTTCAAGGAAAGGCGGAGGATGATCTATGGTAGGAATTACTTTATTTCTGGCCCTGCTTGTATTTCTGATCCTCAATGTGCCGGTAGGTATCGCTATCGGCCTTGCCTCCATCGCGGCGATTCTTGTGCAGGGAAACCTGTCGCTCAGCTATGTAACCCAGGCGTTGGTTGTGGGAACCGACTCCTTCCCCATCATGGCCATCCCCCTGTTTATCCTGGCGGGGGATCTGATGGGCGCGGGCGGCGTTTCCAGGCGCATACTCAATGTTGCCAACGCGTTTTTTGGCCGGATTACAGGCGGCCTTGCCATCGTGACCGTTGCGGTGTGCATGTTCTTCGCGGCGGTATCCGGCTCCGGCCCCGCCACTGTGGCGGCGGTGGGCTCCATGGTGGTTCCCACCATGCTGGAAAAGGGCTACAGCAAAAAGTTCACGCTGGCCCTGATTGCCTGCGCGGGATGCATAGGCGTTATTATTCCGCCCAGCATTCCCATGGTTATCTACGGTGTTTCCACCGGCACTTCAATCAGCAATATGTTCCTGGCGGGCTTCCTTCCGGGCATACTTATTGGTCTTTCGCTGATGGCCTGGTGCTACTTTTACTGCAAAAAGCAAGGCTGGAAGGGCGAGGACGAACCCTTTAGCTGGAAAAGAGCCGGCAAGGCAGTCTGGGAGGGCAAGTGGGCGCTGATTAATCCGTTCATTATATTGGGCGGTATTTACGGCGGCATCTTTACTCCCACCGAAGCCGCGGCGGTAGCGGCGGTGTACGCTTTTATCTGCGGCGCTTTTATCCACAGGGAATTGGGGCCCAAGGATATTGTCGCCACCATCGGCAATTCCTGCGCCACCACCGGTACCGTTATGGTTATCCTGGGATGCGCCACGGCGTTTGCCAAGATCCTTACCATTGAACAGGTTCCTGCGGCGGTTACCGCCTTCATGGTGGGCATTTCGGATAACCCCATCGTAATCCTGCTGCTCATCAACATCCTGCTGCTCATCGTGGGCTGCTTTATGGACACGACCCCCGCCATGATGATCCTCTCCCCTATCCTGCTGCCGGTTGCGGTATCCGTGGGGCTGCATCCCGTCCACTTCGGCATTATCATGGTGGTAAACCTGGCCATCGGGTTTATTACCCCGCCCCTGGGCATCAACCTGTTTGTCGCGTCCCGTATCGGAAAGGCTCCTTTGGGGACGGTGGTGTCCGGCATCATTCCGTTTATCACCGTTATGTTTATCTGCCTGCTGCTCATCACCTACGTGCCGCAGATTTCCATGTTCCTGCCCAATGCCTTTACGTAAGGTTTTTCTGGCCGGACCCGGGGCTGCACCCGGGTCCGGCGTTTGGAAGAAGGAAGGCTGAAGATTTTCTTCAGCCTGCCGGGGGGGGGGATCCCCCTGTTTTGCGTAATGAGAGTATATGTGTTATTATATTTATGCTGGCGGAAAGCGGCGGAAGGGAGTCTTTCCCATGTACAATCTATATATGGATTCCGGAACGTCCAATACGAGGGCGTATCTGCTGAAGGGCTTTGACTTGATAGATACCGAAGCGGCGAAGGTGGGAACAAAGGATTCCGCCATATCCGGCGGAAACGACGTGCTGCTTTCCGGCATGAAAGCTTGCTGTGATAAGCTTTTGGCCCGCAACGGGCTGGAAATGTCCGCCGTCGCGGATATTTGGGCGTCCGGGATGGTCACAAACACCTTCGGCATTGTGGAGGTGGAGCATGTCAGCACGCCGGTAACCGCGCAGAAGCTTCTGGATTCGGTATACCGGCATCAGGAGGATCGGTATTTCCATCGCGGCATCAACCTGATCCGGGGCGCGAAGACCGCCCAGCCGGGACAGGAGGTTTCCCTTGAAAATATCGCCTTAATGAACAACGTCCGGGGTGAGGAGATCGAGGCCGCCGGACTGGTGGCCTGTAACATCCTGCCGGGGGATATGGACTGCGTGCTGATCTCCCCAGGCTCCCACACCCATATGCTGCATGTGGTAAACGGCGTTATGACCGATATCCTCTCCAGCTTCACCGGTGAAATGAATTACGCGATCCGCAAGGACACCATCCTGGGCGGCGAGCTCAGCGAGACCCCGGTGAAAATGGAGCCGGAGCATGTGCTCCACGGCTACCGCAACCTGGAGGAATACGGCTTTACCCGGGCAATGTATATTATCCATGCCACAAAGGTATTTAATGTCGGCGGCAACGACGTGCGTTCCCAGCTGCTGGAGGGCGTTATCGCCGGAAGCTCCATAAGCGCGCTGCGGAAAAGAATCCGGGAGGACTGGAAGGACGTCGGAAAAATAGTTATCATCGGTGGAAAGGCCTATATGGAGGCCTACGAAATCCTTTGCAGGCATTTGCTGCCGGAGGTGGAGGTGGTGCTCTATAAGGCGCAAGGGCAGATAAGCCTTGCCCTGCACGGCTTCCTGGAGATACTCAGGCTGCATCAAGAGAAGGGGTGTCAAGCTCATGAATAAAACCTTAGATATGATAATGGAAAGCAGAATCGTCGCCATTATCCGGGGCGTTTCCTCGGAGCGGATTGTTCCGGCGGTAGGCGCCCTCAAGGACGGCGGTATCACCTGTGTGGAAGTGACCTTCAGCGCCAAAAGCGAGGAGGAATCCAGGGATACCCTGAAGGCGATTTCCCTGCTGAAAAAGGAGTTTGGAGACGCCATCGCCCTGGGCGCCGGGACGGTTCTGACCGTCCAAAATGTCCGCGATGCGGCGGAGGCCGGCGCCACCTATATGATCTCCCCCAACACGGATGAAGCGGTTATAGGGGAAACCAAAAAGCTGGGTCTTGTCTCCATTCCGGGGGCTATGACCCCCACAGAGATTATCACCGCCTGGAATTATGGCGCGGACATCGTCAAGCTGTTTCCCGCCGCCACCCTCGGCCTGGACTATATCAAGGCGATCCGAGGGCCCATTACCCATATTCCCATGACGGCGGTGGGCGGCGTTAACGCCGGGAACGCCCAGAGCTTCCTGGACGCCGGCTGTGTAGGGGTCAGTGTGGGAGGAAACTTGGTCAGCAACAAGCTCATCGAGGCCGGTGACTATCAGGCAATCACCAGGCTGGCTTTGGAATACAAGCTTAAATAATACAAATTTACACTAATCTTCTATCAAAGCGTCGAAACGCTTTGATAGCGCGAAGCGCGTAGAAGATTGTATGAGACGTAGCCGCGGCGCGGCGCGTTAGTGTCGCATATTCAATTGAAAATCGCTTGTCAATTTTTTAATTGAATATTAATATTATCAGACCAATATAAGGAGCCGTCACAATGAAAAAAGTACTTGTTACCTCCAGATCCTTTGGCAAGACCAGTGACCAGCCCTTTGAAATACTGAAGGGCGGCGGATTGGAATTCACCCTTATGGGCGCTGATTTCAATGAAGACGCCTTTGCCGAGGCAGTGCCCGACTACGACGCACTGATTATCGGGGCGCATCCCTTTCATCCGGAGGATATGGAGCGGTGTAAAAAATTAAAAATCATCTGCAAACACGGCGCGGGCCTGGATAATATCAATCTGGAAAAGGCCAAGGAGCTGGGGATCACCGTTACCAACGTTCCGGCAATGAATTCCAACGCGGTTGCCGACCTTGCCTTTGCCCATATCCTCAACAGCAGCAGGGGGATTTCCCAGGCCAACGCGTGGGTGCACCAGGGCCAGTGGAAAACCTTCATCGGCAGGGACGTGTACGGAAAGACCCTGGGGCTTGTAGGCTTTGGGGCAATTGCCAAAAACGTTGCCCGCAGAGGGCGCGGCTTCTCCATGAAGGTTCTCGCCTACGATCCGTACCTTAAAGAGGTGCCGGAGGAATTTGGGGAATATGTGACCCTGTGTGACCTTGAAACCGTTTCCACCCAAAGCGACATTGTATCCATCCACGTCCCCCTCACCGATGAAACAAGGAACCTTTTTGATAAAACCGTGGTGATGGGTATGAAAAAGGAAGCGTTTCTAATTAATACCGGCCGCGGCGGCATCATCAATGAAAAGGATCTTTATGACTGCATGAAGGCGGGGCAGCTCTTGGGGGCGGCTCTGGATGTAACCGACAGCGAGCCGATCCAGAAGGACAATCCCCTTCTTGAGCTGGAGAATGTGGTGATAACGCCCCATATAGGGATGTATTCCCTAGAGGCGATAAATGCGGTCGGTGTAATTTGCGCGGAAAACGCCGTAAAGAAATTACAGGGAGACACACCCGCCTATGTGGTGGTGTGACATTTTCACAGGACAAAACGCCTGAAAAACAAGAGCGCGCCTCCCGGGGCGCGCTCTTGTGCAAATAAATTAATTTGAAATTTAAAAGGAGATATAGATGAAAAATCATTCAATTGCCGTATACGGACTGGGCGTGATGGGGGGAAGCCTTGCCAAAAACCTTTTATCCCGGGGATATCAGGTATTTCTCTACAGCAAAAGCGGCGAGGAACGGAGCCGGTTCTTCCATTCCCCCAACGGGGGGATTATGTGCTCCACGCCGGAGGAAATGCTCCGGAAAATGCCCTCCCCCCGGGTTATCCTCCTCATGATAACGGCGGGCAGCCCTGTGGATCAGGTGCTGGCGGAATTGACGCCCCACCTGCAAAGGGGGGATGTGGTCATCGACGGCGGCAACTCCCACTACAAGGATACCGACCGGAGGTTTCATTCCCTCGGGGAGCAGGGGATCCATTATCTGGGCATAGGGGTTTCCGGCGGCGAGGAGGGGGCACTTAAGGCCCCAGCATAATGGCCGGTGGCAGCCGTGAGGGTTGGGCTGTCTGCGGGGAAACGCTCCGATCCATTGCGGCGGTGGCGGAGGGGGAATCCTGCTGCAGTTATCTGGGCTCCGGCGGCGCGGGTCACTATGTCAAAATGGTGCACAACGGTATTGAATACGCTATCCTACAGCTTATTGCCGACGCTTATTTCATTTTAAAAAGCGGACTGGAGCTGCCCCACGACCGCATTCTGGACATCTTTCGGGAGTGGCGCTCCGGCCCCCTGGAATCTTACCTGATAGACATTACCTGCGATGTGCTGGCGGCAATGGATGAAGACGGAACGCCGCTGGTGGAGAAGATACTGGATGTCGCCGGACAAAAGGGAACCGGCGGCTGGACGTTGCTGGACGCTGTGGATCAGGGGGTATATATCCCCACCATTAATGAATCGGTTCTTCTCCGCGCCTTTTCCGGAAAGCGCCTGCTGCGGGAACAGGGCAGCGTGAAGCTGACGGCGACAATAATCCCCCTGGAGCTGCCGGGGGGCGGAGAAGCACTCCGGGATGCGCTTCTGGCGGGAATCATCTGCTCCTATGCCCAGGGTATTGAGCTAATCCGGGCGGCATCGGATCAATATGGCTGGAATCTGGAATTGCCTGCCGCAATCTCCCTTTGGCGGGCGGGATGCATTATCCGCAGCCGGTTGCTGCCGGATCTTGTGGCAGCCGTAAAGGAGCCGGTTCCCAATATCATCCTCAGCGATAGGCTTTCCGGCATTACAGCGCTGGAACCGGCTCTGCGGGAGGTTGTAACAAAAGCCATGGCGGCCGGGCTTGCGATCCCGGCCCTGGCCTCCGGACTCTCCTATTATGATTGCTGCCGGGCAACGTGGCTGCCGCTGAACCTTGTGCAGGGACTCAGGGACTGCTTCGGCGCCCATACCTATCAGCGCACAGACCGTCCCGGAAACTTTCATACCCGGTGGCAGGCATATCAAATACCCGGTGATATGAAATAAATATTAGGCGGTTTCCGCAAAATAAAAATCTCTGAAACCGTATGGTTATCGCGGTTGCGATAAGGAAGGTTTTGAGAAACCCAGTAAAATCAACGGTTTAGGGCAGCAACAAACAGGTAATGTATGAGAACCGAATACGAAAACGGGCATTGAAATAGTTAAATACTTTTTCTACATCCTCAAGCCTGCGCTCGATGGCGTAGTCCGTAGGCCGGTAGTGGCACCAATAGCTGCCGCCATAATTTCCAATATCAAAACCGTTCAATCGCTGAATGATCTTACTGTTGATTTTCCATGCCTTGTTGGTTTTCCATCCGTTGTAATAGTGGATGTTTCCCTCTTTTTCGCAACTGCTACCGTGGCTGAAATCGTCAAACAACGTCAATATGGTGTTTTCTACGGCCTCGATCATGTGGGCCATCATGTCATGCTGAATAGTGCGGATATTAAAAAGTGAGAAGTCATAACCTGCAAGTTCTGATACTTTGCTGTGGTATTCCTGTTGCAGGTTGCTCGTAAACAAACCGACATACCCGCGCTTGCTAAACAATTCACCCCAATATTTTTTCTGATCTGCTCAATATAGTTATTTGGCTCTGCGGATTTGTTTCCGATTTTTAAATCAATTACAGGACGCGACCAGTATTCTCCTTCTGAATCCGGGAAACTGGATAGCATATATGGCTGTGCTGCATCGTACAATTCAATTAATTTTAGTCCCGTCTGAACTTCAAAATTATACTGCTGCACAATTGCCTTGATAAAATCGTTGTCAACAAGTGCGCCGTATCTGTGATCGGTTTCCGCGCATTGTCCCGGCTGATTCTCCGGGGCCTTGCGTAGGTTATACGAAACGCGCTTAGGGTTCGTGCACCGCTGAATCATGTCTTTCCAAACCACATAGAGCGGATGGGAGCGTAGGCCATGTTTTGTGGCAGTGGCTGCGCTACGCTCTCTGCCAAAGCAACCGCAACTTTCTATATGGCCGCTTTTGAGGCTGCTATCCCTGATCTGTTTAATGTTGCCGCAATCACATCGACAAACAAATACCCGCTCTTTATGGCCTTTTGGGGTTGTGTACATAGGAGCCTCGCCTATAACCTCCAGCCTTTCAAACGTATCCCCAATGGAAATCTGATATTTAGGTGGCCGTCCTGTCCGCGCCATAAATTCACCCTTTTTATAGAAGTTTCCCCGGATAACCGCCAGGGTTCGGCTTGTTAATTTTATCTAACTGCAAGGGCTAATTTTCTGTATTGGGCTTTTAAATCCTCGTAAGATATGATATCATTAAAATGTTTCATGGTGCTGGCTCCTTTCGTCTTATTTGGTATGGGGTGCGGCTTTTATCGGTAAAAACCGCCTAGAAAAACCCTCTCGTCGCGCATTATTGTAAATACCCGCGCCACTCCGCGATAACTGTGTATCCAAAATCCTCTACAAAGCAATCAATTTGAGCTTTGCGCTGTTCTTTCGTCTGCTCCGCAGGATAAAAAGCAACCGTTTCATGCCCGTTTGCTTTGCGAAATCTAACATAGTACCCCGTTTTATTTACCCCTTTCACATTGCGCGGAGATTGATCGCTCCGACAAGGGCGGCCAGCTTGAGGACATGAAACAGGTCAATAACGAGTATGACCAACTCTTTATAACTCTAAAAGACATTCACACCAACGCCCAGGGCGAAACCTACACCGCCAGCACGCCGACCGACGAAGCCCCCGAAGCATTTCGCGACATTATAGACGCTTTGATTAACCTTGACGGCCTTGTAATTGAAATCATCGGTAAATTGCAGGAACGCTAAAGCTCTGTATGCTTTTTTCAGTTCTTCGCATGTGGTAGGGATTGGTTGGAAAAACTTAATGTTATTGTTTGTCATGGTGATTGGCTCCTCTCGTTGTAGGCGTTGCCTTTGGGTTTTCTCTTTCCTTTGAGTATAGTGTATAGTAATGCACCTTACTTTGCAATAGGGTTTTTGCACATTTGGATACGCTCACAAAAAGTAATGCACCTTACGTATAAACTGCACAATAATATAAGGCGGTGACAGTGTGCCACGACCTAAAAAATATGATTCGGTTTCTGATAAAGTCCAGGCATGGCAGGCCGAAAAGGTTGACCGGATACCGCTAAACATCCGGCGTGATGCCCCCGTCAATAAGCAGGTACTACAGGAGGCGGCGGAGGCGGCGGGAATGTCGCTGGCTAAATTCTTGATGGAGGCGGCTGTTGCCTACATCCTTAACCACGACAATTTAGGCAATGACTGGCTTGACGAACACAAAAATAAGGGTGACAAGTGATGGGACGGAAAAGAATCCACGATAATGATACAGCCAGGGCCAACGCTTGGGCTAAAGAAAAAACCTCACGGGTACTCATGGACGTTAGGGATGACGCGCCCATAAATAAGGCAGTCATTCAAAAGGCTGCTGATACGTGCGGCATGCCTCTCGCCCGGTTTCTGGCTGAGGCCGTGGCCGCTTATATCCTCAGCCATGATCGGCTGGGGGAGAAGTGGCTGGAGGAGAACGGGAACCATGCGCCGGCAACCGGCTACGATATAGGATAAATGACTGTGAGGGGGTGAATAGATTGAGTTTTAATAAACATGTGATAGAAAATAAAATATCAGATTACGAAAGCATGATTAATGAAGCTAAAAGCAGCAAGCTTGATGCAATGCAAAAAGGCGACTGGTTAAAAGTGAGCAAATATTCAGATAATATTCAAAACATGGAGCAAGAAATAACTAACATGAGATTTATGTTAAATGATTAATGTGGTAAAAGTATAATTCCGCTGTAACTTTGACGTTACAGCGGAATTTATTGTGTCCTAGGCTTTGGCCGGGGCTTTATTTTTTTGTGGGGTCAATCTGGAACGCCGCTGCAATCTCGCCCTCCGTCCGGCACTCAACGGCACCGGCAGGGTTGACAACCACCACGCAATATTCCCAGCCTTGCGCCTGGGCCTCCTGCATCTGTCGCAGGGCTTCACGGTATTGGCAGATGTTCTTGCCGCTGCGGCTGGCACTGACGATCTGCGCCGCCTGTGCGCCTCTGCGCCTCGCTTTAAGTAGGTTGCCCTGCATCCACTCCGGCAGCGGCCTGGAGGCTCGCAGGGCTGTTGTGAAGTCCTCGCGGGATACTTCTCCTGTAGGTGGCTGAATAGGGTTGTGGGGTTCAGCACACAAGCAAATCTTATTGTAAAAGCTCATATGCCAATTCTTTAATTTCGTTTTCTTTGGGAACCATGCTATATATTGTGGTCGGTAGAACGGTGCGCTTCTCTACATTGTTTATTTTATATACTAAAACCGGCCTAAGAGACGAAAAAGAAGGTACATCCATATTATTACTTATGTAGGTAAATTCAAAGCTTCTCATGGAATAAGGTTGTATAGACATATCGTTAGAATCAAAAATATGGTCGTAGCTCGGGGAGCTTTTTATTTGAACGCTATATTGTTTATTGGGTATATCAAATTCCAAATCTGAGATATCAATAACACTATCGGTGTTATTGATTATTTCAATGGTGTACATGTCAAAAGCACTACTATAAAACGTTTTTTTTCCATAAGCTAAGTCGCTATCTGAATATTCATTGCTCACTTGAACAAACCATGTCCCGATATCATAAGTGTTACTAATCCCTGAATTGTCTACCAGTCGTACACCGGTTATTGTATATTCATTTTGAGGCAGGTCATCAAGAGAAACACCAATAGTGATCATTGCATAGTCTTTTTGGGTGTTACTTATATCTACATTAAAATCGGTTGAAGGAAGTTCCCCCTTGTCTGATATTAGTGATATCTCCGTAATCTCAGGTAACTCCAATTTCTTATTATCCGCATGTACGGCCAATATAGCCAACTGTAAGTATGGAAATTCCCCGATGCTATAGGCATGATATGATTCCCATCGCATAAAATACAGTCCATCATCAGGCCAATCGTGCATAAAATTACATGATGCTAAACAAAGCACAATGATAATAATAAGAGTTGAAAGACTTTTCTTCATTTATATCACTCTTTCATAATTAAGGTCTGCTGAAAGCGAAAAAAATCAATATTGTAAATATCCCCTTCCTACAATCTTGAGAAAGGGGATATTTTGTAGGTTACTTTACAGCACCTCTAATAACCCCGGCATAACTAAAGTAAGCTCATTGTGGATTTATAGCGGAAGTCCTTTAGGAGTTGTTTTTTTGCCGGTTCTGCCCATTTTATGGGATGTGACCACAAAATGCATATACCGCTGCGAAAAAACATCTTGATCGCCAAAACTTATGAGGGTAAACTGTCCAACTATGCTCGAAAAATTCACAAAAGTGGGCACTACACATTTACTGCTTATATTAGGTTTCCCAAGAGTAGAAATGGAATTTATACCATTGTTGCGCGAACCCCTTACCTTTTCGTGTTTTTACGCTAGGCGTTGTGCTGTTTCCAATCCAAGTTTTAGTGGTTATAGTGGCTGTAAACTGCTGTACATGATAGCAGTCTTTTAAGCCGATATGCGTAGTTTTTTTGGGGCTTACTTCTGCTGTATAAGACCATGTCGTATCATCTTGTTTCGTAACATTGTAACCAACTTTTGCGGATACGTCGTTTTTTGAGATTCCAATATCCGCTCCCCAGCTATTGGATATCCTTGTGGTTTTGCCAAAAGTAAGGGTATCCTTGTTGTTTTTACCATTGTACCCACTGGCTTGCTCGCCACGGTCAGTCATGCCATCGTAGCGGTTGTAAATGTCAATGGTCGTAAAAGTTTGTGATGAACCGGCTCGGGTCTCAATTTTAGGTTCATTCACTAATAAAGCTATTTCGGAATCCGAAAGCTGTCCTAGCGGAGATTCCGGCTGCCCGTTATTTAATACATCAGGACTTGCTGGCGCTGCCGGTCTTGCGCTGCTTGCTGCAAAAACATTTACGCATAATGCTATTTACTTCGTTTCCGGGGCTAGGTGTTGGCGGTGTGAACATTACTGTTCAACGGTCTGAGGGCTCGCTGTCTACATTAAATCTTATATTTTTTATTGACTGATCACCCCTGCTTTGAATTCACCCATATATTTTTCTCCCTTTTTAATAAAAAAGGCCACGTATATTAAGCTCAATATACCATGGCCTTAAAAAGGCTGCTTTATTGAAAAACTAAATATATTTTTTTGTATTATATGCTAATTTAATCTACATTGTCAAGAAAAACTTGTAGATTTACAAGAAAATATTTTGGAATGAGGGAGAACCTTTTAAAGACGTATCTCAATGCGAAAGAAGTACGCACTGATGCTCATGGCAAATTCGGGCAGTATCCATCAACTGCCGATTAAACAGGCGGTTTTCTTCTTTCCTATCCGTGTATTATAGGTCGAGGCTAATTGGGAACGTGGAACTGGGATAAAGAATTAACTGGAAGAAAAAGGCGCAAAAATGGCACTAAATAACAGGGTGATAATAATGCCATATCCTGTAAAAATGAGAGGACGAGCGCTTCAGGCATTGAGAAATGGTCATACAAAAGTGGAAGTGCGTGAGATGTTTGGGCTTGGAGTAAATACCTTAAGAGACTGGGAGCTTCTTGAAGCAGAAAGTGGTTCGGTGGAAAACAGGCCCTCAAACCATGGCGCCTATAAAATTGACCGAGAAAAATTATTGGAGTTTTATCGGAATTATCCCTATAGTACAAACAAGGAAACCGCAATTGTTTTCAATTGCAGGGTTTCTGGGATTCGTAGCGCAAAGAAAGTGTTGGGTATTACGCGTAAAAAAACACTATCCAATATGCCGAACGCGACGAGCAAAAACGTGAAGAGTTCATGGCCGAGATAGAGGCGCTTCCCGGT
>Ga0153947_1000505_pt1 | contig 19092 bp, 15 predicted proteins | sample TSNJ031MetaG_FD_104697 | JGI IMG/M metagenome (GOLD analysis project Ga0153947, IMG submission 104697) | Attine ant fungus gardens microbial communities from New Jersey, USA - TSNJ031 MetaG | ecosystem: Host-associated > Fungi > Mycelium > Unclassified | place: USA: New Jersey, Wharton State... | reverse complement strand
ATTACCAAAGACAGCTACCCAAAGTGCAGGGGGGTCACGGGGGCCCTCCCCCGTGGGAATTTTGGTTACTTTTGTTCCTCCAAAAGTAACTGCCCGTCGCGGCATGAGCGACATGCCATCCCGTGGCACAGCGGCAGCGGAAAAACGAAGCGGCAGCCCCTGATTGCGTTAATAAACGCAAAAAAATAACCGCCCCACCGTCCAATGGTTGCGGTTATTTTTTTCCTAAAACCTCGGACTAGCCGCTTATGCGGTGTATCCATGCTATTATTATACCTTTTTCCCCGAAAAATGCAACACGATCAATACAGCATTAATAGGCCGGCAGATTTAGTTAGCCCTTCTTATCGCCTAATTTGAACAAGGCATAGGCATTATTCCATAGAATGTCTTCTTTCTGTGTATCGGTAAGGCCCTTGCATTCAAGTACATCCTCCGGCAAAGATCCTTCTCCGGCCCACAATATTCTATGAGGGCCCAATATTTTAACCATATGCTCGATCCATTCCTGAATCGTCACGGCCGGAAGCATTCTGTCCAAATAATGTCTCAGCCACGAAAGGTCAAAATATGCGTTGGGAAAACGTTCGCACAGGCCCAGGTATTCGCGGTACCAATTGCCGCCGCCATGCGCAAATATAATTTTTAAATCGGGGTATTGCTCTAAGACGTTGGCGAAATCAGCAACAAAGCCATGTTGGCTGTATTTGAGTATGCTTTCCTTTCCCGGCGGATCAAACCCGTGTGTGCCGTATGCGGTGAAGCCCGTGTGAAAGAGCGCTGGGATGTCTAACTCCATGCATGCGTCATAGATTGGATATACCTCCGGGCTGTCAAGCTTAAAGCCCTTAATATAGGGATGCATTTTTGTGCCGCGGAAAATTCCCTCTTTGGAGTATTTATAGAAATTGTTAAGCGAATGGTACATATTATGTACGTCTATGTACCCTATGCCAAAAAGCCTTGGGTTATTTTGTACTTCTTTCACTGTCTCCTCGTTCTGAATTTCGGAACAGGCAACACAGGAACAATACTCGATGTTATGCCTGTCCATATATTCGAACATGGGGAAAGGGTGGCTCTGACCGTTGTGTTCATAGTCGTACATGTCAGGGATAAAGAAAACGTGCGCATGGGTATCAATGGCTTTCATTTCAGCTCCTCCAATCATGCTGAGACTGCAATTCCAAATCTTATGTGGTCGCGCACCCGATTAAAAAGGATTATGACTGACCTATCATCAAAGCATTATTGATTAAGCGCGGTTTTTCTTCATGTCAAACGCTACGGCGATGCAGATAATTGTGCCGCGTATGATTTGTTGCCAGTGCGGGCTGATTCCTATAAACGTAAGGCCATAGTTTATGACGGTAAAGATCACGACGCCTATAACGACGCCTTGAACCTTTCCTATGCCTCCCGCAAGAGACGCTCCACCGACAACGCAAGCTGATATTGCGTCAAACTCATATGATAATCCATATGAGCTGTTGGCTCCGCTGGTTCGCGCGGCTTCCAAAATACCTGCAAACGCGACGAGCATACTCTCAATAACATAGGCGGATATTAATACCCGGTCTACGTTTACGCCGGCAATCTTTGCGGCGAGCTTGTTTCCACCCACTGCGTATATTTGTTTACCATATGCCGTCCGCTTCAAAACAAACCATACCACCACCGCTACAAAAGCAGCAATAATAATAAGCATATTAATTTCTCCAAAAACCTTTATTTGAGAAATATTGGTAAATTCAAATTTTAATCCGCCCAAAGGCTGTGAGTTGTTGCGCTCACTGCTATAATACAACAGGTTCACGCCGTAAACGATGGTGGAGACACCCAGCGTGGCGATAAAGGGCGGCAAATGAAATTTTGCCACCAATATGCCATTTAGCGCGCCAAACAATCCAAGCACCACGAATGTAACGATAAACGGCACATAAATAGGGATATCGCCAAACTCTGGAAAGAATCGCGCCGAATAGGTAACCGACTGCATCAGAGTGGCGGTAATGACGGCAGATAAACCAAGCTGCCGGCCTGCCGCAAGATCCGTTCCGCCGGTAAGCAACACAAACAACATTCCCAGCGCGACGATCAGTTTTACCGACGATTGGGTAAGAATATCCACAATGACCCTGTATTGCACAAAAGAAGGATTTAGAATAGAAATAATAACTATCATCACCAACAGAACAATTATCAGAACCTTGTCTAGCAAATAATTTTTAATTCTGTCTTGCAGCCCGTCTCTATTCTTCATTTCTATCCCTCCGTCACATATGTTGCATAGCAAGCCGCATAACTTCCTTTTGGGAAAACTCATCCTTAGATAAAATGCCGGTTGCCTGTCCGGCGCACATTACAAGTATTCTATCCGACATGCCCAAGAGCTCCGGCATTTCGGACGACACCATAATGATTGAATATCCTTGCGCCGTGAGCTCGCGCATGGTTTTATAAATTTCATATTTTGCGCCAACATCGACACCCCTGGTGGGTTCGTCAAGTATCAAAATATTGGATTTATTTAACAGCCATCTGCAAAATAATACTTTTTGCTGGTTTCCCCCCGACAAAGTCATAATTCTTGAGTCGATTGAAGGCGCCTTAACCTGTAGCAGTGTACAGGCCTCCGTAACCTTATCTACGGCTTGTTTCGTTTTTACCGTGCCAAATTTACTTGTAAATTGTTTTAAATTTGAAATGAGTATGTTATCCTTGACAGACAGCATAGGGATAATTCCCGTCGCTCTGCGTTCCTCCGTAAGCAACCCGAATCCATGGGAAATGGCGTCTATCGGGCTGCGGATCTTAATATCTTTGTTGTCTTTCACGATTTGGCCGCCTTTTATCCTCCTTAACCCAAAGAGTGTTTCAACCAGTTCTGTTCGCCGGGAACCCACAAGTCCGCCAATACCCAATATCTCTCCCTTTTTCAGCGTAAAAGAAATATCCTCGAAGCCATTATCCGCAAAGGACGTAAGATTCTTAACCGATAACGCCGTTTCTTCTTTTGGCAAAACCTCCTGCTGGGGGAATCTTTGTTTAATCTGGCGGCCGACCATTTTGTTGATAACATCGTCAATATTAAGCTCATTAATTGGCCATGTGCCCACAGCCGCTCCATCCCGCATAACGGTAACGTCGTCTGCAATGGTAATAATCTCTTCAAGCTTGTGAGAAATGTAAATAACCGACGCGCCGCTGTCCTTTACTTTTTTAATGAGCTTAAAGAGATGCTCCGTCTCGGAGGTTGTAAGGGACGAGGTCGGTTCATCCATAATTATGATTTTGGCATTATACGAAAGTGACTTCGCGATTTCAACAGCCTGAAGCTGCGAAACAGAAAGATTTTTTGCATAAGTGCGCGGATTTATATCAAATTCTATTCGTTGAAGCAAATCCTTCGTATCGTTAAGCATTGCGGCTTCGTCGACAACGATGCCCTTTCTTTTAAACCTGCCAAGCCAAATATTATCTTGAACAGTCATTTCCATCAACGGACTAAGCTCTTGATGAATCATCGCAATTCCCGATGTTAACGCAACATGGGGATTACCAGCCTCATATTTTTTGCCATCCAAAATAAAGTAACCCTGATCCGGTCTTAAAATACCAAACAAGCAATTCATCAATGTGGACTTGCCCGCTCCATTTTCGCCAACCAACGCGTGAACAGTTCCTCGCTTAATGTTAAAACTAACATGATCCAAGGCGAGAACACCTGGAAATTTTTTCACAATATCATGTATTTCCAATAAAAAATCTTCCATATGCTTAACTCCTTGCATACGCTAATTCGGCTGTCGTTCTCAAAGGCATCAGCTTGCAGATAACTTTGAGGAGAGGTGTTCCCTCCCCTCAAAGTCTTCGTTTTAAGCTCCGTAATAAGTGCTGAGCATTTCATCAACGTTATCGGCACTGACAGGCTTATAGGGAATCCATACATACCGCCCGTCAACAACAACATTTTCAACGCCCACCACTTCCGTCGTTATTTCCTTACCTTGATCGATAGCCCTAAGAATATTGAGAATTGCGATCGACGCACCGACTCTATCATTCAGGCATGTCCCTAATAAACCGCCGGTTTTCATGGCGTTGAGCGCTTCAATTGTCGCATCAATGCCACAAATCGGTATAAACTCCTCTGAATCCGGGCGATTAATGCCCTTTTGCAAGCAAGCGTTTAAAGCGCCTATCGCCATGCCGTCACTGTTGCAAAGCACCCCCTCGATCCCTTCAGAGCCAAGCTCGGTAAGCCACGCGGTCATTTTATCCTGGGCCTCAACCTTGTCCCAATTAGCGGTGTCTATTTTTACAGTCTCATAATCAATCCCATTTTTTTCAAGAGTATCAAAATAGGCATCAGTACGAAGCTTGACGTCGTTATGACCGATAACGCCTTGAAGAATAGCCAGCTGTAGTTTTCCGTCTCCGTTTTTATCCGCCTCGGGCGTGGCCTTCCAATAATCGCAAAGCACTTGTGCACACATTGTTCCCGAATCGGATGCGGGCGCTCCAACATACCAAACCTTATCATACGATGCGATTGCCTCGTCGGAAGGCTGCGTTGCAAAGAAGATAACGGGGATATCCGCCTGCACGCACAAATTTAGCATCGCGTCGGTGGAGGGTATGTCGATAGGATCAATTGCGATCAGATCGTATCCGGCAGTAATCAGTGTTGAGATTTTATTGAGCTGAGTAACGGAGTCAAACTCACCATCTTGCATATTCAACTCAATGCCACCCATTTTTGCGGCTTCTTCTTCCATGATTGTACGGAAGCCGGCCTGGAAGTTATCGTTGTAACTCGCCCAAACCACACCAATCTTAATCGCTCCATCCGTTGCGGTTTCTGATACCGATGCCGCAGGCGTTCCCACAGCCTGATCGGACGACGGATTTTGCTGATTCGCACATCCCACACAGGCCGTAATAACCGACAGACAAACCATAATAATACAAATTGTCTTCCGAGTTTTCATTTTTCCTACCTCCATGGTTTATTTTGAGATTAATTATCCATCCTATACTTTCTTCTCCCCCTCCAAAGACGAAGCAATCGTATGATTTTGCAGAGGAACGCTGACAAATAACCGCAAGATCGCGTTAACAACATAAATTCAACGCCATGATAAGGAAACGAGAAAACAAAAGCTGGCCAGGTACCAGTCAGGACTTAAGGCTCCGTCTGTTCTGAACGCTGCGGGGGTGCGCTGCCGTCCAATGGGTAAATGACAACATTCTGAACAACGCGGTTGACGATGCCGTCCACCGAAGGATCGTCAGTCTTTATACCCAGCAGCAAAGATTTTTCCAACGCCAGCAGCTGACTGAACAGGAGCCCACCGAGGTAGTCGGCCAGCACACTGTTTTCACCGGCGATGGCAGGGAGGGTAACCTCTCGGTCGGCAATGGCCGGCAAGGCCCGTGAAGACACGCAGACCGTCCGCCAGCCCCGTTTCGGGCTGTTCATTTCGTTCAGCAGATCCCGGTCATACAGGCGGGTCAATGGAACCGGGGAGATGAAGTGGACGGTTAAAGTGGAGTCCCGCAAAATAGATTTGGGCCCGTGGCGAAAACCCATGGGACTGTCCCAAGAGGCGTTGACCTGTCCGCCGGTCAGTTCCAGCATCTTGATGGCGGCCTCTCTGGCAAGCCCCCGCAGAGGACCCGAACCCAGGAATACCAGCCGGTCGAAGCGCCACCCCGCGATTTCCCGGGCCGCCCGATCCAGAGACAGAAGCTCCTGCTCGTATGTGTCGGCGCAGGATTTAATAAAGTTCAGGCACGCATCAAACCTCTGCCGGTGGAAGGCAGTCCAGGCAGCCAGCGCCATACAGCTGACGCTGCTTGTCATCGCAAAGCCCTGATCGCAGGAGGATGGAGGCATGCACAGGGTCAGCGTATTTGACATACGGGAGGCGTAGTCCGCTACAGAACTGTTTTCCCTGCAAACGATGACCAGATTATATAGGCGCCGAATCTTTTGTGCGGCGTACCGCAGGGCGGCGGAGCTTTCCGGGCTCTCGCCGGAGCGGGAAAAGGATACGATGAGCGTAGGGACATCCAAAAGCGCGGAGTCCGGCGCGGAGACAATGTCGGTGGTGTGCACCGCCTCACCCCGCAGATTGATTCCGGCTGCGAGGAGGGCCTGCACCACCTCGCCTATAAAGGCGGATGATCCTGCGCCGGTAAAGATGACGCGCAGCCCGTTTATCGTTTCTATTTCCCGCATGAAAGCTTCTATATCCTCCCTGCGGGCGGTCAGAATGCCGGCGAGCTCGCGCCATAGAACCGGCTGTTGCATAATTTCCCGTGCGGTAAAGCCCGCGCAGTGCGTGTCAAAGTATGCCGGCGTTCTGTCAAGCAATGTTTCGTTCAACCTTACACCTCCTTACAACTAATCCGCGGTGAAAATCATCGGAATTTTCATTACAGCGAAAGCGGTGGCGGGCAACCCCGTGCAGGTAATACTGAGTGCGGGATTGCCGCCCATCAGGGGAAGGATCGGTAAATCTCGGTGCGGGATCGGACAAAAAAGGGGAGTTGGCGCCGGTAAAGCGTTTCGTGGACTTCATCCGTGTCCAGCAGGCGGCGCGCGGCGGCCAGTTCCTCCATCGTCTCAAACCAACACTCCCAAATCAACGTGTTGGAGGGCTCGCCGGAGGCATACGGGAGGAAGCGCCGACCCTGGGGCATCTGGGGGTGTTCCCGCTCAAGGCGGACAAATTCCTCCTCCAGTTGGAGGAATTCCTGCTGGTGCGCCTGGCTGTATTCCTGAATAAAGACCAATTTGAACATGTGGAATCCTCCCACTCTGTGTCAGTAAAATAAGCCCTTGAGTTCCGAAAAAGGCAGCTCCGCGAGTCCGATGGATGAAATCATGGCTCCCGTCCCGTCCAAATGTCCGCCCTCATACCAGAGAAAAACACGGCCGTCCAAAAGGAGGGGGGAGGGCAGCCAGAGGGCGCTGTCGTCGAAGGAGCCCGCCGCCCCGACAGTGAGCAAGGGAGAGGCTGCCTTTGTCCAGTGAATGCCGTCGCGGCCAGCGGCCACGCCGATGCTGCGGGGGATGTCCTTTTCTTCGGCGTCCGCACAGTAAAAACAGTACAAGGTGCCGTCAGGGCCTTCCATAATACGCGGCGTGCTGACACTCTTGGCGTCCCACCCGGTGCCGGAGGCGGTGAGAACCGCATCCGGCAGGGGGCGGAAGGAGTAGCCGTCCTCACTGACAGCCAAATGGATATCGTAACCTCCCAGCAAATTATCCATCACGTAATAAAGATACAGCTTGCCGTCCCTCAGGACAGCACAGGGCGCGCGACCGGCGAAAAGAGGCTCTGGGATTCGTGTAAAGGTGCGTCCATCCTCGGAAAAAGCAAGGCCGATGCTGTCCTGACCGTATCCCAGGCCGCTGTAATAAAGATGGTACCGGCTGTTTATGCAAATCAGGGCGGGATCGCAGACGTGCAGGGCATCGAAGCCACAGCCGGTGGGGCAAAGGATTGGCTCCTCCGCGATGGACTGGACGGAAAATTCGCCATCCCGGTACACAAGCTCGATGCGGCCGATTGCTTCGCCGATAGGGGAGAGGCCGCAGATGTGTGCAAATATGCGGCCCTCGATCATGGCGGCGTCCATGCCGGTCACCCCATCGGAGTACCAGGTTCCGTCTTTCCGACGGACGAAGGGGCGTGTATTGCGACTGACCCCCATGGCGCTCAGTCCTCGTTGGCCAGCCGCAGAAGGGTGTTCAGGCAAATCTCGCCGACCACCTTCAATGCGTTGGGATCCACTACATCCACAGTATCCCAGTCGGTGTGAAGCCACGGCCAGCTCTTGGAAATACAGCGGCAGAGGTAGGAGGTCTCTACGCCCTGCTCGATGAAGGGGGCGTCGTCCGAGGCAAATTCCAGCTGGGTGGGCTGGATTGTGAGTCCGAGACCGTCGCAGACCTCCTCCAGCATGGTGTTGATTTTCCGGCTATTGTATATGACGTGGCCGTTGTACAGTGATTTTTCGATATAGTAGTACTGGTCGCCGCCGCCAATCAAGTCCATTACGATGCAGCCTTTTACGTTTTTCATCTCGGACAAGCGCTTCTGCACATAGTCGAGGGAGCCGGCCTGGCCGTACTCCTCGCCGGATACGGTCAAAAGCTCAATGCTGCGCCGGTTTGAGCCCGGCATCTCGTTGAGGGCCTTTGCCACCTCCAGCACAACGGCGACGCTGGCGGCGTTGTCCACCGCACCGGGCCCGTAGGCGTTGTCGTGGTGGGCGAGCAGAATCACTTTTTCCTCCGGCTTTTCCGTGCCGACAGCGGTTGCAACGGCATTATAAGAGAAGCCGTCCTCCTGGTCGGTGAGCGATTCAATTTGCAGGATGACCGGGATCCTTTCTTGGGCGAGGATGCCGTCCGGCATGGCGTACCACTCGAAGAGCAGTTCCTTGAGGTAGCGCGCATCGTCGTAGGAGATAGACAGGCAGGGCAAATCCAGGCCGTCCCGACCGGCCAGCAACGGGGCGCTGAGCCATTTGCCCGGGATGCGGCAGTACTCGACGAGCGCTTGAATGCCCAAGCTTTTTATGTAAGCAATGTCCCGCTGCGGCATGCCCTCGGCGCAGGAGTTGTCCATCGTGCGCGCACGGGGAGGGTCGTGCATGACAATTTTGCCCTTCATCTCCCGGCCCTCGTAGTCGCTGCGGAAGCCGCGGCCGCCATATTCCAGTTCGGCGGTGATGCCCCCGGGCGGGGTTGAGCCTGTTCCCAGTATAGCGTTTGCCGTAATCACCCGGTCAATGGGGGAGACAATGCGAATACCGGCCTTGCGCTCCTTCCATTTAACAATGGGGTTTGTCTGCTCCAAAGAGAATTTCAGATTTTTATACTGCCTGAACACGCCCTCGATGTAGGATATGGCCTTTCGTTCGTTTTCAGTGGCGGCATGGCGGGGCCCGTATGCTGTGAGCTCCCGCACATGCCTGTAGGCGCTCTTTGCGGAAATCTGCGGATGATAGTCATACATATATTGATTCTCCTTCTTTTCCGGCGGGTAGCCGGATAATGAGTGGGGATCGGGCGGGAATCTGCGGAATTTCGATAAGTTCCTGAACGCTTCGGTTGTCGGCGGAGGAGAATTTCTGCCGGCTTCTGCGGATCCTTCCCCATTTGTCGCGGAACAGCCTGCTTATCGGGCCGGGGCGACGGAGTCCCTCTCGATCAATTGGCACGGAATTGTCACGCGCGGCATGCTTTTGCCCGGGGTGCGGATTTCATCCAATAACATTTTGGTCGCATGGCGGCCCATCTCCGCAGACGGGATCTCATAAGTAGTCAGGGCCGGCTCCACAACACGGCTGACAATACTATTGTCAAAGCCGATAACCGAAATATCCTCCGGTATCCGCAGCCCTTTCTGTTTGATTGCCTTGAGCACCCCCACGGCGATGTCGTCGTTGCCGCAGATAATCACTGTCGGTTTAATGTCTTCCACCGCAAAAATTTCATTCATCAGCCGGAAGCCGCTTTCCATATCAAACTGACCTGTTTTAATCAGCCGGTCATGAACCGGCAGGCCCAGCTTTTGCAGGGTTGTCCGGAACGCGTCCATGCGGTCAATTGTGTGCTGCTGTTGTGCGTAGCCCAGCACGGCGCCCATGCATGTGTGGCCGATTCGGTACAGGTGCTCAATCATGTTGCGGACGGCAGTCACGTTGTCAAACAGCACATCGTTTGCCGTGGACTTTGGATTCGCGTTTCCAACCAGGACATAGGGGAATTGGCTCTGATCCAGCAGATCGAGTATGTTGCGCGGGATTTCCCAGGAGGAGATGTAAATCAAGCCGTCGATGCTTTGATTAATTATCATATTGCGGATGGTACTGTAATTTTTTTCCGGGTCATCCACCGGGTGAACCGATATTTGCAGGCTGTAGCTGGTAGCGGCAATAGATTGGTTGATGCTTTGGATGATGGGAAGGCCGTACAGCCAAGTTGCTGAGCTGGGCGGAAATTCTGCCGCGATAAAGGCGTGCAGGTTGTTGGAGATGCCTTTGGCCAGATTCTGTGCCAGCATGCTCGGCGTGTACTCCAACTCCTCGATAGCCCTTTGGATTTTTTGCCGGGTTTTGGGAAGGACGCTGTCCTTCTGGTTGATGTACCGCGACACGCTTCCAAGCGAAACGCCGGCTAATTGGGACACATCGCGCAGGGTTGCTTTTCTGTCTTTTTTTGAACCGCTTCTATTCTGCATATGTCATACATCCTTTATTAAAAATAATCTTGCGATCATCATTATTGTACCATGCATGACAAGAAAAGAAAAGTTAAAATTGAACCGGTTCAATTATTGGCCGTATTAACTCGCTCTCCTGTTCCGCGCAGGCCCTTCGGCTGCCGCAAGATAGGGGGAAAGCCGGGAGCCAATGTAGGCTTTGACCAACGCGGACGCCTGTGGCCGAAGTGTGCCGGACTGTACGTCGGCGAGCTGCGCGGGAAAAAATCTGCTGATAAGCGGCAACGGGATGTCTTGGCTCTCCGTGTTGGCAAACAGGCGATCCACGCTCTGTGTGACCGCTTTGTTGGAAAGGTAGTAACGCGAACGGTCGGAAAAGCTGTAGCGCCTCAGGAACTTTTGATCCAGGATATTGCCGGTGTAGTACCCTTGCCAGTGGGAGCTGTCTTGCAGCATGGCGTGTTCCAGCACGGCGGAAAAATCGCTCAGGGTGTGCCCGCTCCCGCAAAACAGAGCCTTTTCAATTTCCTCCAGAGCGCAGAGCGCCTCTCTCTGCGCAAAGGTCAGCGCGGGTCCCACCTTCAATATGGCAATACCGTCACGCACCATCTGCCGAAGGCAGTGTGTCGGCTGATAGTCGGTTGAATGCCCCTCGAAGACCATATCCGCCTGCGTCTCTAAAACGGAACAGAGATGCCTTGCCTCATGTGGGCGGTATGTGTGGATGCCCATGGCAAAAAACTCGACGCCCGGTTGGACGACAAAGGCGATAACCCTCTGCCAGGCGCCGGGGATGCCCTGGCGGGAGAATGCCTCACGGAAGGCGGCGATGGAAGCGCGGCAGGCTTCCGGGGAGGTGGGTTCGATATGGTCTTGCGCTATCCGGGAACCGCCCGGTACCGGCACCTCGCTGCCAAGAACGTAGACAGGCGGGTTAATCCGGGCGCCTTCCTTGCCACAGGCGGCATGCGCCCGCTCGGCGGCCTCGCACAGGAACGCTCCCCGCCGCGCAATCACGGCGTCAGACAGGGGGAGACGCGGGTTGTCATCTCCCAGCCGCATACTGGTGTCGATGTGGATCTTGTCATACCCGGCCTGCACGTATTCTGCGACCAGGTCGGCAGCCAGCCCCATGGCTTCTTTTTCCGGCCGGTCCATCCAAGGGAGAGGGCCGAGATGATCGCCGCCCAGCATCAGGCGCTCTGCGGGAAAGGATTCCTCGCCGGCCAGCCGAAGCGCATATTCGGAAAAATCCTTCGGCCGCATGCCGGTATAGCCGCCGAATTGGTTGACTTGACTGGCGGTGGACTCAATCAACAGCGGCATGGCGGCGTGCCGCATCAGCGCAAAGGCTGACTGTAGAACCAAACCGGACGCGCTGCAGATGGAAGGGATACCCACCGCCGCGCCCTGTTGGCGCCGCTCCATCATGCGGCGAAAGAAACCCACGCTGTCCATTTGTCTCACTCCTTTTTTCAGTGATTCGGCAGGTTGGCGCCCGGCAGCTCCAGGGCAAGCAGCACAGCGCCGTGAACGGGCGGGTGTTCCGGCTCACGCAGCGCGCCGCCCAACTCCTTGACTGATTGCCTGAAATGCGGCAGGATCAGGTTTCCCGCCTTAAACATTCCACCGGAATAGGAGACGGGAAAGGGGTTGAAAAGCGAAAGTCCATTCCTTGCGCCCTTGACAAGCAGCGCCAGCTCACCGGCGGCGGTCCTGTACACACCGGCGGCAGACCGATCCCCGGCAGAGGCCGCCTCATCTAAAAGGATCTGCAGCTGCGCCGTCTTGTCGCGGAAGGGGATATACTCCCGATGCATGATGTCGATAAAATCCATGTCGTCCTTCAGCGATAACGCGCGGCGGACTATGTCGTACAGGGCTGAACGCGGCAGGCGCCCATCGGACTGTTTGGAAAAGAGCTCCATTGTTTTGATGCCGGCCCAGAAACAGGATCCCTCGTCGCCGAAGGCTTCCGACCAGCCGCCGCAGCGCGCCGAACGGCCGGTGTGATCCCGCCCGTAGGCAATGCTGCCTGTCCCCGATACTACATTGATGCCGGGCTGCAGGGACAGGGAACCCGCCCATGCGGCCTCGGTGTCGTTGACTACGCGGACTTTCGCGGGGCTGAATGCCTGTTCGATCATGCCGCTTATTGCCATGTCCCCCTGTGGGGATTCCCCCCAACAGGGAAGGCCAATACAGACATGCGTAATATCTTGGAGAGACACGCCCGACTGCCTGGCGCAGATGTTGCGCCCTCTCAGCAACGTTTCGAGCACCTTGTTAAGGCCGTGCTGGCGGTAAGATATCCCACTATCTGTATGGAGCGCCAAGCTTGCGCCTTGCCTGTCCGCAAGCTCAAAGGCGGTTTTGGTGCCTCCGCCGTCTACACCCAAAACATAAGATACACCCATTGTCACCTCCAAATGATTAAATCAGATATTGACATTTAGAACCGTTTCAATTATACTAAACAATAACGGTTGCAAAAGCCGAATAAAACCGAATAGGGTACACATATTGCAAATTTGAACCGGTTCATATTATAAGCATATCACGCCACAGTATTATTTGTCAAGCAAAAATAATTTTGTTGTTATTGTACAAAATAAACATACACCCGTCATGAAAGGTTCAGCGGTAAACAGTCGCCTAAATTGGAACTCTTCGTCGTTCAATAATAATTGTCCATATTCCGGACAGATGGAGGTTTTGTCATGTATATAGCAAATTGGAGAAATTGTACGGAATACGAAGTTCATGGTGAAGCACGGGAGGTATGCATATTGGGCTCCTCTGATACGAGTCTTAATGAGTGCAAGGAATTGCCGAAACTGCCTGTAGCCAAGAAAATGTTATTCTTTAACCACGCTTATCTTACAGTCGGTAGACAGTTAGAGCTCCATATGGGCGTGAGTGAAGAAATTCACTATATCATCAAAGGCAAAGGAGTGTTTTATCATAATGATGAAACAAAGGAGGTTTCAGAAGGGGATACGATTTATATACCCGCGAAAGAAATACATGGGCTTGAGAATACAGGGTTGGATACCCTTGAATATCTTGTTATGGGCACGGTGGTTAATTGACTTGCATTAAATGCCGTATCACCACTCACACCACGTCCAAAGTCCGGAAAATGAAGAAACGGCGTAGCTTTTACGCTACGCCGTTTCTTCCAAATCCCGGTTAATAGTGCCTTTTTTCCAGCAGGGGAGGGGTGGCGGCTATCGGTGCCATGGCGGTGGCCGGTTTGTTAAAGAAGCGGGTCAAATGGCGGGGAGGAGAACCGACAGGCCCCACTATTCCGGCAGATTCCCGTAATACAACGCGCCCACCGACTGGGCAAACTGCGCCACCGTGTAAACCGGGTGGGCTTTTAATTGCAGCATCAGGTCACTGAACGCGTTCTGCTCGTCCGCCACCGACATTTCCAGGCTTGCGTCCACCTGCTCCGCTCCTCGGCGGATCAGGTCAAAGCAACGGGGCGTCTTCACCAGGCGTCCGTACATCACCCGCTCCTTTGTCTTTGGGGAGAGCACATGCTCCGTCTCGCAATACGTGATGCCGGTAGAACGCCCAATTTCCAGAAAAACCGCCTCCATCTCGGGATCCCCCGCTTCACACCCCTTCATCAAAAATTCAAGCAGCGGTTTGCGCATATCCTTCGGCTCCAGAATCACAAATACGCCGCCGTTTTTTTCTTCGATAAAGCCGCCCTCCAGCAGTTCCCGGTACAGCCTGCCGTCTCCGGCCTGTGACGACTTGATGGCCAGGCGGAAAACCCCGTTTTGCGCCATGAATTTTTGCAGCGTTCCCGGCAGGCCCGTGTTAAAATTATTGATGCTCCGCAGGTCGTCGGGGTGATATTGACGGGCGGAAAAGCTGCCCAGGTCAATGATAAAATTGTATACCTCCAGCGGAATTTCAGGGATTTTACCCGCCTCGTCGATCCAGCCGGTGCCCAATTCGGTGCCCAGCGTATGGGCAAAGCGGCCATCCTTGAGACGGCTGCTTTTTCCCTGGGCAATCAGCTCCATCGCGGCGGTAAAGGCGGCCATAGGGCCGTCGTTGGTCATCCGAACCCTGCCGCCCGGCGCGCAATACTCCGCCAGCAGCTCATCCAGATTCATCAGCCTGCGGAACTCCGCCTCATATTCCACGTCGGGGTTATTGCGTATCCCCCGGGTTTTGAACACCTCCCCGCCGACAATCTTGTTGCGGATAACAACATCGGGAAAGCACAGCCCGATTCCGTCAAACCCGGTGATTTTTCCGCCCAGCTCCTTTTCGGCGGCGGTTATAGCCGCCAGGATTTCCGAGTCGGGCTGATGCCGGGTAATTGCCCTGTCGAGAGCCTTGGCCAGAGGGCCGCCGATAGAAGCCATATCGCAGGATACCCTCGCCCGCAGAAGGCGGATCAAGAGCCTGACCGGCTCGATCAGCTGGCTGGAACGGGTAAACAGTGCGGGAAACCAATCGTATTCCTTCAGGTAACAAAGCTTGCCCCTTACGGATACGGACAGCTTGATATCCGTGCCGCCGATATCCACGCCGCACAGGATTTTATCCTCAACGCCACAAAAAGCCTTTGCAAACCGGCCTGTCATATCGGCAGCCCGCTCCGGCTCCGCCGGAAGAACCGGAAGCTGCTTTTTATCGTGGGTTTCAATGGCAAAGCCGTCCAATATATTCTGGGAATCCAGCATCCGTTCAATTACGTTGACGCTGCGGCCATAGCCCGCCCGCTCCTTCCGGGGGATTCCCACGCCGAAGCTCCCGGGCATTTCGTTTAAGATATCCATCAGGGATACGCAGGAAATATCCGTATAAATATCCAGCCGCCTTCCACCCAATGCGGAGAGGAGGTTATACACCTCGGCAAAGAGGTATTCCCTTACAAAAGAGGACTGTTCCTCCGTGTTAATCTCCCCGGCGGGAACCCTCAGGAAAACGCGGCGGATCCCGCCGTTAAATTTCGTAAGATCCAGAATTAAATCAATACCGTCACATTCAAGGAAGTTTTGCCGCACATCGGTAATATATGCCGGCTGATCCTTCTTCCCGGTTTCGATAAAACAATCCATTTTGCACCTTGCCACGGCGGGCGTATGCATATCAAGCAACCTCCTCTTATACTATTTTCAAATAAAAATATTCTATAGAATATTTTTATTTGACGGCGGCGACGCCGGTGGCGGCCACCATTTCCCGGAATGTATCCTGTTGTTCTGCTGTATAAGGCGCGCTCCCGGATAGCCTGTAGCCCATCCCGAAGGAGGGATATTTCGACTTCCCCAGCGGGTTATAGAACATCAGCTCCACCGTGCCCGTCGGATTCACCGAGGCGGCATACCGCCCGATTGCGGTCAAATTCTCCGCCGAATCCGTGCAGCCGGGGATAACGGGGATGCGGGTAATCAAGCTGCGCTCCCGATGAACCAGAAGCTCGTAGTTTGATAAAATCAGCTTGTTTGACCGGCCTGTCAGCCGTTTATGTTCCCCGTTATCAAAAATTTTAATGTCGCAGAGCCATAGATCCACCACCTCCAGCAGGGCTTCCACGGCTTCCGCCGGTGCGTGCAGGCAGGTTTCAACCGCCGTGTGGAGGCCTTTTGCCTTTGCCAGCTCCAGCACCGCATAGGCAAAGGTCGGCTGAAAGAGCGGATCGCCGCCGGACAGGGTAATCCCCCCGCCGGAGGTCTTAAAAAACACCAGATCTTTCTCAAATTCCGCTACCAATTCCTCCGGCGATAGGGCATATCCCTTGGCGGATAACGCGTCCGCCGGGCAGGCCGCGGCGCATTTTCCGCACCGGACGCAGCGTTCCCGGTCGATGACAACCCCCTTTTCACCAGACCGGATGGCGCTGCTTGGACATATGGAGATACACGCGCCGCAGCCGATACAGGCCTGGGGCTGACAGCAGATTTCAGGCCCCGGGCGCTTCCCCTCCGGGTTGTGGCACCAGATACAGGCCAGCGGGCACCCCTTCAGGAAGGCGGTGCAGCGGATGCCCGGCCCGTCATGGACGGCGAACCGCTTGATATCAAAGATTTCCCCGGTCATGCGATATCCCCGTAGGCGGTGCGGGCGATGATCTCGTCCTGCAAATCCCTTGCCAGCTCCACAAAGTAGGCGGTATAGCCCGCCACCCGGATGGTTATGTTTTTATATTTTTCCGGCTCCTTCTGCGCGGCTATCAAGTCCTCTCTGTTGACCACATTAAACTGGATGTGGTTGATGTTCAGCTCCACCACGGCGCGAAGCAGGGCCGCGAATTTTTCGATCCCCTCCTGTGTGGCGAAGAAGGACGGCAGGAATTTCATATTCAGCAGCGTTCCGTTGCTGCCATACCTGGAGTCGATCTTGGACACCGATTTGAGCAGCGAGGTCGGCCCGCTGACGTCCCGGCCATAAACCGCCGACATTCCGCCGTCGGCCAGCGGCTCCCGGGATTTGCGCCCGTCCATGGTGGCCCCTACGTTCTGCCCCATGGGTACGTGGGCCGATACGGTGTAGAGCCCGGTATGATATAGTCCTCCCCGGTAGTTTACCTTTCCCTTAAGCCGTCCGGCAAAGTATTCCACCCACCCGGCGGCGATATTGTCCACCCAGTCCACGTCGTTGCCGTATTTGGGGGCCGCGTTAAGCAGGGTTTGGCGCAAGGGCTCATCGCCGTCAAAATCGTTCCGAACCGCCTCCAGCAGCTGTTGGGCGCTAACGCGCTTTTCCTCATAGACCAGCTTTTTGACCGCCGCAAGGCTGTCCGCGATATTGGCGGGCTGGATCACCTGAATCCCCGAGAGGTTGTACCTGGCCCCGCCCGCCGTGACGTCAACGCCCTTTTCAATGCAGTCGCTGATGACACAGGACAGCAACGGGCTGGGTAATACCTCCTGATGGATGCGCTCCACAATTTCACAGGCCGACAGCATTTTGTCCGTGAAAAAGTCCACCTGCCCCGCCAGGGCGGCCTCCAGCTTTTCATAGGTGTCGTAATCGGTCAGATTTCCCAGATCAGGGCCCATCTGACGGCCGCTCAACAGGCATTTGCCGTTATTCACCGCCAGCTCCAAAGCCTTCACCAGGTTAAACATGGCGGCGTCGCTCCATCCCAGGTTGTTGCCGTGGGTGGTCAGCTCCACACAGCCGACAATGGCGTAGTTGACGGCGTCCTCCCGGGAGATGCCCTGATTCATCAAGGCGGGAATTATGCTTTTGTCGTTGAAGATTTGGGGCATACCGCTGCCCTTGCCGATCACCCGGCTGCACTCCTCCAGAAAGTCCCGGCTGCTGTTCTCAAACAGCCGGGCGGACAGGTTGGGCTGGGGCAGGAGGAGATGCTCCTGGGCTTTAAGGAACAGGAAGCTCAGCTCGTTGGAGGCGTCCTTACCGTCTGCCGTCTGTCCGCCGACGGCCACGTTGAAGCCGATGGGGAATCCGGCGAAATATTTGGCGCTGTGGGAGTTGCGCAGATAAACGATTTCATTAAATTTAAGCCAGAGGCATTCGGTGATTTCCAGCGCGCGGGCATTGCCTATCCTTCCGTCGTCCATATCCCGGCGGTAATAGGGATAGAGGTACTGATCCATCCTGCCGGGGGAGAAGGAGCTGGCGTTTGATTCCATATGCAGAAGCACATACAGAAACCACAGGCTCTGCACGGTCTCATGGAAGGTTTCCGCCGGTTGGGACGCCAGCTTTTTGCAGATACCCGCGACCTCCCGGAGGTCGTCTTTATATTTGCCGCCTTTTTCCGCCAATTCATCCGCCAGCGCCGCGTACCGCAGGATGAAGCGTCCGGCCGCCTCCAGCACCAATACCGTGGAGCGGTAGAATACCTGCTTATTGCCGTCCGTCTCGGCTTCCAGCCGGGCCGTTGCCTCGGAGCAAAGCCCGGCGGGGCCTTTTTTGATCCACCCCGCCGTGTCGGGGCAGATATGCCCCTGGGCGTGATCCTTCTGGTTGATCTTGGCCACCATGCCGATATCGTCCACCAGCGGGCCGCAGGCCTCCCGCACCTTATCCTCAAGGGATTTGCCCTTCCAGAAGGGCTCGATCTCCTCCCGGAAAAGCTTTGCGTCTTCCGGCCGCACATGGAAGCGATCCTGTGGCCGGGTGGGCAGGGTATCCAGCTCCTTGCCCACCCAGGAAATACCCGCCTCCGGGAAAACCACGCCGCCCCGCACACCGGCGGTGCGGTTGCCCACAATCAGCTCCCCGGGCTCAATGCGGATTTGCAGGCCGTCCATGGCCGCAGACAGGCTCTTTGCCCGCAGCAGCTGCTTTGGGTCGCCGGGGTTTTTGCGGTAGGTATCGGTGATGATCTTCGCCTGCTCAATGGACATATAACGGGGCTCATCAAGCATTTTTTCTTTTAATTCCGCGATGCGGGGGGAAGCCGCTAATCCGGTGATCTCCCAAAACATATGAAATGCCTCCTTCAGCGCTGATTGTCCAGAGTAATACTATTTTTATCGGACTGTTGTGTTTAGTCAGGGGGTGCCGCTGGTTTTTTGCTTAATGCTGTGCACTTTGTCTGCCGCTGTGCAGCGATTTATGCTTTACCGCAGTGCCACGGGAAGGCATGTCGCTCATGCCGCGACGGGCAGTTACTTTTGGAGGAACAAAAGTAACCAAAATTCCCACTGGGGAGGGCCCCCGTGCCCCCCCTGCACTATGGGTAGCTGTCTTTTGTAATCTTGTAGTCGTTCAGAGGTATCTACGATATTTAAATAGGGGCACCGGCCCCTAAAACCCCCGCTTAAGGACTGCTAGTCCTTAAGAATCCAGTGTTCCTTGGCAAACGCTGTTGGCGCGGTGGTGCGGGGTGCGCCGT
>Ga0153947_1000502_pt1 | contig 19160 bp, 20 predicted proteins | sample TSNJ031MetaG_FD_104697 | JGI IMG/M metagenome (GOLD analysis project Ga0153947, IMG submission 104697) | Attine ant fungus gardens microbial communities from New Jersey, USA - TSNJ031 MetaG | ecosystem: Host-associated > Fungi > Mycelium > Unclassified | place: USA: New Jersey, Wharton State... | reverse complement strand
TATCGATAGGAGGAAGGGAGTGACAATAAAGAATGAAAGGGATGACCACGAACCCGTCGCACCTACTCATTGCTCGCAATTCACGAGGCCCAAATAACCCAATTGCATCCCTCAGCTCTCCAACAGAGACACATACTGCAGCTGCTGGAGTTTTCCGCTCGTCCGGCTCTCCACCATGGGTCCTTCAGGGATACGAATCGGACGATATCGTCTCCGAGTTGAACATTGAGGAACCTATAGTGCTCCATGAAACTTTTACAAAACATGCAAGATTTCCTGGGACAGTCAAAATTGTGGTCGAGAGCACCACTTTCTGGTTTGCCACTATAATCTATCTCCATGGCCTCATCGCCACTCACCACACCATTCAGGGCCCATAAAGAAGTCCTCTACTTTGCCTCTCCATTCTTTGAGGCTGCTCTGAGCGGTCATTGGTCTGAAACAGGACGACCACTGTCCATGTCCTCTGTTATTACCATCTCCCAGCCTCCTGTTGTTCCAGGAGACAAACCCGACTTGGAAACTGAAATGACATTTGCACCTATGGATCCGTCTACTAATCAAGTCGAGCCTGATGGGCTGCCTGACTTTGATGGTGTAAGGCTTAGTGAGAGTGATACAGAGGGAAGCTCCCTCTCAAAATGTCAGGCGAGAGACGACAGCCTAGCTAAATTACAGGGATCAGACTCGATCCGCAAGAAGCTGGAAGACACGTCTTCTAGCGCTCGTAAGCTTTCCGCAGCTCATGCAAAAGTCAGGAGACGGCCGAAAGATAGTCCCGATGCAGTGATAGTCCTGAAAGAGGAGAAGGTAGGGTTGGGTCTTTGCTCACACATGCATACTTGTTCTCAGTCACTTGTTTAGGCTAATACCTTCCATGACTTCCTCAAATTTGTATACCCCCAGTGCGTTATCCTCTTCTCAGCTTCAATGGGATCCATTCATTCATCTAATTCAGCTTGGAATGTACTATCACTTGGAATAACGTTGAAAGCTTGATGAACATCTCCCATAAGCTTTGTGTTACATCACTTCAGCAGGAGTGCCTTCAATTCCTGATCACACATGCGGCCGGCCGACCCATAAAAGCCATGCGGATAGCCGAGCTTTTCGAAGAGGAGGAACTCTATAGAGAAGCCAGCCGTTTCGTGCTCGACAATCCTGGTGGGTGGTCCGAGCACGATCTCAGCACACTTAGCAAGGAGACACTGCTCAAGTTGGAGAAGAGGCATGTCTTCACACAATCAAATCTCAAGATCTGCTAACTCAAAAACTTCAGACGAACCTGGTTCCTCGAGCGCGTTCTCAAGCTAGGCTTGACCCAGGTCAACAAAGAATATCAATGCGTAAGCTTTCTTTCCTTGACTTCACCGAACGCTCAATATCATTATTATTATGTCAGTGTGTCACTTGCCCAGATCCTCCAGTCTGCGCACGCCTTTTGGATGAAAAATGGAGGCAAGCATACGCAGCCGTCTTCCGCTTTGGCCCACCCCAGCCCTCCATGGTTTTTCGATATCTCCGTCAACTTGAGGGTGTCAGTCCCCCTCTTTCTCTCACCCAAACTGCCTGTCAAGCCAGTGCAAAGGCTTTCACCGTTACCCGTACAATAAATTTTGCTCCACTCTGACTCGAGTCCAGCTAATGTCATTTTCAGTGTTTGATCGTATGTTCTCTCTCGGCGTGAGGGCAGAAACTGTACCTCTCAATGGACGCGTCTCCGCTGCGGCAGTTGCGGGTGCGGCTACAGGGCCTCGACGCCATTTTCTTTATTGCACTCTCAAACCAGATTCCTCCAACCGACCAAGGAGGTCTCGCGAAGCACTATAACCCTTGCTCAGCGATACACACATAACATGAATGGAACCATAAAATGCTCAATTTCACCCTCGTGTGCCTGCCAAGGTAGACCTAATTGCCACGTTCTACGCCACATTCCTTAATCAAATTGAAAAGATATAAATAACGGCGTTAAGAAACGAGAGTAGAAAAAGATTTATCGCGATAAATAACTATGAATACTTAACACTACACATGATATAGCTGAAAATGTATGAGATGTCCGAACGAAGTGAAATAAAAAGATCCACAAATGGCTACAAGGACAATATGAACATGAGAAACATGAAATCATCATGCAGCGCCTTTAAAAAGCTGAGGGGCATGCTCGATAAGCCATTCAACAAGGAGAGCTCGCTGAGCCATGTCGCTGAATTCAGCCCCAGGATCCGGAGACATGATAAGAGTAGCTGCGATATCGACTGAGTATAAGTCAAATGAGAGCGGACAATTAGCACTCACGTCCGAATACCACCCCAAGATTTCTAGCATTCATCAAGTTCCTCTCGTTGCGCTCGTGTATACTAATCAGTGGTTCAAAGATCAACTAACTCAAGATAACTTTTGAGATACGTACTGGTTAAGGTGTATCATTAAGGAACGGAGCGTACAGTAGTGTTCGCTAGGCAGCTTCTTAACAGTGTTCGCCAATGTCCAATCTCTCACCGCTGGGTCTTTAATAGTAATGCCTTGGACGAACTGTATGTACAGCTCATGTGTAAGGAGTGGATTAGGTAAAGAACGGAAGTAATTCTTGAGAACGGATGTGACACTGCTGATGTCGTTGAATCTGTCAGTGTCGAGCAAGTCAAACGTCGTGTAATCGCCGCGTTCGAACAATTGTGTAATTAATTTTGATTGGCTAGCGCCTCCTGTTTTACGATAGATGCCTTCATAGTCTAGAGCTAAGATACACGTCAAAAATAGATCACCCAAAAACTATGAAGTTTCGTCATACCGACTGCTTCCACTGCCTGGATGCATTTTTCAACAATGATTGGAACCTGCCGATCATCACCTTGACTGTCTGCCTGCACCTGCTCAAACAACTCTCGACCAAACATTGCAGGAACTGCAATAACTGAATGAGATATAGTCAATGACAAACATACGGACAACCTACTGGGATGAGCTTGCGAGTCTTCTGTAAGATGCTGGGCACAAGGGACTTGAACAGCACCCGTGCAGCGAATGTGGATTGATGTGTGACAAACTGGTAGTCGTAGTCAGACTATTAGTAAGACTCAAAAACACACAAGATCACATACTCGTGCAACGAAGTTGAGAACCCCATAACTTGTCTCCACATTGATCACAGCGAGTAAATCTCAACACGCTGACTTGCTGGAAATTGTGGTCCAGGTGGCCCTTATTCCGTTGCGAGTCTTGAGCTGGCGCGGGAATCATTTTCGGCTTGTGCGAACCAATCCACTTCAACTTCCGCGGTGTAGTACTAGGCACATCTGTGTCTTGTTTAGGCAGCTTCATGAGCCTATCGGTATCTTCGTGAACAAGGGTCGATGATCCACTCGTTGATGCACTGATAGAAGGCGCAGATTGGGTAGGTACATGGCTCAGGTTCCTAAGTTTCTCAAGGGAAGGTTGAATTATGGGCTGGGTGGAGGGGGGATTGAGAGGCACTTCAGGAATGGCTTCCAATCGGCGGGAATATATATTGCTGAGCTGTGCAAGTTCCTCATTGCGGGCATTAAGAGCCGTTGTCTCCTCGAGATAAATATCCCTAACAGTACGAAGCTCTGCAATCTCGCGCTTCAATGTCTCTCGTTCCTCAACGAGTGCACCCAGATCTCCTTGGTATTGCCTCTTGAGACTGTCCAGACGCTTCGTAAGAGACCGCCCAAGATTCGCCGTAGGTTTCTCATGTTTCAAGCTGGATGGAGAACATTAGATAAATAGGATGATGTTAGATAGCAGGATTGTATACCTGTTCGCTGAGTGGAGCTCTTCCATCTCTGCCAAAGTCATATCTCTCTCGAGCTTCAGCCGTGATAAATCATGCTCCAGACCGGATAGATCATCATTCAGCTCTTTAGACATTTGCTGCCTCAACTCGCGTCGACGATCTTCTCCAGACATCGCCGTCAATTTGGCTGCTTGACCAGATAGTAGAACACGTAACCGAGTGACTTCTGCCTCAGCGTCACGCCTAGCCTTCCATTCCCTGTCATGCTCTGCCTGTGCCACTAATACGCCGTCGATGAAGTTTTTGCTTGTCCTCTGTAATGTACGCTCAGTGCTCGAATCAAGAAAAAAAAATAGGAATGCTACCTTCATTCCATCAAATTTCTCCTTGAGATCATCACAGACCGTTTCTCTCGATTCCAATGTCATAGCCACGTTCTCAACAAAATCAACGTCCAGTTGAATTTGTTTGATACCCTGCTCTCGGGAACCCTTGATAATTCCATGTAACTGAGAGATCAGCGAGTTTTCGTCCGAATCCGACTCCGTGATGTGAAGACCATTGACCGATTTGGACGGTTCGCTACTGACGGATATCGCCTCTACGTCATCTAGACTAAGATTGAGAGTAGGCAATGGCTTGTTCTCTGATGAAGGTATCCTATTCATTCCCATATAAGCAATTCAGATGGATGATGGTGTCAGCTTTAGCGACATACATGCTGAGTGTCTGTCTTTCCTCTGGCAGTAATTCTGAGAAGGACTGTTGCTTTGGTTCATCTGCTGTCTTAGCTTGAGGGTTTACAGCTGTCAAATCTTCCTCAGATGACCCGTGTGACGCCTTCGGCGTGGAGGGACCATCAGATTCTTGAAGGACAGTGGTCACTTGGTCCAAGGATTTAAATCTATTCCCTTGCACTGAGCTCAAAAGCTCGGAAAAGTCTGTAGGGTTTAAGGAGAAACGGATAGGAGGAAGAGCAGGAGCAATGAAGGTTGCATGCGAAGTTCGCTCGACAGGTGAAGACTCTGACAAGTCATCCGAAGCATCGTGTTGGGATGGGACAGAAGCATCCTCGCTCAAAGGCGAATGTATATTATCGTTATCACTGATTGGAGCTGAAGACAGATGATGCTGGTCAAGAGTAGGACGTCCATCTCCTGAAGTTTCGGAATCTGATCCATCTTCAATGCCGCGTGGTACATCTACTCGATGATGCGGGGACGTAGATCTCGAGCTCACAAATGATTCCCGTCCCTCCATACTCCGGTTTGACGTTAATGACAGTCTATTTCGAGGATGTGATTGACCATCAACATCATCACTTTGCCTTGAGATTGCTGGGCTTCGAGATCGTGATGTCTCTCTTGACCGACTAGGTAATATTTTGAGATTTATTGTTTGATCTTCCTCGGTAACTATAGAAAATAATTCAGAGCGCGGCATTGGTTCCGTCACAGAAAGGGATTGATAACTATCAGTGGAGATTTCCTGAGAAGTAGAGACAGGGGCCAGCCCTTGTCTACCAATAGGTTGAGCGTCTGATCCTGGGGACGCCTGACCACTAGGAGACGATGGATGAGTCGACGTGTGATCTGAAAATGTGATGGAAATGGGAGATATCGTTGCATTATCATTTCCCGTGGGAAGGACTAAACCTGCATTAATGTGGCGCTCCTTTTCTGGTCTGGAAGTATTAGTCAGGCCTTGAGATGTGCTTGGGCGAGCGTTGGATTGGAGAGGAGGAAGGCCTGATCTCTGACCGAGAATGGGCTGTATAGGTTGAACGCTATCGTCATAACTACGCCGCCTGGCCTCGAGGTTAATACCAGAGACTTGAGATTGGGAATAGTCAGGTCGGTCGTTCACGTAAGGTGGTGGAGCCATAGTAACAGCCGGATGCACGAGGTTTCGGAGCTGCATATCTGAAGGTGGGTCGTTCATGGGTTGTGATGGAAGAAATCGAGTGTCTTGTCCATTTGAAGACTGCAAAGGACCTCTCGGCTTGACAGACGGCCGAGCAAATACAGGGTCCCTTGCTATGGTTGATTGAGATCCATCATGCTGACCGACTAGATTTCCATTCAACCTAGATGGTGATGGGACCTGATCTGTTGACGACTAGGAAGTATGTCTATGAATCAATTTTTGAGCGACTCGAAAGGGAAAACATACACTGCTTTCCAGAGGATGATTTCGGTCTCTGCCCTTTGAAGAGCTGCCACCACCATGGCGTTCGCGCTCGGCCTTTTTCTGTGTGTACTTTCTGATCTTGATCATACGTTCATTGTGACACTTCATACAATATATGCCTTGACTGGTTTTGGCGAAAATGAGCTCGTCTATCCGATTCTTGCATACTTTACATTTGAAGCAATGCGCGTGATACGAATCATCGCCAGTCATAATGGCTTCGTCAAGGATGGGGAGATGGCAGACATTGCAATTGTAGGAACAGTTAGCACATATGGGTGAGCCATCGGAGAGTAGAAGGAGGTTGGTATCTGCAGTAACTTGATTGCCGCATTTCGCACACTTGAAGCAGTCGACGTGGAAAAATGATTGGCTACAGGTACGAGAAAGTTAGTTTCATATTTCATTTATCGGATGCATTGAAGATTTTGGTTTAAGCGTTGCAATGAAACATTCGCATCATATTTACACTCTGGAAAGTGTGACGGGGAAATACAGTGGATACTTGTAGAGACTCACCCAAAAGCCACCACAAGCCCACCCTGTTCGCTGACAGCAGACTTTTTGCATCCGGGACACAGTTTATCCTCAAGATCGATAACATCCTGAAAACTGCGGCTAGACTGTTGAATGTCGGAAATGGATTGCTCGTGGACAGGTATCGTGACGGGGGTGGAGGTCATAGAAGCGAACATGCTGTGGTCGTTAGGCAAAGATCGCGCAGCTAGGTGAGATATATATTGTGCTAGTGCCGAACAATATCTTTGCACCCGGGCAGTTAGCACAAAATGTAAGCCTAAGCGCTGGGTATCCTGGAAAAGAAAGGAACAGAACGAGAGTGTGGAGGGAGAGAAAAAGACCTGGGCAAGTGATAGGAATGTACTTGGCAGGCGTTTCAACGCGAATGTCACATGAATGTCACACATGTCACGCAAAAGTGGCAGTGTAGTTTCCCCTGACGAAGTTATCAGCAACTGACAACCTCTTCATCGGGGAGGAATAATGGTTGCCACCATTGAAAATGCATTTTAATGATCACTGGTGATATTTGTCCATCCCAGATGATACGGAGGGTGACCAGAGTGTCTTTTTTCCGGAGCACATGCCAAGACTCCTGACTATCCGGATCTCACGTCAACTAACATCAATCATTTCATCAGAACTCCAGATCATGATAATATCTTAATTGAGAATTACCATCAAGATGTGGTCCGTGCGCGAGTTCAATTACTTTAAGAATAGAGAAAGAGACTAAGTAAGATTTTCCCATCTCTTGTGCTCGGGCATGTACTGTCGCCAGTGAGGTCTTTACCGAGGCACAGTCTTTTGCTGATTGCAAATTACACATCCGAACTCGTCTGTTGGCTTCGGCCTCCAGCAATTTTTGGAAACTTCTCCTGATTATTCAGGACTATATAGTAGTAGTTAAACAGATAAATTCCCTTTTGTCTTTTTCCTCCACCTGTCTGAAATGGCTTTAATCACAATTTCTGGGTTTCCTTGTTCAGGAAAAAGTCAAAGGGCACATGAACTAAGTCAATATATGACTTGCAAGATCCAGGACTTGGGTTTAGAGGGGATATTCTGTTCTGTCCAGATTATTTCAGATGATGTACTTGGTTTGGAGAGATCAGTCTATGATGGTATATGGTGTGCATCTTCCTTGATGGTTCGCTTATACATCAATTGTAGAAAGCTACTCTGAAAAGCCAGCCAGAGGAACCCTATTCACTGCTGTGCAGCGGGCTCTTGCCCCTGACAAAATTGTCATTCTAGACTCTCTTAACTATATCAAGGGATTCCGCTACCAACTCTACTGTGCTGCACGAGAGGCCAAATGTCGTGTTTGTACAGTATGCCCCAAACTTGGCTTATCTCACAACCCAGCTGACTCAGGGGTAGGTTTATGTTGCCACAAAACCTGACCTTTGTCGAGAGTGGAATAAAAGTCGTCGAGATGATTACAAGTACGCTCCAGAAACGTACGAGTCCTTTATTTCGGATAGCTCTCCCACTCAATGCATTCGCAGACTAGAAAATCTTTTCCTGCGATACGAGGAACCATCATCAATGGTACGATGGGATGCGCCCCTGTTCATAGCACTGTGGACCGACGAGAGTTTGGCAAACGGTGCAATCTGGGAGGCTATCACAAAAGGAAACATTAAACCGCCCAATTCCGGGACGCTCAACGTCTGTCCAATTCCGATTGCAAACAGGATCCTAATGACTCATGATATTTATCAGGTCGTAAAAGCCCCATCCGATGCGCTTCAGGCTCTTGAGCATACGACGAGTATTTTGGTTTCAGCGATCGTAGCTGAGCACTCCGCGGGCCAATTCACTGGAGGACCTGTCAACCTGGCACTAAATGGAAGCGTCAAGGTCACAGTCATCCTGCCAGAACGAAATATCACGCTGTCCGAGTTGCAACGAATGAAGCGACAATTTGTAAATATTCACAGAAAGTCCATTATTTTGGGTACAGCGGAAAAGGGCGCTGTAGACTGGGATGAGACGAAAATTGCAGGCGAGTTTGCTCAGTATTTAGAGGAGAATGTGAGGCAATAGAACAATAGAAATTTAAAACACAACCAAACATAGGCCATCTCGGCGCCCTTCTCACTTGCTTTCTCACTTGCTTACACTCACAGGGTACGATAGACTACATAGTCGTTTGCTTTGTTTTCCGTCTACCAACATGCCTCTACCCCACGATGGCACGATCTATCTCACAGGCTGCTCTAGGCCTGGAGAAACCTCCCAGTCACGCCCAAAACAGGCCATGATTATTCGCATGTCGGACAAGACCCTCGACCTTCTTGAAGCTATGCCACAGCTTCAATTCGAATTCTCAGATAACCCGGTATGCGTGTCTAACTTACTTGCCCTTCGCCTACAGTTCTCACTACCTTCTAGGGCTTGACCATTGATGACACATTTTTTCCTGTGACTTCTATCCAGGAGTCTTCTCCCCATGATCTATACCTTCGCACCTCTTCAGCTACTAAGCGTAATGCGCCACTTAAACTCTATGCCAATATCACTGGCAAATTTGCCGTTGAGCGTCAGCTCGACGATCGCATAACAGACAAGGTTCGCGCGAGCGCTGCAGACGCTCAGAACCAACGTGCTGGACATACTACTATCTTCGTGAAAACGCCTCCTGACCTTCCTAATGGCAAGAAGAATAAGGACGCCTCAATGTTCCGCAAACTTGTCAAGCCAACTCCAGCCACCTCCACCTCCACCGCCAGCTCGTCTAGTAGCGCATCCCAGGTGCCTCCTCAACCGCAGAGGAGTAAAGAGGCTCTCCAGGACATACGCAACCGAATGATACGCTGCATCGCTGCTGCTCCACGTACCTCGGAACAGGTTGTCAAGCTCGTTGGTGGGAATGACTCTAGCGCAGCCGTGAAACATGATATACTTGATCTACTTGATGAGGTACTGTGATGTTAGTCATCTCAAAAATACGCCCACACATCATTAACTACAGATTGCGGAACTTGTGCCCTTACCAAGTAATTCCAAGGCTCCAAAAAGCTATCGTCTCAAGGCTACATCATGGCTCGAAGTTCGTCCTTACGAGACTCCAGGGCTGACAGAAACCGAACGCACGAACATGGCGAGATCTGCCAAGCTTGCGCTCCGTGCTCTCAAGATTCCAGAGTCTGATCCCGCCTGGAGTTATGTCCAGTACCGGAATCCAAATGGTGATGTCTCCTCCGGCCTTGCCGCTAAACGTTCGGCTGATAGAATTGGTTCATCTGAAGCCGGACAGGGTTCTGAACCGCCTAAACGCGGACTTATGTCTACTTCAACAAAGAAGGTCGCGAAAGCAAAGGACACTGGTGATCCCAAACCCCCAACCTCGCGGCCAACGAGTAGCAGTACCCGAGATGATGAGCCTGCAAAATCGCAAGTATCTCAACCTCCAGCAACTCGGCGACCTGGTTCTGGATTCAAAGCTAAGCAGCCAACTCCCACTGAGTCCCGTGAGTTTGCAAATGGTCGTAGCCCAGTCGTGAATGGGAAGGCTGTTTTAGGGGAATCATCAAGCACCCGCCGTTCTCAAAATCCAGGTTCTTCGCAAGCTTCTGATAAAAAGACGTCTTCTAAGAAGATAGAAGAACTGAGGCGCGATGAGGTTGCTGCTTCGGACTCCGAGCGACCAGAACGGATGAGAGATCGAGACAGGGACCCCAAGGCTCAAGACCGAGTGCGGGACAAAAAGGCGAGAGAATCAGGAGATCGAGACAGGGGTAAGCGGGAGAAGGGAGCAGAGAGAGAGGATCGGGAAAGAATAGAGGAGGAAAGAGAGCGGAAAAAAAGAGATCGTGGTATCGAGCGTGACAGAGAAAAAGATCGGGAGCGAGACCGGATGGACCTTGAAAGGCAACGGAATAGGGAGAGAGCGAAGAGACGAGAAGCTGAGCTCGAGAGCGATAGAGAACTTGAGAAGTCCAATAAGAAGGTTCGAGACAGAGAATGCTCACAAGGGCGAGAAGAAGGGGAGCATTCGGATGACGGCCGCCGTCTATCGAAGCGAAAGATATCTGATGATGGTTATGAATCTTCACGATCAGGAACCAAGAAACGTAAGATGGGATCTCATCCGCCTAGGAGTACGAAGCCTAGAGATCTCAGCTTACCAAAGAAGCCTGAGTTTGATTTGCCGCCTTCACGACCCAAAGTCATCAAGAAAAAATCTTCTCCACCACCTCTACCCAGAATTCCCAAAGAGTCAACGCTACCAAAGATCAAAAAAGGACCCGTTACCAAGACGTCTATTCCTCCTGCAAAGACGTCCTCGGTGTCGTCAAACCAGATGCCCAACAAATTCAAGTCGAAGCGGCGCCGTCCGGAAGACATTTACACGTCAAGTGAGGATGAAGGAGAGATCAAACACGAACCTGTCCCTATCAGTACAGCTACCCTCATTGATAACCATCATGGCGAGAGATCTTTTCAACCTCGTTCACAAGCTATTAAACCAGTTACCCGTGACTGTGCGGCCCTTGGAGTCCAGTTCGATGATTCTTATCTGCCTTATCTGAGTAACTTTCAGAGGTTGTTGAAGCAGAAGTCCAGAATACGCGATATTCTCAAAAAGATGGACCAAGACAACGTCGACAGCCTCACTGAATCAGATGGTGATAGTGAGGTACTAGAGCCTGAGGAATTGAAGAAATTGGTCTTGGAGTACCAGAACCAGCACGAGGATCTAGAGAAGATGCAGCAAATTTTACAGGACGAACAGACAGTCTGAAGTTGGTGGGCTTTTTATCCTGTGTTGAACTCTGGATATCAGTGGGTTGCTATAAATAGTTCAAATAGTCAGCCACTATAGAGGGTCCTTTTGTGTATCATATCATCTGCAGCTTTCTACATGCCCGCCACCTCTGTCGCTTAGGTTACCCTCATTTTGTCTCTATGCCTCCAACGATTCCTATTTCTTTTCGACATTCTACGCCACTTATTGCCCGGACGCTTCATGATTGTGTGCCATGTACCACTGGCCTACGAACTCAAAAACTGAGTCCCATTCTTACCCCTCGAAACGCTACTGGTATACAGAACGACGGAAACATCATCGCTCTCAATGCCAAGGTCTCCGACACACCAATTTCTGATATTACCCTTGACTCATTTGCACCTTACGAGCCTTCGTTTCCACTGCACCCATCCGCCATTTCCACATCCTCAACATCAGAATCGAGTGCACCACCAAAGTTGCGACCCAGTTCTAGACCACATATCAACACTGCCGCTGTTGTGATAACCTTCTCTATTGCATTCACCAGCATTTTGTGCGGCTTGTTCCTCGTGATGCTCATGCGCTGCTTGAGAAGACGGAATTTTCCTCAAAGACCAATTTGGTTTAACCGTCGAAGATATAAATCTGAAATGACGAATCTGGAAGATGAGCCCATTGTTTCCATAAGCGTTGACTATACTGGTGGGACTGCGCTCATCCGCGACATCACGAAAGATCTTGACCTGGAAAGGAAAGAAGTTACGAATGCCACCATTGAAGCCTCCGCTGGGCCGCCTTATGTCCCACCATCGATCAGATCCACAGATAGTCTTGCTCTCCGTCCTGGCTGCAGTATCCCATCTATGACCGATTTTCAAAAGCTACTGGAAGCAGAAGAGGCAGACATCACAATGGCCATCGGTATCGCAATGAGAGACTGCACATATTCTGGGTCAGAACTTAGTACCATCAGTCAAGGCGCCGATAAGACTACTGCAGAGGACTATTTTTATGGATGGGAAAGCAAGAACAGGTCAAGGAAATGCTCAGACGCTTCTGATTCTACAAAACCAACGACAGGATCGGACAGTTTTTCCATCGCTCCTACGACTTGTTCATCATTAACATCCATCATGGAGGTTCCGCACGATAGCGACTTGGAAGAGCTTAACATCGCCGAATCCACGGAGCTGGATTTGGAGACCGGTGACACGACTTTTGAAGTTGTAAGGGCACAAGCACAAAGCATGGAAATAAAGAGAGGCGTGCTGTTCAATTGGTGCGGTCATAGAGCCTCGCTTTCGCCAGTACTGGAAGAGGTGGAGACGTCCCCATCTATGAAGTCTTTGGTACTCCCCAGCAATTGCGTGGCGATACCATCACTTGTAGTTACTTGTCCGAGTATGATGACGATATCACACATCCGGCCCAGCTTCAGCAGTGTTTCAGTAGATTTAAACGACTTTCCTCTGCCCCCTTCGGCTTTCGAATACGGCCAACCCTTTGATGATTGCAATATGTGTATGCCAGTTATTCCAGAACTCAATGATAATAGAACGGGAACATGTACATTGTAATAGGTACATCCCAAACGTTTATTTGATCAGCCCGTTCGTTCTCTTGGAAATGAAGCCTCGAGCTAATCTCTTTGTTGGGGTCTTGACCTAACTGAAATATTTCCAGTCGTCGTACAGGAAAATAATTATGACTGTGTCCAATTGGTTAGTTTCTGTGCGGGTCGCACGTTCCGTGACCTTATTTCATTTCTTGTTGTAGTACACCATAGATTAACTACACCCTTTGACTCCACATCTTTTGAGAAAATGCCAACATCCATAACAGTTGAATATTCGAATCCTCAAGAGTCATTTGATGTTAGAAAGGTATCAACGCTTCTTCCTTTTCGCAGTCAGACTCAAGTCAAATTTGTATACTGCTCGCTGCTGGGTGCGGAAGCTAAGCAGGCCATTGAAGAAAGGTATGAATAAAAAATATAGCGACCATATTGACATCTCTGGGCTTTGACTCTAGGAATTTTTGCAGAACATTTGTAAGGACGGTCAGCCAAGAAAGCTCCAGAGCTTTGGTTAATCAACTTTAGATATGCCCGGACTTTAACCAGATTTTTAGCGGTCAGTCCTCGAAAAATAGATAACAGGACGTTTCATAGTGCCAAAATACATCAATTCAAGTTATTCTAACAGGAGATACATTACCACGACTAATTGTTGAAAAAGCTCGATGACAAAGAATAAAATGAGTTATATCCTACGTGATTGAAAACGAACGGGCACATAGATGACAAGAATAGGCGCAGTTAGCTTCGAGAGGCTGATAGAACTAGGATCTATGTTCCAGACAAAACGACTGAACATCCTGTAGTAGTTACAAGAGGTAAAATATACGCACCTTGGATCCAGACAAAATGACTGGATCCTAGGCTTACAGAACGAGTCCATGGCTGTAACTCAGCTCTCTTTGTGAGACTGAATCTGTATATCCAGTACACAGATCACCATGTCATATGTGTATTTTTTTGCTGCACTGTGACATGTTCACAATGCTTGAGTCAAAGCTTCTGGTATTGAAAGGCAAATTTGATAATCGGGACTCCAACTGTCTTTGATCTGGGGAGAAATTTCAATTTTGTAGTTCATGACATGAGAAGATCAGGTAAAAATCATCAACAAGATTGATTGTATATTCACCTCCATTCAGAATGTTTAGATATAGTTTCAGCTTTGATCTAGGGCCCTTGTCAGATCACGTGTATATCAAATGCCTGATTGAGCAAATTCCACTTTTCTAAATATAGGACAATAAGAGAGTCTATACCCAAGTTCTTTGTTCTCGACTCCCATCTCGTTCAATGTCATTCTCTCTCTTCGTACTGGGCCTCTTTATTGGATGGATTTGCTACATTCTAATTCCCAAGTTCGACCCGCTACGCGAGATTGCAGGTCCTCCTTACAGGAGAGGAGGAGAAGCAAGACTATTTGAGTGAGTTCTTCGACGAGAATCTTGATCCATCTCAAACATTCTTCTGATACGTCAAGTGCATTGATGTCTCCCAAGATATATGATATATATGTGCGGACTTACGGACGATCCATATCCGTCTGGGGAACGATGCCAGTAGGTTGAACTCTCCCAAAGTGCCGGTGCTTCATTTCATGCATGGTTTTGTGTTCTAGTGGGAGCGACGTCTTTTGACATTGGATCCTCAGTCTATCAAACATATCTTGACAAGTCCGATGTACGAAAAACCAAGGAATGCACGTGATCTCTTTTCAACCTTATCATGTCGGATGGGTGTGGCCTCAGCAGTGGGACACGACTACCAACGTCAGCGACGTCTTGTCATACCTGCACTCTCTAGGCAATATGTCCAAGGACTTCTACCTCTCTTTTTCAAGAAGGGCGACCAGCTGAAAGAAAGGTGGATGGGCTTATTTTCGGAAGATACTCAAACGTACGAAGGTATGAAGGTGGATGTTTACAATGAACTGAAGACGACGATTCTTGAAGTCATGGGACATGCAGGTTGATTTATTTGACGCTTACCTTGACTGCAACTCATCCAAAACAGCCTTTGATTGTGATCTCAATGGAGATCAGGATGAACTTTATGAACTACTACGTGCGCAAAGCGACATGTGGGACCTCATACTTTTTCAAGGCGGCTCTTGGGGATTGCTGATGGCGTATTATTGTCCATGGATGTTCAAATTCATTGTCAGTCGCGCTCCATTGTGAATCTGATTATCTATTCATATGGATTAGCCGGGTGGATATGGCAAATCTATCAGACGCCGTCAATCGGTTATCCGGAGCATCTCGCATAGACTGATACAAGAGAAGAAACGCAAGATAGAAGATGTTGCTGCTAATGGCAACACTTACAAAGGGAATGACTTTCTTAGTCGTTTACGTGAGTTAACTGTTATGAGTCTCCTCTGCTGTAAAGCTGAGTACCTTTCAGTGAAGTCCAATTATACAAAAGACCCGGCTCCCGAAGATCGTTGCTCGGATGATGACATTTATAACAGCCTTGGTGCATTGTTGCTCCCGGCAGGCTCAGATCCCACCACCATCAGTCTCACATGGGTACTTTACTATCTTACGAAGAACCTAAACCTTCAGACCCGCCTGCGGGATGAGCTTCTCTCTGTCGTTCCTGCCGTCTCTATTTCGAAATTGACGGAAGCAGAGATCCAAGCTTTGTCCGACAATATCTCAAAATTACCCTATCTTGATAAGGCTATCAAGGAATCATTACGACTAACCCCACCACTCCGTACCTCCTTACGCGTTCCTACACAAGATGACGAAGTGCCAACCATGTACCCTGTCTATGATCGCCGCAAAAATATCATAGAGGGGAAGAGAAGTGTTACAGTACCGAAAGGAACCGTGGTCTACTGTGCCTTAGAGGGGTTTAATATAGACAAGGAGGTGTGGGGTGAAGATGCTTGGGAATTCAAGTGAGAACTTATGCCGCGTTTTCATTCACATCTGACATTTCGTATTTTCTTAGTCCTGATCGTTGGGACGACCTACCTGAGAAAGTCAAGGAAATACCGGGTAAAATGACACATCTACTCTCATTTTCAGTTGGGCCTCGAGTGAGCTTTTTGATCTCATCACCAGAACCTGATTCTGATTTGATATATGAAGGCTTGTCCGGGCATGCAGTTCTCCATGATAGAGATGAAAACAGTCCTCTACATCTTGCTCACTAGCTTTGTCTTTATTCCCACTGCGGATGAGATCGGGCGTACCAGCCTGTAGGTCATATGTATTTGTTTCTGCTATCCTGTGGACTACTCATTGTCATGTTGATCAGTGTCATGACTTACCCGTATGTAAAAAAGCAGTCTAGAGCAGGATATCAACTGCCGATGATCGTGAAACCATTCAGAAAAGCAGATATCACCGGAGAGAAGGCGACATCCATATAGGCAAAGCACTGGTGATAGGTGCTGTTGCAAGAGTTCTAATACAGGATCACCACTGCATTGACGGATTATCTAGCAGAGTAACTTTCGATTTTCACATCATTGTTTTACTATTCCAGCGACTACAGTCCGATTTTTTATTGTGCGGAATATATATACATACACTTTTGTTGATACATACACACTTCACAGGCGACACGTTTACAACCATTCTAATCATACACACCAGGTCAATGAGTGTCCGAAAACGTCTAAGGTATGAGAAAAAGGAACAGGAACGACAACGCAAACCCCGCAAGCGCCACGGCGGCGCCACCACACAATCAAACTCAAAAATCAACTTCGCATCCCAGTAAGCGGTGCGAGACTTCCCGAAGTTGAGCTCGCGGATACCGATTTTGCTGTCCTTCCGGTCAACTGCCGTCCCCAATCCACGACACCGCTACTGGCACGGGAAAACAGCCTCTTCACCTTTTCACCTTTTGCCTTCATGGCTGATCCGACCTGTTGTCCCATCCCTCCTCCACTCGCGTTTCCGGGACCCACAACTTTGGTCCCCGATTTTGTCCTGCTCTTCCGTCTTTCGGGTGTGATGTTGATGAAGGATTTGGCGTCTTGAAGCAATGCACCTGAGCTTGCGCTGTTCCCTTTACTGCCACCGTTTATGACATCGAATGGATGGGGTGTTCGATGTTGATTGAGCCTGGCGGGCCCTTGACGGATACTTGAACCCGTTCTACTTGGACCGCAACCGGAGCCAGGAAAGGTGTGTTCGCCAAAAAGGGTATTGGAAGTATTATTATTGTTCCACATCGTCCTATGCGCAAAAGGGGCGGCCAATGAAGGGTTTCCTCTGCTCAAGTCGAAGTTGCCTCGAGAAAAGTGACGGTGATGGTGGTGGTGGTTGTCACCGTCGTCGTCAATATGGCTTCCAATGGAACAAGGATTCGAGTAGGCCGTAGGAGATACATGTGCCAAATGTGCTCGGTCCAGAGATGCAGAAAGGTGATCATTTGTATTGTTCAATGCAATACTGGGAACCGGGACATCCCTTGTTCTCTGGAAGCTAGTGGGTCTGCTCAACGACCAGCTCCGTTTTCTTTCTCCTTGTTTGATGGACTGTAACGGATTAGATCCTGGCACAGAGCCTGACATGAATTTGAGAGATCTAATTTTGGGCACAGGTCTCCTTGAGGACACTACTGGTTCACATAGGTCCTGCTTTAACTCTGAGCGCATGCTGGCGACCTTGCGAATTATTCGCGGAAGATGGGGCAGTGGGATAGAAGGAGCGGGTGCTGGAGGTGGTAATCGATCCAGTCGACGCGATAGCAATTGATCTGGTTGGACTGGGGACTTGAAAGGCTCGCTTTCTTTCTCCTCAAAGTCCTTGGGAGGGTCGAGCGATAAAAGGCCCATACGTACCAGCTCTCTGCTGATCTGTGCATCCTGAGGAGAAGGGCCGGAATGATGAGTAGGATGCTGGATCATGGGCGACACAGAATGACGGCGTTCTGGCTTTGCGAGCGCCATGAGCTGCTGGGAATACCAGGGCGAGCTGCGCATGCGCCTGAGCGCGGGAGCTATCGAGGGAGGCTGAGGAAAATCATAGTGGAGATAATCACTATCAATGTCGTCGTCGTCGTCAACATCGGACGCTGATACTAAAGAGGCGAGCTCGTCGTGGACGTCGAGCGGCCTGGCAACGTCGCCCATTGAGCGGGCAATGCGGAGAGACATGGACAAATGCTCAGAAATCACAATTATTTGCCTGCCTGTCTGACTGACTGTCCAAATGAGGAAAGAAGGTCGCCTTTTATGTCAACAGATCTATTTACAGTACAAGACAGAGAAACGCTAGTACTTCTTGGACACAAGCTGGAGATGAGCACTGTGCTCCTCGTAAGGCTGCTTCGACAGCGGAATATCTCGCCACAAGTCTGGCGTCAGGAACGAATATGTTTTTGTGATCTGCGCAACTTTGTCAGTCCCCAGTCCTCATCCAGACCAAACCCATACTCACTGCAGCAAACGTCGCCTTTAAAAAGTTACCCATCGTCGCCGTCGACCCCTTGGACTGTGTGTACACGTCCTCAATACCAGCAAGCTGCAGCAGACGTTTAGATGCCGGCGCTGCGACGATGCCAGTTCCACGCGGAGCAGGAATCAGCCGACACATGACGGATCCCACCTTGCCGCTGACCTTGGAAGGCACGGTGTGGGGCTCACCCAATGCGGCACCCCAGTAACCACGACGGACAGGGATGACTGACAGCTTAGCAAGGATGATGGCCCCGCGGATCGCCGTAGCAACTTCCTTTGCACACTTGACACCGAGACCAACATGACCATCAAAGTCACCAATAGCAACAAATGCCTTAAACCGTGTGCGCTGACCAGCACGCGTTTGTTTTTGAACAGGCATAATCTTCATAACCTCATCCTTGAGCTTGGGGAGGAAGAAGTCGATGATTTGGAATTCCTTGACAGGAAGCGAGAAGAGATAAATTTCTTCCATAGACTTGATCTTTCCATCCTTCACCAGGCGGCCGAGTTTAGTGACAGGAACCCTGTGTTGGTGTGAGATTGCAGATAGTCCCTAGCACATTTGGCGCACCATTCCTTGTCCTCCTCTTTGCGGCCACCACGGCGGGGCCCTCGTCTGCCCCTACCGCGGTCACCACGTCCACGTCCAAATCCACCACGTCCACGGGGAGCGTCAGCCATTCTTGAATTTCGCTACAGGGACTGCATGGAGATCAGTTCCTTGTCTGAGTAAAGCTGCCAGGTGTACATCTAGAATAACAACATCCATCCATCCAAAGATCTGCACCACGGCACTCCAGAGCTACATGCCTCCATGAATAGTACACCTGGGGGCTGTGTTGGGGCAAAGAACGGCACTCACAGTCTCGAGATCGCTGTTGAGAACGGCGGCGAGGTCCTCCTGTGTGTGTTGCATGGGTAGACTCACGTGACATTCTTAGTC
>Ga0153947_1000500_pt1 | contig 19169 bp, 15 predicted proteins | sample TSNJ031MetaG_FD_104697 | JGI IMG/M metagenome (GOLD analysis project Ga0153947, IMG submission 104697) | Attine ant fungus gardens microbial communities from New Jersey, USA - TSNJ031 MetaG | ecosystem: Host-associated > Fungi > Mycelium > Unclassified | place: USA: New Jersey, Wharton State... | reverse complement strand
TACTATAGCCGCAGGAGCGGCAAATGACACATCCACCTTCATGTTCGAGTTCGCTTCTGCATTCAGGACAGTATTTTGCAAGTTTCGCCTCGGCAGGCGATACATTTCCAGTAGGCGGTATCGCTGCTTGCGGTTTCGGGCTGTAGCCGTTTTTCATGTGAACAACCTTTTCAATCATTTTTCCAATTGCATCAGGACAGGAAGTTACCTTTAGTCCCTTTTGCGTCTGTTTAATAGTAGATGGGCAGCGGATGCCCTTAAGTTGTTCAATCAATGCATCGGTGGATATGCCGCTTCGCAGTGCGATTGACACAAGGCGTGAGGTCGCTTCAGACTGAGACGGACAGCCTCCAGCTCTGCCGGTGTTGGTGAAGACTTCGCAAATGCCCTGTTCGTCGTAATTTACGGTAATATATAAATTGCCACAGCCGGTCTGTACTTTTTCGGTTAGTCCGGTCGTAATTTCAGGGCGAGGTCTTGGGATGATTGAGTTGGCCGCAGAGCATTCCAGACAACCTTTGCTGGAAGCTTGAGGATCATTGACCTTACCAATATTTAAAACCTGAGAATCACGGGAACCGTCACGATAGATCGTCACACCTTTACACCCCTGTGTGTAGGCTAGATTATATACTCCGGCAACATCTTCAACGGAAGCATCATTGGCAAAGTTGCATGTTTTGGAAACAGCATTGTCGGTAAATTCTTGAAATGCCGCCTGCATTTTTGCATGCCAGATCGGTGACACATCATGCGCACAGACAAATACTTTCTTAATCTCGGGTGGAATACCGACCACGTGATCAAGACTCCCTTTTTCAATAACCTCTTTCATTAGATCGTCGCTATAAAGGTTGTCCTCAATCAAGCGAGATTTTAATACCTCATTAACTTCAATCATATGCGTGTCATCCATCACGTTGCGTATGTAGGCATATGCAAAAATCGGCTCTACGCCGCTGGAAACGTCCGCAATAATGCTGAGTGTCCCAGTGGGTGCGATTGTCGTAACAGTAGCGTTTCTAAGAGGCTCCTTGCCATAATAAATACTTTCCTCATATAAAGGAAAGGTTCCGCGCTTTTGTGCAAGTGCGCAGCTGGCCGCATGACCAATTTCATTGATAAATTTCATGATTTTTCGTGCTGTCTGCACGCCCTCATCACTATTGTAAGGTATGCCGAGTTGAAGGAGCATGTCTGCAAAGCCCATGACGCCCAGACCGATTTTCCTGGTGAGATGTGTTACACGTTCGATTTCTGCCAGCGGATATTTGTTAACTTCGATGACATTATCAAGAAAATGAACGGCCGTATATACGGTTTCCTTTAGCTTGTCCATATCAATTTCAAAGCCATAAGGAGTTTCCTTTAAATGGCGAACCAAATTAATCGAACCTAAATTGCAGGATTCATACGGCAGTAGCGGCTGCTCGCCGCAAGGATTTGTGGATTCAATCTCACCTTGGCTCGGTACTGGATTATCTTTGTTAAGTCTGTCCAAAAAGATGATGCCTGGTTCTCCTGTATTCCATGCCGAAAGTACGATCTTATCAAATACGTCCTTTGCATTCAGGCTGGAAACGGGCTGCTTTGTTTTAGGATCAAATAGGTCATAATTCTGGTTTTCTTTGACAGCGCGCATAAAATCTTCAGTAATGCCAACGCTCAAGTTGAAATTGTTTATTTCAGAAGTATCATTTTTACAGTCGATAAATTCTAAAATATCGGGGTGATCCACGCGTAGAATACCCATATTTGCGCCTCTCCTAGTACCACCCTGTTTTACAGCTTCTGTCGCCGCATTAAAAACTTTCATAAAACTGATCGGTCCGCTTGCAACTCCACCTGTCGAATTGACGGAAGCACCGCTTGGGCGCAGTCTGGAAAAAGAAAATCCCGTTCCGCCCCCGCTCTTATGGATCAAGGCAGCATTTTTAATGGAATCAAAAATACCTTCCATTGAATCCTCCACCGGAAGGACAAAGCAAGCTGATAGCTGCCCCAATTCACGCCCCGCATTCATCAGCGTAGGAGAATTCGGCAGAAAATCAAGGTTGATCATCGTATCGTAAAATTGCCCAGAAATTGCTTCTATGTTGGCGCCAGCATCAAATTTTTTATCGGCAGCAGCAATTGCGTTTGAAACTCTGCGAAACAATTGGCTCACAGTTTCGACTGGATTGCCCTCTTCATCTTTTAATAAATACCTTTTTTCTAATACAGTCATGCCATTTGTAGAGATAGACATTTAAAACCCCTCCTCGTTTGTAAACTTTACATACTATATATTGTATCATGAACTAATTTAAAGTCAATATATGGTACATAAAAACAAGTCTGTAGTAAATAAAATTTGCAATTTATTTGCAGACAGTTCCAAAGGTTTTTTGACTGAAAAACCTGATAATCCCGTGCTTATAGCCACGTTACATCTGCTTTGTTTAAGCGCGCAGGAATGTGAAGATATTTTTCGTCTTCAGGATACCCGACCATCAGAGCACAATAGAACTGATGATTTTCCGGCAAATGAAACAAATCAATTAATGCAGGAACGGCATTGCACATTCTAGTCAGATAACCGGCCCAGCAGGTGCCGATTCCCTGTGCCTGTAGGATTAGCTCAATGGCGGACAGGGCTAGGGCGGCGTCCACAGCAGGATTGATAGCTTTGCTGCTCGCGTAGCCCAAGATCAAGGTGGGTGCTGTACCCATGACGACGTTATTACCAATCGCGTATTCTGATACGATCTCAGGTGACACACCCGTTTCTTTTGAATAGGCAAGAATATGCGCCATGATCTCATCAAGGCGATCTTCATTGTTTATGGCAATCCACTTGGTCGGATGCTGATTTTTCGCGCTCGGTGCCCAGTCTGATAAGCCAAAGGCATGAGATAGAATTTTTTCTGAAACAGGTTTGCTTTTAAAATGCCTATAGGCCCGTCTCGTCATTAGATGTGATTCAAGCGCATCAATGAAATTTTCCGGCAATTTTGGAACAGGAAAATCGATGATAGCTTCCGCACCATCGCATAAAATCGCGTTCTGCGGACAGGCTGCAGCGCAGTGCATACAATTGATGCAATTTTTTTGTGGGTTTTGCTTTGGCATTCCATCTACAACCGCAAGCACGGTAAATGGACAGACATCGACGCAGGTAAGGCATCCAACGCAAGCTTGTTGTTTAATCGTTATCATTTTACACTCCTTTTATGATTTGGTGAAATCTATTGCTTACAGCTAATCATATATCTACTTAATCTTATGGTATCACAAAAAGGATACATTTAGAATTTATTTTGTCTAAAATTTTGCAAAACATGGTATCATACTAATAGCGTACAATACTCAAATCATTGCTACCTTCGGTTGACAAGGTACAACACGGTTGCAAACTCTGCGACCTGAAACGATGAGATTTGGGCGTAGACAAGAAAAGTCAGAATAAAAAATTGGGGGGAGATCAATTTAGAGATGAAGAGCAAAGTAGCCTTAATAGAATGTTACAGTTACGAAGATTCTGAAGTGCAGGACGCGGTTGAGAAGGGGGTTGCCCTTATGGGTGGCTGGCAACGGTTTGTTACAAAGAATGAAAAAATCTTGCTTAAGCCCAATCTCCTTGCTAAGACGGAGCCAGCGAAGGCATGTACAACGCATCCCGCTGTATTTCGGGCGGTTGGCGCAACCTTACAAAAGGAAGGTCATACAGATCTATGGTACGGCGATTCGTCGGGCAACCATCTGATGGGGCTTGAAAAGGTTGCCGCCGGTTGCGGCATCAAGCAGGTTGCGGATGCACTTGCAATAAAGGCCGCAAACTTTTCCGAAGGAAAAGAAATCGCCTACCCGCAGGGCTACGCTGCCAAAGAGTTCATTATTTGCAATGGTATATTGGAAACAGATGCTATTATTAGTCTCAGCAAAATGAAAACCCACATGCTGGAGCGCATTACGGGTGCTGTTAAAAACACTTTTGGAAGCGTATACGGTTTTAATAAAGGAGCGGCTCATGTCAAGTTCCCGGATTCTGACAGCTTTGGCAGGATGCTGGTCGATTTAAATGGTCTCATAAAACCACGGCTTCACATCATGGATGCCATCGTCGCGATGGAAGGAAACGGTCCTCAGTCAGGCACTCCGATTTCGATGAATTTAATTCTGATTTCTACAGATCCTGTTGCTTTGGACAGCGTATTTTGCAGGCTTGTTAATTTGGAGCCGCATCTCGTACCAACCAATTTTTATGGGCAACAATATGGAGTTGGCACAATGGATGACAAAGGCATAGAAATATTGACGGCTGATGGCATGACGGTATCTGTAGCGGAAGCGGCAGAGCGCTGGGGGAACGCTGATTTTGATATACCTAGAAATGCAGAAAGCGTTGGACGGATCAAAATGATGCAGCCGTTTATGAAGTTTCTTGAAAAGCGACCTGTCATAGAGAAACGTAAGTGTGTCGGCTGTGGAATTTGTGTAAACAGTTGCCCGGTTTCCGAGAAGGCAGTATTTTTTGCGGAGGGGAAAAAAGCAACCGCTGCGAACGGAAAGAAAATTCCGGTCTATGATTATAAGAAATGTATTCGATGTTACTGCTGTCAGGAAATGTGCCCTGAAAGTGCGATAGTCGTAAAATCTCCAGTTTTAACAAAAGTTTTGGATCGAAATTGGAAAATATAGATTATGCGCTTTTTATAAAGAATAAGGACACAGGTGCATTCTTTCAGAAGCATTCTAGTGTCCTTATTCCATATTACTTCATACCAGGTACATTTTTCTAGATTGCAGATGGTGTTGTTCCATCAGCGGGTGGCTGCCCGCCACCTTGCGGCATTTCGCCATCCGGCAAAGCTGGTCGTTGTGTATTCCCATCTGCAGGAGGCTTATCGCCTTGCGGCGTTTCTCCATCTGGTCTTGCAGGAGGGTTGCCTTGTAGAATTTCACCGTCTGCTCCCGTTTGACTTTCCCCCATCGATTTCATACTTGAGTTGACGCTATCAGTCGTTACGGTTTGAGATAAAGTATCGCCAAGGTAAATCTCATATTCTTCAGCATCAATCAAATCAGGGCTGCTAAAGAGTATTGCTTGGTAGCTCTGAGCAGGTGTTGTATTAAGAAGTTCTGTATCACCTTGCTTGATGGTCAGGCGCGTACCTGCATCTTGTAATGTATCAAAGCCAGCCATAAGTGATTTTTGAGCAGAGGCACTGTCCGGCGTAGGAAGCATTGTTCCCGAAGCAAAGACTGTACCACCATTAATCGTCAATGCTCCGCCTGCATCTAGACCGCCGTTTCCATCTTCGGCGGATGCGATACTGATTATCGTTCCACCGTTAATCTCTAAGTCTCCATTTGAGTCGATACCGTCTCCGCCAGCGGTAATTGTAACCATGCCGTCGTTTATAATAATTTGACTCGTGTCGTCAGAACTCGCATTAATCCCATCATCAACGGAAGTGATATTAATGATGCCGCCGTCAATTGTCAGATTTTCCTCACTGACCAGACCTTCCTTTGTTGTTCCATATACATCTAAAATACCTGTGCCATTTATCATATAGGAAACACAGCCATAAAGCGCAGCGTCATATTCGCTAGCCCCTCCATCTTTCAGGTAATTGTTGCTTTCATCTGCCAGAGTAACGATGGCTCTTCCGGCATCCTTAATAAGAAGTGCAGGTCCGGCGCTGTTAGTAATGCTGGCATTATCCAAAATAAGCGTCACATCTTGATCTGCTGAATCTACTGTAACCAAACCATCTGTTAAAGTACCGGTTATGGTGTAGGTACCGGCGTCTGTAATGGTAACGGAATTTCCGTTTATGGTTGCACCGCCGCCTTCTACTTTAATTTTGTCACCCAGAGTTATCGTGGTCACAGCATACACATCCGCCGTGCTGCAACCGACAAAACCTGTTGAAAGCAGGGCAAGTGTTAAAAGAATTACTAATTCCTTTTTCATAATATTTTCCTCCAGTAAGTCATATTATTTATGAATATATAAATTATCGCTTACTGTTTATTATATCCTTAGATTATGAAGAAAATGTGTGCATTTGGTATTGGGATATTGTTTTTAAATTTGTTTTGACTCGTTAGACAATTTTTATATATTTTGAAAGTTTTCTTGCCGCTGTAGCCTGACTGATTCCAAGATCATGGGCGACTGCAACACTGGTTTTATGTAGACAATAGGAATCCAGTATCAGCTGCCGTTCATAATCCTCGATGAGTTCAAATAGATTCTTGTTTTGCTTGTCTATGAATGTTTCTTTATTGCTGCCATGCATAAAATCATAAGGAAGATCGAAAATTTCTATCTTTTCATTAACACGGGTAATCACTAAACGTTCAATGAGATTCTCCAATTGTCTCACATTTCCGGGCCAGGGATGTTGCTCCAGAAAATCCATCAATTTTGTGGAGAAATACTTGTTTTTATTGTATTCATGGTTGAAATGCTCCAAAAACTGCTGGGCAAGAAGACAGATGTCCGCCCTTCTTTCCCGGAGGGGAGGAATCTGTATGCGAAGTACGTTTAATCTGTAATAGAGGTCGCGGCGGAACGTTCCTGCTTCCACCTCTTTTTCCAGGTTTTTGTTTGTAGCGCAAATAAGTTTAAAGTCTACTTCGATTTTTTTATATCCGGAAAGCCTTTCTATGGTTTTATCCTGGATCAATTGCAAAAGTTTAGTTTGCAGAGATAACGAAAGTTCACCAATCTCATCTAAAAAGAGAGTTCCATGGTTGGCCAACTCGATCTTGCCGATTTTTCCGGTGGGATTTGCGCCGGTAAAAGCCCCTTTTTCATAACCGAAGAGTTCTGATTCAATCAAATTTTCGTGGATAACGGCACAGTTGATCTCCACAAAAGGCTGATCTTTCCGATCGCTCATCTTATGGATGGCTTTGGCAATGGCGCTCTTGCCTACCCCCGTTTCACCAGTAAACAGTACGTTGACTTTTGTGTTTGCTGTATAGCAAAGTGTATCCCAGATATTCTGCATGCTTTTGCTTTTGATGACCAGATCGTGATATGTATTTTTCTGTCGAAGCACCATAAGCTCAGCGGTATATTTATTAATAGAATCCTTCAATTGATTATATTTTTCTTGTATGCTATTCACGTGCTCCATGGTTATGGTATTGAAACATACTACATATTTTATATTTTTGGTTTCATCGAAGACAGGAATACCGGTTGTCATTGCAGTATGGGTTCCATTGATGGTCTGCGTGGTTATGATCTTTTTCTTTTGGCGAATCACGGTAGCTGTAATGCAGGGCTTAAACATCCCCTCTGCTTCCAGATCAAAAACAGATTTTCCGATAATTGTATTACTTTTAATATTAAAATTTTTCTCATATGTTTCACTTATTCGCAAAACAATACCTTCCCCGTCAGTGATGAAAATCTCGTCTGCTAAAATGACATTGTTTTTTGGTTCAATAATCTCATACAGAAAATCAGAGTTTACATCAACAATCCCATGAAGCACCTTCATTATGTTTTGATTATTCCTGTCCAAGAGCCACCTCCTTGCAAATTTCGGAATATGTTAATATTTCCACGCCAGTTTACCTTCGGTTGGCAAAGTACGTGTTGTACCTTGTCAACCAACAAACTATTCACATGTGAGTAAAATATCGCTCACATGTGAATAGTTTAGGCGAAAACATTGTATTTTAATGCATTTCCCTATTTTAAATCAGCTTAACCTACTCAGACGTGAATATCAAGTGAATGTCACGTAAAATTTATCTAAAATTTAGATAAATTTCGCCCAAATTATTAACATAAAATATTATATATTTTGGATAAAATTGTAATTAAAGAATCACAAATGGTTAAATTATTGAATTTTGACCTAAGTTTATAATAAAATTCCAAATATTTAGTGGCATGAGAATTGCTTTAGTATTGCTATAAATTTGACCTGTCAATGCAAAAGCATGTTATCAGGCAGAGGAAGAAATGGAGGAAAGAAAAATGAAGAGAAAGACATTGGCATTGATTTTAGTTCTTATTTTAGGAATCACTACGCTTCTTGCAGGTTGTGGTGGAGACGGTATTGCTAATAATGGCAGCACCGGTACAGGTGACGGCGTATTCAATGAGGCAATCAATTGGCGCATGGCAAGTACCTGGGGTGACGGAAACATTCATTATACTGTGGACCAAAGATTTACGGAAATTTTAAGTGAGCTTACGAATGGACAATTCATTGTTAAGAATTACAGTGCCGGACAACTAGGTGCTGCAAATCAGGTATTTGACATGGTAGCTGAGGGAACAGTGGAAGCCGGCGGTGACTGGGCAGGATATTGGACAGGAAAAAACACTGGTTTTGACCCGTTAGCAACGACAATGGACGGGTTCACCGGAATGGACTATTTTATTTGGTGTTATCAAGGCGGAGGGCTTGAAGATGCCTATCAGTATATGTATAACAAATACGATCTTCAGTACTTCCCTATCCTGTTCCACTCTGCAGAATCCGGCTTCCGGGGGACAAAAGCGATCAGCGGTATTGCTGATCTAAAGGGCATGAAGATCAGACTTGCAGGAAAGATCCAGGGAATCGTAGCGGAAAGAATGGGATTTACCCCGGTAACGGTCGATTCGACAGAGTTATATGAAGCGTTGCAAAGAGGAGTAGTGGACGCTGGAGAATTCTCGATTCCGGCTTCTGATTATACCTTAAAACTCCACGAAGTAGCTAAATACTGGTGGGCACCGGGTTGGCACCAGTCCGGTGGATGCAATGGCGTAATGGTGAATATGGATGCATGGAACTCGCTGCCGGAGGCTTATCAGGAAGCATTCCAAAGAGCTGCATTTCTGTGCTCTGCTGAAAGTATGGCAAGATATGAATGGGAAAGTTTCAATGCAACGCAAGAGATGCTAGATTCAGGAGTGACGGTAAACTTCTACCCTGAAGAAGATTTGGCAGTCATCCGGCAGTATGTACAAGAAGCCACCCAGCAGTTGGCGGCGGAAAATCCTGATTATAAGCATGTCATTGACAGCATGAACGCTTATAGAGCGTTAGCCGACCCGTATAAAGACATTCTGGGCGACTACGGATATGGTTACTCATACGATGAATACAGTTATGAAAATACATATGGGAACTAAAGAACTAAAATAAACGTAGATGTATGCATTTATGGAAATACTAGACGCTTTACCGCGTCTGGTGTTTCAAAAAACGTTTTTGTTAAAAAAAGAAAGGATCAATGTAATGAATGTATTTAAATCAATCACCAAAATCATTGATACCACAATTGACCACATTGGTCGTCTACTGTGTTTCGGCGCATTGGTCATCATGGTGGTTATAGTCATAGAGGTGTTCAGCCGCCGAGTCTTCAACAGCCCGACGCTGTGGGCTTATGAACTGATTACTATGGTGTTTGCATCCTATGTAATACTGATTTGCGCGTACGGTCTTCAGCATGGGGCTTTCGTGTGTGTTGACGTATTTTCGCAGAAATTTAAACCTTTAACCGGAAAAATCGTAATGCTGGTTACTTATATTCTATTTTTTCTGCCATTTATACTCGGTATGTTATCTGTAAGCTGGAATTTCTTTTGGAGATCCTGGGTAATACAAGAACTGAGTTCTACCATGTGGGCGCCGCCTGCTTGGCCTGTCAAGCTCGCACTTTTTGTGGGACTCATCATGCTTTTAGCGCAGGGGATTTCCGAAATGATCAGGATAATTATTTGGCTTGTTGAATATAAAAAGAAACCAACTTTGACTGCGGCGGAAGAAGTATAGAAAGGCGGAAGAAAATGGGAGTCGTAGAAATCATACTAATATTAATGTTCGTAGTTCTCATCATTGGGCTTATGACCGGACATTACCTCGCCTTCGTTTTGGGTGGAGTGGGTGTTATCGCCGGTTATATTGGCTGGGGCGATGCCGCCCTTAATGTTGTTCTTATAAAAGTTTTTGATTCAATGAACAGTTACAATATGGTTGCCATACCTATGTTTGTACTGATGGCAAATTTTCTCACCTACTCCAAGGTGGCGGATGGTTTATTCAACTCGATCCGATATTTGTGCGGACCGATGAAGGGCGGTCTTGGACTTGCGGTTATTGGTGTTTCTACAATATTTGCCGCAACGACAGGTATCGTAGGAGCATCCGTTGTAACGATGGGTCTGCTATCTATGCCGATCCTTTTAAAGAACGGGTATAAGCCGGAAATAGCCGTAGGGGCTGTCTGCGCGGGCGGCTCTCTGGGAATATTGATTCCGCCTTCTATCATGTTGGTAACTATGGGCTCTTACTCCAACGTGTCGGTGGGTAAGATATTCTTGGCAGCCATTATACCGGGATTGCTTTTATCCCTCTGTTATATGATCTATATCTTTGTCGTCTGTCAGATACACCCTGACTGGGGTCCGGCAATGACTAAGGAAGAATTAGAGCAGATGCCGATGAAGGAGAGAGTTGTCGGTTCCCTGATCAATATGATTCCCCCGGTATTGCTGATTATCGGCGTGCTGGGAAGCATCTTTACCGGCACAGCGACACCTACGGAAGCTGCAGGAATTGGAGCTCTGGTAGCCTTGCTGCTTGCGATTTTTTACAGGCAGTTTAGCTGGAAAATGCTGTATGACTCTTTGATCGACACAATGAAAACGTCTTCCATGGTATTTATCATTCTCTTTGGAGCAAACGCGTTTACCGGCATTTTCATTGGAATGAACGGAGACCAGTTGATCGTAGATCTTGTCGCCCAATTGGGACTTGGAAAGTGGGCAGTCTTTACAGCCATGTGTGTCATTGTCTTTATCATGGGCATGTTTTTAGACTGGCTGGGAATCGTTATGTTGGTATTCCCTATTTTCTTACCTATTATGGATATGTTCGGATTCGACCGGCTCTGGGTTGTCGCTGTAATTGCTACATTGCTGCAGACCTGCTTCATGACACCTCCGTTCGGATTTGCGTTGTTTTATATTAAAGGAATTGTCCCGGAAGGCATTACAATCTCCATGATCTATCGGGGAGTCATTCCTTTTATCATCATTATTTGCTGTGTTACAGCGTTGCTCGTCGTATTTCCGCAGATTATCTATTTTTTACCAAATATGGCGCAGATCTAAACTAAAATAAAGGGAGGAATAGTTCATGTTTAGCACGATTTTGTACCGAAAGGAAAATAAGGTTGCCGTCGTATCCATCAACCGACCCGAAGCGTTGAATGCACTTAATGCAGAGGTTATCTCTGAGTTGGAGCAGCTTGTCACGATATTAGAAATTGATAAGGAAGTCGGAGCGTTAATTATCACGGGGGAAGGAAGAGCTTTTGTCGCAGGGGCGGATATTAAAGCACAGATGAATCTTGATGTGGAAGGAGGAAGAAATTGGGGCAAACGCGGCTCGGCTCTTTTCAGAAGAATAGAGCTTCTGGAAATACCAACCATTGCCGCGGTAAACGGATATGCGCTGGGAGGCGGTTGTGAATTGGCTATGAGCTGCGATATGATTTTAGCCAGCAAGAAAGCAAAGTTCGGGCAACCGGAGGTTGGTCTTGGCATTCCTCCCGGTTTTTCCGGAACTCAGAGACTTCCCAAAAGAGTAGGCATGGCAAAAGCCAAAGAGCTGATTCTTACCGGAGAGCATATCGGCGCAGAGGAAGCGGAGCGGATCGGTCTTGTGAACAAAGTGACAGAGCCTGAGAAATTGATGGATGAAGCCATAAAGCTGGCTGGGAAGATCACGGAAAATGCACCATTAGCTGTGAAATATGCTAATATTGCCATGAAACGGGGAGCTGAAGTAGACATAGACACTGGTATTGCCATTGAAAATGAATTATTTGCAAGGTGTTTTACCACAGAAGAGCAAGTAAAAAGAATGGACGCTTTTGTAAATAAGAAATAAGGACGTTTTTGCGAGGAGGATACGATGACGTTAAATGAATTATATAAGAGCAAATGCGTAACTGCAAAGGAAGCAATCAGCAACATCAAAGATGGCGACACGGTGGTTCTCGCGCATGCAGCTGCAGAACCGTTGGTTCTTGTAGAAGCATTGAGTGAGAATTATGAGAGCTTTCATGATGTTACGATTTCACACATGGTCAGCTATGGCACCGGAGCATATTGCAGACCGGAGATGGAAGGACATTTTAAATACAACGGTTTTTTTCTCAGCGCCAACACGAGAAATGCTGTAGATGAAGGCAGGGGAATTTATACGCCCATGTATCTTCACGAGGTACCGAAAGCCATCCGTAAAGGATATCATCCTTGCGATGTAGCCATGGTAATGGTTTCGCGACCGGACGAATTTGGTTATTGCTATGTGGGCGTTTCTTCAGATTACACTATGCAAATGATCAAGACGGCGAATCTAGTTTTAGCAGAATGCAACGACCGAGTACCCAAGACGAATGGAACAGCTGTACATATTAGTGAGATTGACTATATTGCAGAAAGCTCTCATCAGCTTACACAGCTCGCCGCCAAACCAGCCACCGAAGAGGAGCAGGTCATTGGAGGGTACTGTGCAACTCTTGTTCAGGACGATTCTACTCTGCAATTGGGAATCGGAGGGATTCCAAGCGCAGTTATGGGAGCGATGCATCATAAGAAAAACCTGGGTGTTCATTCCGAAATGATATCTGACTGGATTATCGACTTGGCGGAGAAGGGGATCGTCAACGGGAAGAAAAAGACCCTTCATAAAGGTAAATCCATTTGTACTTTTATGGTTGGGACAGATAGGCTTTATGATTATGTAAACAGAAATCCTCATATAGAGATGTACCCGTCCGACTACGTAAACAATCCAATTGTTATTCGTGAGAACAGCAATATGGTGTCGATTAACTCCTGTGTAGAAGTGGATTTAATGGGACAGATTGCAGGAGAATCCATTGGGCTTCGACAGTTTTCTGGAACCGGCGGTCAGGTGGATTTTTTCCGGGGCGTTGCTATGGCAAAAGATGAGAAGGGTATCTCCATTGTGGCCATGCCGTCTTCCACCGTGAAGAAAAACGGCGTGCGCATTTCCAAGATCAGCGCTTTCTTGCAGCCGGGAGCTGCAGTTACCAGCACTCGTAATGATGTAGACTGTATCGTAACAGAGTACGGGATTGCTGAGATCAAATGGAAGTCTCTCAACGACCGGGCCAGAAATTTGATTAAGATCGCACATCCCGATTTTCGTGATGAACTGATCGAAGAATATGAAAGCAGGTTCAAAGAGAAATTTTTATAAAGGAGATAATGCAATGAATTTTAGTCCAACAAAAGAACAACAGATGATCCGTAAAATGGTACGGGAATTTGCAGAGAATGAAATCAAACCAATCGTAGAAGAGATGGACGAAGAGGCAAAGTATCCTTATGAAACGGTTGAAAAAGCAGCTAAGCTTGGGCTTTTAGGCATGCCTTTCCCCAAGGAATACGGCGGATGTGGAACGGACTATGTGGCGTACGCGATAGCAATTGAAGAGTTGTCAAGAGTTTGCGGTTCTCACGGTGTTATCGTACAGACCCATTGTGCGCTGTGCTGCTGGCCAATCCTTACCTATGGGACGGAAGAGCAGAAAAGAAAATATCTGCCCGATCTTCTTTCCGGCAAGAAGCTGGGCGCCTTTGGTCTGACAGAGCCTAATGCAGGCACCGATGCGGCAGGGCAGCAGACAAAGGCGGTAGATATGGGCGACCATTGGTTGCTCAATGGGACGAAGATATTTATCTCCGGTGGCGGAATTGCCGATGTATATATCATCATGGCTATGACGGACAAATCAAAAGGAACGAAGGGAATCAGCGCCTTTATTGTAGAAAAAGGTATGAACGGATTCAAGAGGGGAAAAAAAGAGAACAAAATGGGTATCAGAGGATCCATCGCGGCTGAACTCGTATTTGAAGACTGTAAAATCCCGAAGGAAAACCTTTTAGGTGACATAGGCAAAGGCTTTAAAGTCGCCATGACATCCCTCGATGTGGGTCGTCTTGGAATCGGGTGTCAGGCGCTGGGTATTGCTCAGGGCGCTTTTGATGATACCGTAGTTTACATGAAATCAAGAAAACAGTTTGGAAGAACATTGGATAAATTCCAAGCTTTAGCATTTGAAATGGCAGAAATGAAAACAAGGATCGATGCGGCGAGATTCCTGCTTTATAATGCGGCTGATCGAAGAGACCGAGGTCTTCCCAGCTCTGTAGAAGTAGCACAGGCGAAGTTGTATGCGTCAGAAGCTGCCATGTATGTAACCACAAAAGCGGTGCAGTTCCATGGCGGATATGGCTATATTAAGGATTATCCGGTGGAAAGAAGGATGCGCGATGCGAAAATCACAGAGATCTATGAGGGAACTTCTGAAGTAATGAAGATGGTTATCTCAGGAGAAATCTTTAAATGAGCGAAAGAAATCAGGAAGGTAGGAAGAGATGAATATAATCGTATGCGTTAAACAAGTGCCGGATACCAATGAAGTAAGAATAGATCCGGTGAAAAATACGTTGATCCGTGACGGTGTACCAAGTATCTTAAACCCCGACGATGCAAATGCGCTGGAAGAGGCGTTAAAGATCAAGGATGAAAATCCCGATACATATGTTACTGTACTCACCATGGGACCCCCTCAGGCAAAGGAAATGCTTGCCGAGTGTTTGGCTATGGGAGCCGATGAGGGCATACTTCTTTCCGACAGGGCGTTGGGAGGATCCGATACTTGGGCTACATCAAATGCCTTGGCAAAAGGTATAAAAAAGATTGGAAATTACGATTTGATTTTTGCAGGTCGTCAGGCGATTGACGGCGATACGGCGCAGGTAGGTCCGCAGCTTGCTGAAAAGCTGGATATTCCTCAGGTAACCTACGTAAAAGAATGCCGGATCAGCGGAAAAGACATTATCGTAAAAAGAGCGCTAGAAAATGGATATGAGAACATCAAAATCCAGATGCCATGCTTGTTAACAGCAATCAAAGAACTGAACAACCCTAGGTATATGAGCGTTTTAGGAATCTATCGCGCCTGCCGGCAGGAAGTTTCCGTCTGGAGTGCAAAGGATATTGCTATAAGTGAAGAGGAAGCAGGACTTGAAGCTTCACCGACCAATGTGTTTAAGTCTTTTACCCCGGCGCCGAAAGGAAAGGGAATTACAATAGAGGGGGATACGCCCAAAGAGATCATAAGCAGTTTGATCGGCAAGCTGAAAGAAAAGCACATTATATAGGGAGGAATGAGGATGGCAATCAATATTATAGAAGAAAAATGCAAAGGATGCGGATTGTGTATAAAATCCTGTCCCTTTGATGCAATTGAAATGAAAGATAAGCTGGCGGTTATCAACGAAAAATGCACCGTATGCGGACAATGCCCGGAAAGCTGCCCCTTTGATGCTATTGAAAAAACAGAGGCGGAAGAAGCAGAAGCAGCGGACCTTTCCGCTTATAAGGATGTATGGGTTTATGCGGAGCAGAGGGAAGGCAAGCTGATGAACGTAGCGCTAGAACTTTTAGGAGAAGGGTATCGTCTGTCTAGAGAAATCGGTAATGTGAAAGTTTGCGCCTTGCTTATTGGTGATGGAATCGAAAATTTGGCAAAAGAGTGCTATGCTTATGGAGCCGATAAAGTGTATCTGATCGAAGATCCACTTCTCAGTCGGTATACCACCGACGGCTATACAAAAGTGATCACAGATGCTATTAAAGAATACAAACCGGAAATCGTCCTCTTTGGCGCGACGCACATTGGGAGAGATTTAGCTCCGAGAGCAGCGGCTAGATTGAACACCGGTCTTACGGCAGATTGCACAAGACTGGATGTTAAGACATCAAGCTACATAGAATACCTTGCAAAAAATACCACTCTTGACGTTGCTGGTCTAGATGGGGCGACCGATGACAGGGGATTGAAACAGACTCGTCCTGCCTTCGGCGGAAACTTGATGGCGACAATCCTATGCCCTAACACGAGACCGCAAATGTCTACCGTCAGACCAGGTGTAATGACAAAGAGAGAAAAAGAGGACAGTGCGTCCGGTGAATTGGTGAAAGTCAGTCACGATTTGAAGGCAAGGGATATCAGAACGGAAGTTCTCGAGGCTGTAAAAACAGCAAAGGAATTGGTTTCACTTGTAGATGCGGAAGTAATCGTATCGGGAGGAAGAGGACTTGGCGACGCCGGTGGATTTAAATTGATCGAAAAATTGGCGGAAAAAGTCGGGGGCGTTGTAGGAGCTTCGAGAGCCGCTGTCGATTCGGGGTGGATTCAACCCGCCCACCAAGTAGGACAGACGGGAACCACTGTCAAGCCTAAAATTTACATTGCCTGCGGTATTTCCGGCGCTATTCAGCACCTTGCAGGAATGCAGACTTCCGATATCATCATAGCGATCAACAAGGATGAAGAAGCACCGATCTTTGAAGTGGCAGATTATGCTATCATTGGAGATCTTCACAAGATCATTCCTGAAATGATCGAACAATGGGCTGAATAATGCCTTTTAGGATTGGAGGATAATCGAGGATATGAGCGTTACATTGAGTAAAGAGCAGATCAAAGAAGTAATTCCCCATAGGGATCCCATGCTTCTCATCGATCAAGTGCTTTCGCTGGTCGAAAACGAAAGCATCGAAGCGACATTTTATGTGGATCCTTCAAGAGAGATATTTAAAGGACATTTCCCTGGAGAACCAGTATTCCCCGGCGTATACACTACGGAATGCATGGCTCAGGCTTCTGATATTTTGATTTTGTCAAACCCTTGCTATGCAGGGAAAGTCCCCCTTTTTATCGGAATCAATAAAGTGAGATTTAAACGGAAAATTGAACCCGGAGATACAATTGAAATCCGCGCAAGGATCCTTTCGGAAAAAGCAGAAAGAGCCATCGTAACCTGTTTTGCCGAAGTCTATAACAAAGGGGAAATTGCAGCACTGGGTGAAGTAACGCTGGCTATGCGGTAAAAACAAAAAATAAGGATGCGGCAAGAAATGCCGCATCCCATGTATATTATCCCTTAACGAATGCATTAGCAAAATCACGTGTCGCGGCATAAGATAATAGAGGACTTAAGAGAGTTCTCTATATTAAATTTTTGGAGCAAAAATATATGATTTATTTAGATAACGGAGCCACATCATTTCCAAAGCCAAGGGGAATGATAAAATCCATGAACGACTGTATGACCATATATTGCGGTAATCCGGGCAGATCTGGACACGATATGTCCATGCGGACCGGCGAAGAGGTCTATAAAGCAAGGCGAGTTCTAGCCGAGATGTTTCACATTGAAAGCGCAGAGCAAATCGTCTTTACTGGGAATACTTCAGAGGCGCTTAATCTAGGGATCAAAGGTGTGCTTCTGGAGGGTGATCATGTAATCACAACGTCCATGGAGCACAACTCAGTGCTCAGACCGTTAAATGCGCTGGAACAATGGGGTGTACAACAAACAATTGTCAGATGCCAACCCGACGGAACATTAAATGTAAACAGCATACAGCGGGCGATCAAGAAAAATACGAGACTAATCGTCTGTACACATGCGTCAAATGTAGTAGGGACAATTTTGCCAATTGCGGAAGTTGGTGATTTGATATGCAAAGAAAACCATAGGAGAGCAGCAGAGGGAGACGGGCAGAAAATTCTGTTTATGGTAGATGGGGCGCAAAGCGCCGGTTCGGTTATAATTGATGTGAAGCAAATGAATATTGATATGCTCGCGATACCCGGACACAAGGGACTCTTAGGACCGCTTGGAACAGGCATGTTGTACATTCGGGAGGGTATAGACTTAAGGCATCTTATGGAAGGTGGAACAGGAACACAATCTAAGGATCGCATTCAGCCGCGAGACTTTCCTGAAGGGTATGAAGTTGGGACGTTAAATGCACCAGGTATTATCGGGCTGCGATATTCAACTGAATATGTTAGACGTATCGGTGTTGAATCAATTGGCTCTTATGAAATGGAATTGATTAAACCACTGGATGCAGCCCTCAGAAATATGAAGGGGTTTACAATGTATGGACCATCTGATTGCAGTAAGAAGACGGGTATCGTCACGTTCAATATCACGGGAAATGGAGATGTTGCCGAAAAAGGTTGTGAAGAGGTAGCAAGTCTTCTAAACGATGACTATGGTATTGCTGTACGCGGCGGTTATCACTGTGCAGGGCTTGCTCACAAAACTATCGGTACGTGGGATTGCGGTGCTGTACGCATGAGTGTTGGCATTTACAACTCGCGAAAAGATATACGGACCGCCATTGAGGCTTTGCATCGAATAAGCAAGCAATAAATAATCTCCCAAAAAGCAAATAAACCTCCCGGCGAATACAATACCGGGAGATTTGATAAAAGGCAGCAAATTTAACCTCTAATACTGTCGATACCCATGTTGGCCAATGCATCGGCCCGATTGTTCATTTTCGTGACGTATTGAAAATCTTCAAACGTAAAGGAAGCTCCGTTGTATTCACGAAATTTCTCATATAGCTTCTTAAAGTTGGTCGTCTTGCTATTTAGATTTACGTGTCCCTTCACCTTGTAAAATGTAATCGTATGTTTGTCAATATGTGGGAGAAGATCTTCCCAAAGGTCACGGTTTTCCACTGGATTTTTGCTAGAAGTCTTCCAGCCGTTCGCACGCCAATTTTTATACCACTTTTCACGAAAACAAGTAATCAAGTAAGAACTGTCTGAAAAAACATGAACAGTTTGCCCTTCTTTTTTTATTGCGCGAAAGGCCTCTAAAAGCGCCGTCATTTCCATTCGATTGTTAGTTGTATTGATTTCGCCGCCAAAAAGCTCTTTTTGATGTGCGCCGAATTCCAAAATGGCACCCCAACCTCCTGTATTTTCTTCATTCTGATTTCCCGAGCAGGCTCCGTCCGTATAAATCTTTAGCGTCGTCATAAAAAATTCCTTCCCATTCTGTTTTGTGGTATGTGTTACATTGTCAGTTGATGGTAATACTATTATGCCTTAATTTTGTTTCAGGAGCAAGCCCGCAGTTTCAAAAGTACACAGTTTCAAAAATTATTTGCAGTGCTCAATTACAAAAATGCACAGTTTTAAAAGCCCATAGTTTCAAAAGCTGTGTTTCAAAACCAGGATCTACATTTTCAAACGCAGACTTCAAAGTGATGCATAAAGATCAAAATTTCAAATGTAAAAGG
>Ga0153947_1000499_pt1 | contig 19186 bp, 25 predicted proteins | sample TSNJ031MetaG_FD_104697 | JGI IMG/M metagenome (GOLD analysis project Ga0153947, IMG submission 104697) | Attine ant fungus gardens microbial communities from New Jersey, USA - TSNJ031 MetaG | ecosystem: Host-associated > Fungi > Mycelium > Unclassified | place: USA: New Jersey, Wharton State... | reverse complement strand
GCCTCTGTGGGCGCCGTAGCCGTATCATCGTCCTGCACATAACGTTTTACACATACAAGGCCTTTATTGCCCTTTGTGGTGCCGGTCTTTGCGTTGTATCTGCTCTTGCAGTAAGTGGCCATGTCCTTATAGGATGGGTTGCCGCTGCCATGACCGCACAAGGTGACGCTGCTGCCGCTGATGGAATAAACCATCTCAACATGACCGATGCACAACGGACGGCTGGAATCTGTACCGGCAAACAATAAAATGTCTCCGACTCTTAACTGCGCAGGGTTGGTCGGTACGCCATTGGATATAGATACGTCCACGATGCTCCCCAGCGCGGAATTGTACATACCGGCAGTATTGCCGCCGATGTAGCTTAGACCGATGTCTGCCTTCTTGTACGCCAGCCTGATCGAGCTGGAGCAATCCGAATAATACTTACCATCCGTGTGCGGTGTGAAGGCGCATTCCCGCTTCGTGGTGTCCTGGCTGTAGAGATTGCGGCCGATGCACTCCTTATAGGTGTCTGCTACTGCTTTTCTTTTCGCTTCTGCTATCATACCTCTTTCCCCTCCTCACTTAATTCGGGTAGCCCAGCGACGGACGTCAGCAGGGAAAGCCCTCCTGCCAAGACCGACGCGGACAACGCCATAATCCAGTTTACGTCCGACAATACTATCGACGTCCCAATTGTTGCAACGACGGTTTGCGCCATCGTCTTGATTGCCCTGATACCTGCTGCTTTGATCCAATTCTTCATCTTGATTCTCCTTTTCTTTTATGCAAGCAACAAAATAGCACCCACGATACTGCCGATAACGGCGGTCGCAAGTGCTGTTATGATTGCTGTTTTGATCTGTGACATTCGGGCCGCCGGTTCGCTTTCGAGCTTTCCCAGGCGTTCCCCCTGCTTTTCGAGTTCCTTTGCCATGCGCTCCATGTTAAGGGCCAATTTCTCGACCGAAACCACTATTGAGTGTATGGCTTTCGCCTGTTCTTCCTGGGCGCTCATGCGGTGTTTTAGCGACCCTATTTCATGGTCGTGACCCGTTAAGGCTACAACAATTTCTTCTTCTTTCATTGCACCTTCCTTTCTGCGTTTTTTAGAGCGCGCCAGTTTTTGCAAATAAAATTGTGACGGTCACAACGTCGGTTGTAATCGAGGCCGTGGAGACGTTGCGGAGATCCATCCGGTTAGCCCTGACTCGGACCGGTACTAAGCTTGTTGCGCCAGTGTAGATTCCGATAACTCCCACTTCTGCATACCCGGACGGCGCCGAATAGGTGAATGTTATTACCCCCGCGGCACCAGCTCCGATTGTTATGGATGGCCCTGTTACTGTTACTACTTTTAAAAGCCCGTTTAGCTTCGCGTTTATGGTATCAAGGCCTGCCTGTAAATCCGCCGTTGTTCCACCTAAAATGATGTTTGCCATATAGTACCTCCCGTCTCTATAGTTCTCGTATTGTTAATATGTTGTCTGTCGCCACTGTTATCACGTCCCATTCAAAATTCGCATATACTCGTATCGCAGTTACTCCTGTAACATCAAGGACTATTGGCGGCACAATAGAATTTACTGGTACAACTATCGAATGTACTTTTGCCGTACCCATATCGAAAGCTATTGTGATTTCTTTTTTTGTCTCCGGCGTGATGTCAGTGCAAAGAAAAGTTCCGGATACCTCAATGTACTCAATATCTGATACTACGATAGTCGAGCTGCCAGAGGCCGTATTTACTGTAATTTTCCCCCCTCTGTTAGTCACAGTTTCCATTCGGAGAAGAAGTCCAGTATTAAAGCTAAGATATCCTCTATTAATTTTCACGGTCAAAGCTGATTTAATAATATCATTTTTAATAGTGTCTACTGTACCGGCAAGTGCGGCTAGCTCTTCCGCTGAAGCATACGCCTCGAATCCTCCCTGAAGAGTTACCGATTGTGCCGAAGAAACTATGATATATGAATCTATTGTGATGCTGGCCGGGCTTAGATAATTGTAATCTGGGATGTAATCCCACTTATTTTCAACCGCTGTCGCAATTGCATATAAAATCTCTTCCCCTGCTTGATCCAGAGCAAAAATTCCAAATTCTTTAAGATAGTATCCAGTCACCAGATTTTCATTTGTGACAATGGTTGTCAAGCACACTGAATTATCGTTCCGGACCTTCTTCGAACTAATAGGAAACTCTTGTTTCTTTGATTTTAATTTCGTCTGCGCATTCAGATTGTCGGAAGATGTATATGTACCGTCTCCCGTTTGTGCTTTTGTAAAGGTTAGCTTGCACACACCCGCTTGTACTTTAGCAAGCAACTCAAAACCTTTTTGAGTAATAACACATGGGTTGAATTGTGACATCCTATTCCTCCTTCCTCCTATAAAATTTTAATATAAGATCGTGCAGTAACGGCAACACCTGTATAGCTGTTACTGTTGATCATCCTGCCGATAGACGTTAGGTTCCTTAAGTGTGACCTTACATTTTTTACCTTTTCAATAACCGTCTTCAACTCATCGATGCGTTCCTCAGTGATCTGGCCATTGGTCTCAATATCAAAAGTCCCCGGGGTATATGGTTCTGCCACAAAATCAAACCACTCAATTACTCTCCCATATCCAAATACTGATCCGATCAGCTCATTAACAGCACTGGGAGTGCCCGCCTTCGAATGCCATATTAATGTGTTTTTAATGATCTGCCTCTTCGTCTCAAGATCCATCGTCACATCATAATAAGGGGAACGAAGCTCTATTGCCAAGACATCTAATATTTTTTCCGGCATAGTGGATACTGCAACAAAGATCCTGCAATCATCTGCATAATCCAGCATTCTTTCTATAACTTTTCCCAATGCGTAACTGAGCGCCTTCACATCATCGTCAATTAAATTCTCAGGAAGAAGATATTTGATTTCTCCACCTCTTAGGTTAATCATCTTCGATTCCCCCATAAAGCACCGAAATGCTCTTCAACTTTGCCACAGATGTTTCCGGTACTATTACCGGTTCGCATGGCTGTGTAAGGGTTACCCGCTTAGCTCCAGCGGCCACCACACATTTGCAGAGTTCCGAAGGATTTATATCTCTTCCAATCTTGGAGCATTGCCACGTTGTATATTCTTCTATGGCAATGCTTACTGAATTTTGGATGGCTACTGCTTTATTTCGATCGCTATAATTTATGTAGTATGTTAAGGCAATCTCATACTCTACGGTCTCCGGTGCCGCCACCACAACCTGATCCGTTAATGGCCGGATATTAGAGTCCTCCATAAAGTCTTGTAATCCCTGTATCAACGATGCATCAGGCAAATCACCATTCTTTTTTATAAAACGAATATTTACGACTGCGGGTGAAGGGGAGGTTACTTTCACATCCCCGATGGATGTGTTATATGTCTTGACCCAATAAACATAAGCATCCTCCGGTCCTGCAACAGAATACCCTGCCGGCGCCAGATAGATTCGCTCTGCCAGGCTTGCATCCGTTTCGACATCTGCGCCGCCATCGCTCGTATCGATGTTCCACACCTCTTTAATGTATGGGACGGAATCCACCAGTGTCTTAACTTCACCCGGTAAAAATCCATTGCCAATGTCTCCCTCTGCACTGCACTCCGCCTGGATATCCACTGATGCTTTTCCTGACGGGATCTCCGTGCTTTCTTTCGTGGCAAAGAATACATCATATCCACAGGTGACCCTTGTGCCATTTGGGATTAACACCGGAGATGACCGGACTTCAGAGAGTGCAAAGCGAAGTGTAACCAGCGCCGGCGATGCAGCATTGCGTGTTACACCGCGAAGCACTCCCAGATTCTCCAGGAATTCCGAGTAAGCATATTTTAGGAGGTTCTGTTTGCCAGCACGGTCAATGAACTGATATCCCTGGTAGATTAAAAGTGCACAAGCATTTAAAATAATCCGGTTCGGATCCGCCTTCGCAAGTGTGATTAGCTGCCCTGTCTCTTTTCTGTATCCCTCCTCAAAGCCCTTAATCAACTCACTTTTGACATCTTCCAATGTTTTATTATCTATAAAACTCACATCCGGAATACTATCGAGTGTGCTTAATTCGTCTGACATCTACTCCCCTCCTTTAGTTAGCGTGACAACAGGTGTCATGCTGCCGTCACCACTGTTTGCAAATTCTACAGACTTTACCATGACCCGTGGCTCATATTTGTGTGTTTTCTGAATCATCTCCAACGCAAGCATATTTTCGGTCACAGGGTCCGGGTATCCTACAAAGTCCTGATTAATTCCAAAGCTCCGATCCAAAGGGCAGGTCCCTTCCACAGTGCCATACAGGGTTTCGAGGTTCCTCCTGATCTCTATCAGTTCTTCAGACTGATAGTCAAAATTGATAATTGAACCTTTCATCTTGCCTCCTTATAAGAACTCCTGCAGGTTCAGGGAAACCTTTGCCTGCAGCAGCTCCCCCTTTGACATAATAACGTCCCATGATTCGCTGCATTCGGTTATCGCCCATTTGTTTTTACCAATTGTTTTCCCTCCAATAACCAAGAGCTCCGCGATACCATTCTCCACAATATCCTCTATCTGCTCCAGTGTGCTGCGCGGCCGGACGCCATGCATTGCACTTAACAGGATTTCCAAGGAGATGGTCCGCAGCTCCGGGCCAAGAAACTCACTCGAGGGTTTTTTCATTATCCGGTTATGAGTCGCCCAACGTCCGGATACGCTTTGTTCAAACTCAGTAAAGTTTAAGATTTTTACATCACTGGTTTCAAATACAATGCGGTTTCCAAAGTTCCCTATTACTGCCACATTCACCCCTCCCACTTAATATGTCTTCGATCCACTCTTTGTCAGAATTTCCACCGAATCCGCTCGGATGGTTAGATGGCCGGTTTTTTCGTCAAAATCAAAATAAGCGGCTCCGTTTTTTCGGCCCAGCTCTTTGTGATAGATATCTTCACCAGCTCTTCCCGGACGATTTGCCTTGCTCCAGAATGTGCCAAGAACAATGCCGGCAGCAGAGCCGTTGCTCAAGTGTGTCACAAGCACCAAATCATCGATACCCGGCATCTTATACTCCCCATTAAAGCTTAGGACGGGCAGCTCTGCTGTAACCGAGCTTCCTTTGTCCAAATAAACAACTCGAATCATGCCCAGTTCATGATTAACGCTTGAAACCTTTCCGACTCTTATAAGATTTTCCATGTGTCCTCCTATCTCGCTGCCAGCCGCCCCTGAATCAACCGCAACTCCAGGGACATTGTGTAGCCACTTCCAACCGAATGTGTGACTTTATCAACAGCATACTTCCCATTCAGCTTCTCAAGCCCGGTTATGAGCACATTGCTTGTTGCAATAATCTTAAGATTTGCCATAATCTTAATCTTCATTGTAACTGCCGTTTTATTGGCTTGATTGACTGCCGCAACCGCCTTCAGTTCCGCATCGTAGGTATTGTCTGCTTTTTCGTTTATTTCCAGACAGCGTGGCCCCACATCCACACTGCTGCTTTGCGTTTGTGTTTTGTCTATTGTATAGTAGTTCCCCCCTCGATTTGAGGTGTAGGCGATGCCCTCCGGTGCTTTCTCGTATTGGATCTTTAACCAACCATTTTCCAGCTCCTCAATCACCGCCACAGTCGTGCCGGAAGGGATAACTCCATACGCTTTGCCGCTTGTACTGGATGTGGATCTTACATACATATCCGTTTTTGACTTGGCAGTAACATTAGCCGCACTGCTGTTACTGCTTCTTACTGTACCAACATTTACGGTGATCTCTTCTTCTGTGTTTGGATCTGTATAGGTAATCGTGCCTCCTGTGTAGGTACCGTCCAGTGAGGAATTATAATCATCCAAAGAAATCATATCGGAAGCATCAATGGTAAATACTGCGTCACGAGCCTCATAGACTGCCTCATCGTATATCACAATCCTTCCATTAAAGATCTTCATAGCCAGACCATATGACTTGCAGAGCGCAAAAAGAAATTCGCAATCCCCCTGAGAACTTTGTTCCAGAGTACTGACCCATATCTCAGCTGCCTCATAATTCAAGTCAAATCCGGCATTCCAGGCAATTTCGCGCCCTACCTGCTCAACCGTTATTGATTGCCATATTCTGGTTCTTTTTGTGCTTTTAAAATCGGTATCCGCCGGAATGCTGATGCCGCCGATGCTCCCAACAATGGGAAATCCACTAAAGCTGATAGAATCCAATACGAAGGATCCACAATAAAGCGTGGCGCGGTCCCCCTCTCTTTCCCAATCGTTAACCATAATATCTGCTGTTAACCGATCTCCTTTTTGAGGGTACCAAGCTCCGATCCACTTCCTTTCTTTGTCCGAGACGGAGAGCGATATAGTATCGCCCTCCCCCGATGCCGCATCCACATATTCGAAGGAACTCACCTGATTCATACTCGTGCTGAAATTAACACCACTGTACTGTATATTTGCCTGAGCAGTCCTACTCTTTCCCATGTCACCTCCTCCATGCCGGAAGGCTTGATGCCAGTTCCTCCGGGAGATCCGGTGTTTCCACAATAATGCCGCTTGGAAACACCAGTAGATCCAGCAGTGGGAAGTTTTTGGACATCAAGAAATCGGCATATGTTTCAGCGCCATAAACCTTAAAGGCAATCAGATCCCATGTATCCCCCTGGATAGTTGTATATGCCATATTCATCACCTCTAAAATTCTCTTCTTTTCTTCTCACGCTCGTGCTTTTCCATCATGCGCGTAAAGTCAGCCTGTGACATCCGCTCTGCCTCATGCAGTTCCTCCTTTGACGGTGCGTTACCGTGAAAATTGTATACGGGTGCATACTGTATCGGCCTTCGTTCTCCCTGATCCCCATAGCCGGCATCGCTCCAACTGCCGTCGTTTATGAGTTTTCGTAGAGCCGCATTTACCGCTCCCTCTTCCCCTCTTTTATCTAACAGGCCGGAAATAATGTCTGTCATCTGCCCCCATAGTGTATCTAAGGGAAGAACCGCTTCCGCACCCGCCTCACCTACTCCTTGCATGCCATAAGGAGTATTAAAAATGGTTGGTGAATCAAAAATACCACCCGCCGCATTCCATATTACGTTAAACTTTGGAATGCTGACTGTTCCACCGCCTCCACCCGCTACCGTTGAATAACTTACCGTGATATTAGGAATTTTCGGCTTTGGTATCTTGATGGTCATATTTTCAAACGCAGATTTGATTGCACTGGCTGTAGATCTTGCCCTACTTACAACCGCACTATGCAACGACTGCCAGGAAGATATGGTACGTGTTTTCACGTTGTTCCAGGACGTTCCCATTACCTTCTCAATCTGGATTCCCGTGAGCCGCATGGCATTAACCATAAGTCTGCCAGATGATGTAATAGCTGCCACTATCTTTGCCATGGCCTGTGGTACTGATGTATTCATGGTGTTGACAGCCTCAAACGAAGTGATGAATCCATTCATCATTTGCTGCATTGCGGCGCCTATGTTCTGGCTGGATGACTCAATGGCCTGTGTGAAAGAAGCCATCATTTCAGTTGCTTTGGCTGCGATTCCTTCATTTCCTGCATCCATACTGGCAATGAAGGCTTGGGTTAATGTATTTCCGGCCTCTGTGATCTGAGCCTCCCCCTGCAAGAGTCCATCCGCATAGGTGGTAGTAGCGGTTAAGGCAGATGTTGTAATGCCATCCGTTCCAGTACTTAACCCAGAGGCATAAGCATTATTGGCCAGCAATCCTGCACTCTCGAGTTGCGATGTATCTGTAACCAATCCAGCAAGATATGATTGATTTGTCTGGGCACCGGCATCCGTCACAGTATCCTGAGATGAAAGAATTCCCGATGAGTAGAGATCGGCATGAGCCGTTCCGGCACCAAGAACACCACCCCCATTATTTATAATGCTGCTACTGTATGTATCTGCCGCAGTAACCCCTGCGATTGTAATCCCATCTGTACTACTTAATAAGCCCGAGGTATACTGACTTGCACTCACCACGCCCGCAGTATTTGCATCTACACTTCCTGCACCTTCCATGAAGTAATCGGTTCCATTGGCACCTGCTGCATACGCTCCAGAAGTCCCCTCTTCAAGGCCTGCGGCAAACGATGCTCCCGTTTCAAGGCCTGCTATTTCTACTTCTTCATCGCCGCTGAATAAGCTGCATATGCCATCTATTACGCCGCCAACTAGGTTGCAGGCTCCATCCCAAATACCGCCCACAATAGACTTTATAATTTCCCAGCCCACCTCCAGCCAATTCACAGAGAGCAGAGCGTCTATAAGAGCTCTGACAATGTCTCCTGCGGCTCCAATAACCTCCGGGATAGCACTAATAAGCCCCTGAACCAGGGCCATTATGATATCAATTGCTGACATGATTATGCTGGGCAGATTGGTGATGATCCCCTGGATAAGGGATATAATAAGCTGTACACCGGCCTGAATGATTGTTGGCAGCATCGCCACAATCCCCTGAATCAGGGAAAGAATCATTTCGGTACCAGAGGATATTACTGTTCCCAAATTTGCCATAATCCCCTGAACCAATGCTAGAATAAGATCAATTCCGGCTTGAATTATTACGGGAATCATAGAAAGGATACCCTGCAATAATCCCATGACGAGCTGTATGGCGGATTCTATGATTAAAGGCAAGCTGGAAATCAATCCACTCACCAAAGTCTGTATGAGTTCTGTAGCTGTCCGGACAATCTCCGGAATTCTCTGTGCGATGCTTTGTGCAAAAGCGGCAAAAGACTGTGCGCCAGCACTAATAATCTCCGGAAGCTGCTTGATCATACTCTTTGCAAAGCTTAGAATCAGGTCTACCGCTAAAATCAGCACCTTGGGAATCAGTTTTACCAGTCCCTTTATAAATGCTGCTATGGTCTCTGATGCTGCTGATGCAATGGCAGGCCCACTATCGGATATTCCACTAATAAAGCTGTCAATGAGATTCATTGCCATCTCAATCAGCTTTGGGGCATATTCGGCAATCTTAGTAACCACCGTAGAAAGGCAGTTGCCAACTTCGCCTACCATCCCCTCTAATCCACCCTCAGCATACGCTGCTGCTAATTGCCCGACCATATCGGTAGCAAGTTGAACTGTACCTCTAAGTGGCCCATTGACGTCCTGGTAAAGAGTAATGCCTAAATCTTCTAAACCCGATTTCATGATTGCCAGATCACCATTCAGGTTGTCAAGTTGTATTGCATACATTTCTTCGCAGGCACCTGCGCTGGCATCAATGTACCCGGTTAACTCATCAAAGCGTTCTCCGCAACCCGCAAGCATTGCTTCTGCTGCTTTAAGGTCGGTTTTATTAAAGATCTCATTCATGATCTGATCTTTGCCCTCGGCGGTCATACCGTCCATGGCCGTATTAAGATCACCGAAGACCTCATTTATGCCGCGCATATTGCCCTCAGCATCATATACTTCCACTCCTAGGTTTTTCATGAGTTTAGATGCACTCTCAGTTGGTGATCGCAAACTGAGGATCATGTTTCTTAACTTGGTACCACCTTCACTACCCTTCATACCAGAATCTGCTAATATACCTAGCGCAGCGTTTAGTTCTGTGGTACCACCTGCCATGTCTTTTGCTGTACCGCCAACAGTTAATATGGCTTCACCTAGTTGCGCCACTGATGTATTGGCTTTGCTGGCAGTCATAGCCATCTGATCTGCAAACATTGTTAAGTTACTTTCAGTAGCTTCTATTTGTAACGCAGCCATACTGTCCGTAACCATATCTGATGCTGATGCCAGATCCATTGCACCTGCCCCTGCAAGTCTTAATACGGTTGGCAAAGCTGCTGCCGCTTTTTCAGCGTCGTAACCTGCAAGGGCTAAATAATTCAAGGCCTCCGATGCCTCTGTGGCAGAGAATGCGGTATTCCTACCACATTCTCTTGCGGCATCTTCCAGGGTTTGAAATGCTGCAGCACCCTCCGCTGTCGATTTATCAATCAGCATTGTTGCCGCAACCTGCGACATTCCCTGTTCAAACGTGCTGCCTACATTGATAGCCGCAAGCCCAAGCCCGGCAAGCGCAATCGCAGCAGCAGCGGACGCAGCAGCTATTGTTTTTGTGAGATTCTTTAACCCTTTGCCTGCGGCTCCCAAGGAGGCGTTGAAAGAGGATTCCAGCTTTCCTGCAATTTTCACCGCTAACTCATACTCTTTACCTCCGCTTGCCAATCTCTGCCACCTCCTCTGCTACCTCTAATAGATCAAAAACGGACAGGGCCATGAAATAATCCAGCCCTGTCCGCATTGACATTGATAATGCGATTGCTAATTTTCTAATTCCTTCTCCGTCGTTCGGACTCAGTCCGTACCGTAGAAAAAACCTGTCACCCTGTTTTTTACCTTTACCGCTTCCCTTGGGTGTAACCCCTTGAAAAACTCAATCGGCATACCGCTCGCCTTTGCCGCAATGATACAGGCATATTCCAAGCTCATTTCCGGCAAAAATGTGACACTGCCGGAACGATCTAAGACCTTATTGGCAGCGATCATATCCGCAGCCGTCAAAGCATCCAGGCCGCTAAGATCAATCTTTTCATATGTCTTATCCTCAAACTTATAGGGCTTATTGAATATGACCATATAAGGGTTATCAATAACTTCCCCATTCGTATCCACCACTTCTACTTCCATCTTCTTTTCCATTAGCACTGTTTCCTCACTTTCGCCAATAAGTCAACTCCGTTTACCTTGTAGACTGAGTTCAATTTATCCAGTTCCACCTTCTTGTTTCCGTCGATCTCAATCATGATATAGACCAACTCAATGGTAACTGACGCATCCATCTGACCACCGTTTTTGACTGTGCCAGGCTTGAACTTTTTCTGCCGTCCACGGATCACTACCCTCATGCCCTTGTAATCAATTTTTCCCGTGGACTTTACTGTATACTGTTCAGACGCACGCAAAGTCAAATCCAGTGTTTCTGTCGGATCCATCATGCTGAAAATATCATCTTCCAGGATCCGGAAGGTGACTTCCTGCTCCATGCTTCCAAACTGACCAATGATTGACGCTTCAATCTCCCCAAGAATTCCAGGGCCACTGATCTTTTCCGTGATGCTTTCAAAGTCTGGGAGCGAAACCTCCCCAGATAATCCAATCAAAGCATTTCCATTCCGGTATACATTAAAATTATTGATAACTTCAGGAATACCTGCTACTGCCATTTTTACTCACCTCCATTTAGTTCTCTTGCCAGCATATCCGGATCAAACTCCAGTGAGTTCAGGATGTCCTCTGCCGGTGTGTATGGTGCCAGGTACTGCCGAAACTGGATTTTACCGTCCAGAATATCACTGACCGAATTTTCTGCCTCAACATATTCCATTCGGGCACCGGCACATTTCCCCTGTGATACATAGCTGTTTCCACGTATGTTTTCAGCATCCACAATCGATTCGATCAGCCGGAAATTGGCCGGATTATCTACCTTCTCCGCATAGGTCAGGATAAATGAATTTCTCCACCAGGAGAAGAATCGACGGCAACAGAACCAGCGGTCTTTTGGATCCGTATTGCCTGGATAACAAGCCGTGTTATTTCCCCAGCTTCTCCATCCATTCATATTTATGGCCGTAACGATTCCCTGGCTATTTAACAGGTTTGCCTGTGTCTGGTCCAAAGAAACCTCGGTACCATCTGCCAGTACAGCTGCTGTGACATTTAAAAGTTTATTGGACGGAGACAGGTTCGGAATATCACCGTTTTTCACGTCTGTATAAGCGACTAAAGCTCCAAATACCGCAGAGTAAGCGTATTGTTTTGAACCGATCAGTACCTGTGGCCACAACAGCACCGCATGCTCACTACTGCAGCCGCTTGTTACTTTTGCCGTGGCACAATCTATGTATTTAACTGCACCAGATGCTGAAGAATCCAAGTCAATCAGGCATTCGCACTGGAAGAGGCCATTGATTTCCTTACACTTTGCCGCCAAAACGGCACTTACATTCTGTTTGTGGCTCCATCCGGGAGCCAGTAACAGACCTGGTGTCATGCCGAATTTCGGATATACAAATCGCAATGCTTCAATGCCCGTTTCCGCTCCAGTACTCACATTATATCCACCGATGATATCGGTTTCCGTCACCATAGCAGGATCGATGCTTGTACTGGATACACTTAATGTCGCTGCTGCTGCGCCGGCTCCACCTGCGAGCAGCGTAATAACAACATAGCCATAATCATTAAATGACGCGATATAGTCAATCCCGGAAACAAGTTCCGTGCTTGCGTTGGATACGCTAAGAGTTTTTAAAAGTATCCCTTCCACATCCACAACTGCCTGCATATTCGTCACGGTGACACTTGTTGATGTATTCACCTTCTTGTGCTTTGCCGGATCCAATACGTTAATAAATACAACCGGACCTACGCCAAATGCGCGGAAAGACGCATCCATGCTTTGGCAGAGCGTATATTTTGTAAAATCGTCAGAATAGCCGAGCTGTTTCACTGCCTCTGCAAACGAATAGGCAATCACAGGCTTATTAACTGCAGCCTCCGGATCCTCCGCTAAATTGACCGGTGCTGTTCCAAATACTACCTGCAAACCGGCAGTCCCGGTAATGGGGGCTGCAACACTGGTCGCGTTCTCCAGCACCCTGATTCCATGATTGTATGCCATTACTTTTTCCCTCCTTATGCTCTGTATGAACTTACTCTTTTGTAAAGCTCATAGATAGCACCTGTTTTATTGTCAATCTCCTGATTTGCCCCCGACAATCCCGATACCGGGATCAGCAGATTAGTAAATGCCGGCTCTTTTTCGATTGCCGTTCTCAGTTCCTTTGACGGACCGTTGTTAAAAATCGTTCCATTTGTTGCTACTCCCATAATACTGGGACCCACATAGACAAGCGCCTCCGTGACGGGACTCTTTTTCCGTGCAGATCTTACCGGAGCTGATTCTTCGGATGTTGCCGCAGTCTCAACTTCGCCTGTCTCTTTCGCTGCTTTCTTTGTACTACTCATGCATATTTGTCCTCCCTTCTTATGGCAGCTGTCTGCCATTGCATATGAATTGCTCCGAAATAATATGGATATGTATCCTCATCCTGCAACGCCCAGTCAAATGGATCCTGAAATCGATAACGTTTAGCAAGTATCGGCTCCTTTTCGAAGCGATATTGAATTTTTTGGATGATATTCAAAACTTCTTTGTGTCCTTGATTCTCTGCGGAATCATCGAATACCCCTATCAGCAGTACCGTGTTGACTACCTGGGAAGATGTACTATTTGCAATACTTCCCTCCTCTAACCGGACACAGATATAGGGCATCGGGTCCACATCGGTACCATCTTCAATAATGGGGAGAGCTTGACCATATACATTGATTGCAACTCGTTTTCCAGCCGGATTTAAGAATCGTTGCTTCGTAAACAGCAGTCGCAGCTCTTCTATCAAGTCCTCCTGAAAGTTTGATGCTGTCACCTCGACCCCCCTTTCAAAATTTTTGCAACCTGCTTGTTAATATTGTTCTGCAGATTGCTATAAATCTCAGGCTTAATAATGCCATATACCCGTTTCTGACTCCCGACCATCTTAGGAATTGAACTGCTCATTAGCTTTTTGATTGGCAATCTTCCAGATCCTTGCCTCTGGGCAACAGATGCATGGCCGCTCGAAAATTTCACAATGAAGGCCTTTAGGTTCCCCTTTTGAAGTGCCTTCATTCCGCTGCTCTTCAGTACCTTCGCACGAACCGGAGGGGCTCCCGGGACACTTGGCTGTACGCTGGCGGGTGATACCCTGAAATCTTTTAATTCCAGCTGCTTTCCTGTGATTTTGATGGTTGTTTCCAGATTTGCCCGTGTTGCATTCACCTGCTTCATTGCCTTGGTAAAACCACCGATTTTAACACTGTACGTTTCCTTTGCCTTTTTTGCAAGATCCCTTTTGGCATCCTTTCCAGTTGCATTCAAGGCGTTTTTCATAGCATCCGGGGCTTTAGATTTCATGTCACCTAAAGCCCTTTCAATTGTCTTCAATTGTTTCTGATCAAATTCAAATCTGAGGCCGCTTTCTGCCATTGCTTGTATTCTCCTCTAACGTGATGGAATAGATGCCCTCTTCGTCAATTGCATCCATAACTATGTAGCGTCGGTTGTCCAGGAGAATCGATGTGCCGACTGAAGGAAGCTGACCATATTCTGCGGCGGCAACATAGATTAGTTTCTGCTTTACATAAATACCATCCACGTTAATCATCATTCTTTTTTCTCGTTCAATCGCTTCGTTCTCATCAATCGTGATTGACATTTCCTTTCCGTTGATGGTGTGACTGTCCGAGAATTCATCGTCGTTGAGGAAAGCTCCACGTACATCCGCTTGAATCAGCTGCTTAAACGTCCTTTTCTCCATTCTGGGTTACCTTTCTTCCCCTTCTTCCCCTGCCAATTGACTCTGTTTCTGGCTCCGGCTCTGGCTCTGGTTCCGGTTCCGACTCTGGTTCCGGTTCTGGTTCCGGTTCTGGCTCCGGCTCTGGTTCCATCTCCGGCTCTGGCTCCGGTTCTTGTTCTGGCTCCATCTCCGGCTCTGGCTCTGGCTCCGGTTCCTGTTCTGCCTCCGGCTCCGGTTCCGATTCTGGCTCCGGCTCTGTTGCCAGAATATCCTTTTCCCAGCCGGCAGTTCCGGCCTTTATCCATGCCTCAAGCATTTCAGGATTGTTTGCCGGCAGTTCTTCACCAACCTTGTACTGAGTCGAGTGATACAGAATGGGATATAATGCAATCAATCTATTCACATAATCACCCCCTACCCTAATAATTTGACAAGTATAGTCTTCGCACCTGCCGGCGCCGCTTGAATTGCATACCCTGCCGGCAATGTCCCGCTGCCACTTGTGGCAGTGATTCCTTCTCCATCAAAAAACACTTCGCTGCCTAATGCGACTGCGTTCGTATCAGTTTTCTTGATTTCCCACACACCTGTAACATGTACAGATCCGGTTTCCTGTGGCGGGATATTGGTCCCCGCCACACCAATCCTGCTCCCCAGCCCAATGATCGTATTGGCTTCAATTATAGTGCTGGTGGGATTCACATAATCGATTGTCTCGCCTCTTTGCCAAAATTCTGCTTTACTCATTTTTTTCTTCCCTCCTTATGCAAGATCTAATGGACTCTTCACTGTGATACCAGGATTCTTGATCGCCCCGCGATAATCCATAACAGAAACACCCCAGTCCAGATACACATCCCAAATAAAGCCCAAAGTTCCAGGAGATTCCATCCGCCGAATGGTCGGGATTTCCTGGCCGTTTAAGTAGTCGACCTCCATGAAGTCGGTATCATCCTTATTACCCAGCAACCACCAAGGCATTTGATTGCCAAAACCGCCACAAAGAACATTGATTGTGGGATCTTCTACAACCTCAATCTGATCCTTATACCGGTATAAAGGGTTCACTGCCTGTGTGTTGCCGCTGGTATTGATTGTCGCACTGTAGAACAACGTATACATGTCAAATGCATAGCCACTGGGAACGATAATGATTGCCGGCCGGATAATACAAGCCTCACCAAACTGATCCTGCTGATTCTGCAGTGCCATAATCATAGCCTGCATGGCCGCCTGTGTAATGCCGGTGCCACTGGCCAGCAGATTTTTGTGTGCTGAACCAAACAAAGGTGTACCATCATAGATCGCTGGATTATTTACCAGCACCTGATAACACTGTTTATTGATTGTCTTTCTGGCCGACGCTGCATATTTCGCCGGCATCTTAGTAACCAAGTCAATATCGTCATTGATAAACGCCTGCCTGGTTAGTGTGAACTGTCTCCCATATGTTTTCAGCTTTCTTGTAGGGAGCTTCTCGTCCTGTCTAGTATCATGCTTTAATTCACCGCCTTCAGGAACTTCTAAAAATTCACCTGCCGGCCCCGCCAGATAATTATTATCGTGGGTTTTAAAATCCTTTAAGCTTCCTTTTTTTGTCCATTTATCAAATGTGACGGCTACCGTATTATGCCCTTCCACATATGCCTTATTAACGGCATTATCAAGGATTGCCGGAAATGCAGCTGTTGGATTGTAAAACTGTCTTTGCAGCATGGAATAGATTTCATCCGATGAACGCCGACTAAGTCCCGTCTCTCCATCGGATGATAGCGACTCAATCGCCAAATCACGAAGGCTCATACCCATCAGCTCCCGTGCGCCCTCAGCCGGGCTCTGGAGATTCATACCAGATCGCATGATCAGCGCATCAGCGGCTGCGGCCCGAAATTTGTCCTGCTCATCAGCATTAACTCTCAGTGGTATGCCAATTGGTTCGCCTGCGCTTCTCATCTGCTCAATAACTGCTGCTCTGACATCTTCCAGGGGAGTACCATTGCGGATATACCCATCCGCCTCCATATTAAAATCCCTGCACATTGAATGAATCTCCGCAATTCTCTGACGTTCTGCTTCTAACGATCTCTGATTGTCAGAAGCTCCTGCTGCCGCTCTCTCATCCTCTTCAATTTGCGCTGTCAGATCGTCAATCTCCCGCTGGAGATTGTTAAACTCCTGCTGTTCCTCTGCAGTCAATTCCCGCTGCGCCGTCTTAGCTACATTTAGAATTTCCTGCTGTCTAAATACTTTTTGCTGTCTCTGCTGTTTCTTGTTCATTCGAACATCCCTCCTGCTTTGTTTTGATTTATTTGAAGTTGCTTTTCATAAATGTCAAGCGAACGCGTGACTGCCTGTACTGGTACCGGTTCCTCTTCTTCAAACTCCAGCTCCCGCTCAACACCTACTGTAGGATCCGCAGGAACACTGACAATAGATATTTCAAACGGTATCCATTTCTTTGCAATGCTGACCGGCCCCTGAAACCTGCCGTCAGCAGAGGTTTGACCGGGCATTACTTCCTCCCACACAGTTACCCGATATCCGACTGAGACGCCTTTAAGCGTTTTATTTTTTACCTTTTGGTAAATCTTTTCGGATTCTTCATCTTGATCAAATTCGACTTCCGCATTTCCACGGCTATCCTCAATCCAAGTGCGTATCACTTTTCCGACAACGGAGTCCCGCTTATGATTGAATAACACACAACCGATTTCGTTGATTCGTTTGAGATCCACAGCTCCCGGCGTATGATCCAGAACTTCACTGCCAAACCACCTCTCATAAGGTGCTTCACTGGAAAAGCTCAATATCGCTTTTCGTTCATTCCCATCGCCCTCTACCGCCCGGATGGACACACCATCCATAATTCTTATAAGCTGCTTATTTTTCTTTTGACTCAATTCCATAGAGTTCTTGTTCTGTTTTTCCAAAAATTATACCTCCCATCTCAATGCCTTCCCCTTTGGCATATTCCAAAACATCTGCAATATCACGAATCTGATCCTTCCAGTCTTTCCCATTCTCTGCCGCAATTTGTTTGAAAGTCTTTTGCCCCGTTTGAAGGGCAATCTTTGTCGCATTGGCTTCTTTATATGGGTCAATCCACTTCTTAGGAATTCGGATCCACTCATGGGACAAAAATTTTTCTTTTTCCTCCCAGAATCCCGGCATCTGAATAACACCAGCCAAATAGCAGGAAATCAGAAATGTTTCATACACTTCATCCAGCACCTCTATTAAAAGTTCCTGCTCTTCCGCATAGGTCATTTCATCCTCTATACTCCCCTGCCTGGCAGAGGCATAGTTCGTCTCGCCCATGTCCCGGCTCATAGCCTCGTAACTGATCCCCTGACCAGAACCAACCAGCCGCTGCTGAAGCTTGATAAAACTGGCGGCATCAGTTGCTTGACCGGTAGGATTGACCACTTGGATCTCGTCACCCACATTCAATTCCTTAATCATGCCCGGCGCAATGGATTTTCCCGCATATTCCTCCCGCTCAATATTTGCGGCTTTACCGCTACGCCCGGCTATTCCGGTTGTCGGAAGCCCTCTCTTGATAAAAACGGATAAGCAGGCAGCAATTCGCTCCTTTACGGATACCGCAACCATAAATTCATTCGCATCACGGATTCGCGTAATAGTTGGACTCATATCCGACATTTCCCGCACCTGAGATGGCCGATTTTTTGTATAAAAGAAAATAACATCCTTTGCTTCTATGTAGACAGGATTCACTATATTGAAACCATCAATGCTATACTGCCGGATCCAGTAACCGACAGGCCGATTAAATGAATTGTATTCGATTCCTCCGACTACTCGATTCTTGGTATTCTTTGGAGCATTCTGCGAACTATCCAGCTCATCCACTTCAATTGCCTGTAACTGAAATGGAATAAATCCTTCTTTTGTATATCGCTTTACCAGCAGAATCCCACCATCAACCTTTTTCCGTTTGATCGCCATCCGGATCATTGAATTAAAGCTCTGGGTGCCAGTTACATCGCAGTTTTGCTTTTTACACCACTTTTTCCAAGCCTCTTCAATTTTATCGTTCAGTTCATCCTGTTCCGTTCTCGCCTGAAGCGTATATCCGGATCCAAATACATTCCTTTTATAGGCGCTAATAAGAGCATTCATCATATCCGAGTTCCGCTCAAGGTCTCGCGCTCTGGCCCTTACATTATCCCTGCTATAGCGATCCGTGACCTCAGCCGACTGATTCATCACGCGCCAATTCGCATTAGAACGTCCATAATCGCCTGCATCATAGCTTCTTTTTATTTCATCCAAATTCTGGCGCCATGCTTCACGCCTTGCCGCCCGTTCTGGAGACAGAAAACCTATTGCACTATCCAGCCAGCTCATGTTTATCTCCCTTCAAAGACCGCAACAAAGGTATCATCAAGAAGACTGGTATTGCCCTCTGCTGCCACCTGCGCCGTTAAGTCATTTCGCATTTTATAGAGCAAGTTCAAATCAGCCCGGTTTAACCGCCGACTACCAATCTTATAAGACTGACCCCCGACCAGTACTGCGTAAATTGCCTGATTGACCTCCTCCAGCATCTCGCTTGCGGTATACCGTTTATTTTCATCTGCCACCTTACTTCCTCCTATATCCATGATTCATACTTCCGGATCCAGCCTTCTTCCGGAGCATATTGTTTTTCTTTCTGCTCTGGCTGTTGCTGCATGCGCTCACTTTCCTCTAAGCTTTCCAAGTGTACCGTGCGTATTCCCAAAAGATCTGCCGCCGCTGCGCTGTATACTTCACAGTCCAGATAGTGATTATCCGCGTGGGATGTCTTTAACACCCATT
>Ga0153947_1000498_pt1 | contig 19215 bp, 15 predicted proteins | sample TSNJ031MetaG_FD_104697 | JGI IMG/M metagenome (GOLD analysis project Ga0153947, IMG submission 104697) | Attine ant fungus gardens microbial communities from New Jersey, USA - TSNJ031 MetaG | ecosystem: Host-associated > Fungi > Mycelium > Unclassified | place: USA: New Jersey, Wharton State... | reverse complement strand
GCGGCAAGGGTAGTAAATTCCTGCGATAATGCACGCCACTGTTCGTAAAGGTCAAAAGCCTCCTCCAACCGCTCCGCAGTCACTTTCTTGCCAGAAATCGATTCCATTTCTGATTGAAATTTATCAAAAATTTCCAGAGTATATCGAAACGCTGAATCTCCCTGTCTATTTTGCGGATAAACAAAAGGAACTACCTTAACATTTGGTACGGCGTAAGGCCAGTTTACCATGACAGCGCGCAATGTGTCGCAATAGGCCGTAATGACTACTGCGCTCAGCATATCATATGTCCCTTTCATGCCGAACTCCATGTTGGCGCGCATGATGGAACAACAGAAACTTTGCAGATATTTATCTGCAAGTTTAATGTCTGTCTTCCCCCCCCAGACTCCGACGGGGAGAAGTCCGGCCGCATAGATGATTTCTTCCGGCACATAAATGGGGAAACATCCCACCGCTTTTCTGCCAGAATCTTTCATAGCTTCAAGCACTGTGGCTTTTGGATTCTTACCTTTTTTTACGAGTTCGTCTAAAACTGCAATCATATTATCGGTCTCCTTTCTCCACGTTGGACGCCATCATTTCGAGCAACGCCTGTACACGTGTTTCATACTGCGCTATGGAAAACGCGCTGGGGTCGGTCTGATCCCCATCAAAGAAGACTGAAGGCACTCCGTACTGCAATTTAAGCTGGCGGGCAATTTCAAACTGCTTAAAGTCCATTCCCTTACAACTGCGATTGGAGTGGAAGATAGCGCCGTCTACATTAAACTCTGACGCTAGTCTGCACAGGCGGCGTACGCCGTGATCCATGCTGCGCTGTACCAGCAGGCTTCCATAAGCACGGGCCATGCCATCCAAATCGCCTACATCATACAGCAGAGACCAGCTTTCAGGATAAGTGGAAGTGACCATATTAATCCCGTTCTTTTTTAACACTTTATAGGTACTAGACAAATAAGGCCAGCACGGAATACCGTCCCAAAGCACGCGGAACTTTTCTTCCTTGTCGTCCCAAGGGCCCTGGCCATTTTCAATTCGTTTTTCCAATTCCTCATACCATTGCTTAAACAGCAGGCGGCCGCTTTCTATACCTCTAAAGCAGACAATAGGAGCCATGTAGTTAAACATATCAAACCCCATGGCCGGCGACGGCTTATGTTTCAGCAAATCGGTGGCTTTAAGCCACCAGGTAGCAGTTTCGTTGGAAATACGCATGACGTCTTTAAATTTATCGTAATCAAATTTCTTGCCCGCTATTTCTTCAAGCTGTACAATGGCTTCCTCCAATTGTCCTCGGATATAGCGAACACGTTCTTCCGAAATGTCGTCGGTCATGCCGCTGGGCGTATCAATAATGATCATGGGGCAGTTAAAGTGCTTGGCAAGATTTTCATACCACTTAATGGTGGTCAGACAAATATTGCTGCAACAGCAGATGAGATCGGGCACAGGAATATTAGCCGCGTCCGAATGTAACAATTCTGCATAAGCCAGATTAATTCTTGCATAAGAACAATTGTCGATGGAGTACCCGTCACTTTCCGCTTTCTTAAGAAATTGGGGAGCATCTTTTCTCGCTCCGATAGCGGCGGCGTGATTTTCAGGATAAACGATTGCAAAGCCCATTGCCTCTAAAATTTCCTGCGGGAAAATAGAAGTTGCCCAGGCAACCGGACGCCCTGCTTCCTTTGCGTCCTGCGCTTCTTGATAATGTTCGGCCAGAAGCTGATTCAGGCGTTGCTTCGATGAGAGTATCTTCGTCATGTTACCGTCCTTTCCATTCATAATAAGCGTATATTATTTATTGGAGTAGTCGTAAAAACCCTTCCCTGTTTTGCGTCCAAGATGCCCTGCACGGACCATTTTTCTCAGAAGGGGGGATGGACGGTATTTTGAATCGCCTGTTTCGGCGTAAATAACTTCCATCACAGCCAGAAGAATATCGATTCCGGCCATGTCCATCAGCTCACATGGACCCATTGGGTGGTTACAGCCATATTTCATTCCTTTATCAATATCTTCCGGTGTGCCGACGCCCTCGTCAATGAGACAAATGGCTTCATTCATCATAGGATCTAGCATTCGATTTACAATAAAGCCGGGAGAGTCTTTGGAAACGATGCAGATCTTCTCAATGGAATCACCGAACGCTTTTGCCACTTCCAGTGTCTCCTCGGAGGTAGACAGACCCTTTACAATCTCTAAAAGCTTCATGGCGGGAACCGGGTTGAAAAAATGGAGGCCGATGAAGTTTTCAGGGTGTGGCACCACGGAGGCAATGGCGGTAATGGAGATGGAAGATGTATTACTCGCCAAAATGGTATCTTTTCGACAGAGCTTTACTATTTCTGAAAAAAGCTTCTGTTTCAGTTCCAGCTTTTCCGGAGCCGCTTCAATGATCAGATCGGCATCGGAAACGTCAAGTATGTTAGTGACGACACTTAACCGTCTGTTTACCTCATTCGCCTCATCCTGGGTCATCCTGCCCTTCTCTATCTGACGTTTGAATGCTTTGCTGATGTTTGAGGCAGCGGTAGTAACCCGCTCTTTGTCGACGTCATTGAGTATTACGTTGTATCCGTTTTGAGCCGAGACCTGGGCAATTCCCTGGCCCATCGCTCCGGCACCAACAACAAATATCGTTTTAATATCCTTCATAGAATTACCAGCCTTCCCACGTGGTATTTTTTACGTGTACCAACTTATCTGTTCGACGCAGTTAATTTGCCATACGTCTTATATAAAAGCAATATCAATGCCAATATTCATTTTGACATGGGGATTATGGGATATTATTGGACGGAGAATGCCGCTGCTTCAACAAAGTAATTTTTTCAGATAAGTTGGTAAGACCTATAAAAAAAAATTTGACTCTTATTTTGACATGCTATGTGTCGCACCAAAACGACACATTGGTATCAAATACGCAACACACTCTGATCATAGCGATTTTTGTATACTGTAAGCAAAACGCAAAGCCTTTTTTGACGAAATTTTGTAATTATGCTACAATATTTGCATAATAATTGTTGAAGTCATTTACTGTTGCGATGGTTTATATTTGTTTGGTTTATAAGGAATCTGGTAATAAGTCAAGAAGAAAAAGACAAAGAAAAGCGCAAAAAAGAATAAAGGAAGGGATAGCAAACAAGCCATAAGGCAAAAACGCACGAATGGAAGGAAATGGTTATATTAAATTCTCAACTTTAGAGGCTGAGTAAAGCTAATTTTTGTCCAGCAATCCAAAAATTAAGCGAATAAGTTTACAAGAAGTAAGCGCGAGTTCTCTTTTGTGTTGATGAGTAGAGACTTCATGGAGTTTTTTATAGTAAAAATCAGAGTATACGCCATCATGATTTTTAACACTATTAGCCACTTCAATAAGATAGTAACGTAAATAGCTTTTGTGAGATTGACTTTGAATGCAACCACTATCTGAAGCTATCAGTTCAAAACTCCCACTCAGGGGCTTTGGAACTGGCCGAGCCCTTTTGATTGCATGGACAAGCAGCATAATCGCTTCAAAACGATTATGATCACTTTAGAATCAACATCCTTTTATGGCGTACATATCGCTACGTATTTTTACACCAACACAAGGCTTATCGCATACAATCCATATGTGTACTGCCTGAACCCAAAGACCATTGCCAATTACCGAAAATCATTTATCGGCATGGGTAAGACCGATCCACAAGACGCCTATATCATTGCTGATTTTGCGAGGGTAGGAAGGATTGATACGCAGCCATTGCGCGGCTCACAATACCTTGCGTTACAACTTTTGACCCGACACCGGCTTTATTTAATCGAATGCCTGACCCGTGAGAAAACCTACATGCCTTCAAATATGTTCTTAAAGTTCAGTGAGCTCGCCATATCCAAAGATGATGATTTAAAGCCTTTTTCCAATCGCTACAGTGCTACGGCCGAAGCCATCCTCACGGAGTTTAAAACAGCAATAAATATCAGTGTCTACTCTCAATCTCCGGAATCGGCCCTGTTTATGCAAGCGGTATTCTGGCTGAGATTGGTTCTGTTAAGGCTTTCCGTTCTCAGGATGCCCTCGACCGTTCTTAGCAGGCATTGAGAAACATAGACAAGGGGAAGCCCTAATCTTAAGTACTGACCGAAACCTCGCGCAATTAGCATTCATTCATCCGGCTTTATTCTTTGCCGGCAGAAGCCGGATAAAAACGCAACACCTGAGTGAGCAGAATTTGATATTTAAGTTAGGCGTCATGCTTTTTAGGCGGTAAACAAACGTTTCCGTAATGAGAAATAGACGTAGCCTTTGCTTATATTCCATAGGAATAATTTTAGCATCAGGGCATCCCTTTTTAAAGATTTGTTTTTGATTCGATGTTTACTCACAGCATTTGCAAGCCGGTTGAATGTGACTGACGTGATTTTTCACATCCCCCCGGGCAGGGCAACCGCATACAAAATGTTTGAACAAAAGCAGAAAAAGAAATATAAGCCCCCTGTAGCATGAAAAGGGGATAAAGATGCCAAAAACGATAATAGAAATACTAGGAGAGATACCGGATTACAGAAAAGGCAATGCGATACGCCATAATCTGGTAGATACATTGATGATAGGCTTGTTAACGATTATATGTGACGATAATGATTTTGCGGCAATGGCTATATTCGGCTAAACACACGAAAAGATATTGAGAGAATTTTTAGAGCTACCGCACGGAATCCCATCGGAAGATACTTTTGAACGAGTGTTTTCAGAGCTTAATCCCAATATCCTGACATCACAGTTTAATTTATGGATTGAACAAATGAAAGATTTGATAACGATAAAGACTAATGCAGCGATAGCCCTTGATGGAAAAACAATCCTGAGAAGCAGTGGTTCAGGGCAAAAGGCGATCCATGTGGTTACTGCTTTTGCAAGAGAGCTGCAGCTTGTCCTTGGTCAACTCGCAGCTGATGAAAAAAGCAACGAGATTACCGCCATACCTAAATTGTTAGATATGTTCTTTCTCTAAAACGAAATCAGGAAAAGCTAAATAACGACGTAAGCCGTTATTTAGACAATGAAGTGATAACCCAAAACAAAGAAGGGTTGAAGAACAACGGCCGGTATGAAAGAACCGTCTAAAAGGGTCACGGAATAATTGAAACCCGTGAATGCTTTATATGCCCGCAAATTAGCTGGCTTGAGAATGCCGAGAATTGGGCAGACTTGAACGGAATAGGAGTCATTATTTCCAAAAGAGAGGAAATAGGCAAGGAGCCGAACATAAGCTACAACTATTTCATTTACAGCATGAAGGATGCTGCTGAATCTGATTTGTTACGCATTAAGAGAGCGTATTGGTAGATTGAGAACAATCTCCATAGGATGCTTGATGTTACGTTTAGAGAAGATGACGCACGGGCAAGACTTGAGAATGCCGCAGAGAATTTGAACATCTTTAGAAAACAAGCCTTGCAATTGATGAAGCTGGAAACTTCTGTTAAGGGCAGCATGCGCTCTAAACGCTTACGATGTGCTTATGACATGTTTTACACCCTTAAGGTTATCGGTATCAACTGATTTTCGTATGCGTTTACCCTGCCCCCCCGGGGGGATGGAGTTGGATAAGGGCAAGGTTAAAAGAGTTGGTTTGTTTTTCGACGGCTTTGCTCTTGCTTAAAAACTATTATACGAGGAGGATCAGCATGGAAGAACAACAGAAGCCTCACGAAACGAATACAACTACTAAAGACAGTCGCATAAACGCCGAGTATAAAAGCATATATGATTTATTCCCTGATAAGAATGTTCTGATAAAGATTCTCAACCATGTATTTGGCGATATAATGGTAGTAAATGCTGAAGGAAAGATTATTTTTTTCAGTGATATATGTTCTGAAATATTTGGACTGTCATCGGAAGAATTTATTAATATTAATGTCTATGATTTTGAAAAATTGGGCCTTTCTGACCGTTACCCCGCCACGGCTGACGCTCTGGACAAAAAAACACAGGTAATGAAGTTTATAAAAAATAAAGAAGAAGCGCGCGTTGTTGCTTCCACGCCTATTTTTGACGAGAATGGCGATGTGGAAATGGCTGTGGTTTACAGTCTCCCGGAAGAATTGCTTGACCAATTCTCAAACTCTGTTAAAAAGCAGCGGGATCTGGCCGAAAAGACGATCAAATACTTGGAGACAAGGCTTGATAGCGGTGGCGCTGTAATATCCACTAATAAAAAAATGCAGGATATTTACCGGTTCGCTTTGCGCGCCGCGGCTGCTGACAGCACAATTACATTATATGGAGAGAGCGGGACGGGCAAAGAGGTTTTTGCCCATTATATTCATCGCAACAGCAACCGAAAAGATAGGAAGTTCATTCCCGTAAACTGCGCCGCAATACCGCAAGAACTGGTGGAATCCGAATTGTTCGGGTATGAATCCGGTGCTTTTACCGGCGCAAAAGGTACGGGTAAACCAGGATTGTTTGAAATTGCAAATGAAGGGACAATCTTCCTGGACGAAATAGGAGAATTGCCGCTGCTTGCTCAGTCAAAGATGCTGCGTGTTTTGGAGACAGGAGATATCATCCGCATCGGCAGCAATAAGGTCAGGCGTACGAATGTACGCATTATCACGGCGACAAACCGGGATTTGCTGGAGATGACACGCAAGGGAACGTTTCGTGAAGACTTGTATTACCGCCTGCACGTATTACCGATCACACTGCCGCCTCTGCGGGAACGGTTTGAAGACATTATACCTTTGGCCAACTACTTTGTTGAATTAAATAATGTAAAAAATCATGACAGCAAAGTGTTATCGGAGCGCACTGCCCAACTATTCTTAGAATATAAGTGGCCCGGAAATATACGTGAACTGAAAAATATTGTGGAGCGGCTTTGTATCGTCACACCGGAAAAAGAATTGAACATTGAGAAAGAAATGCTTTTTGGTCCACAGGCGCCTGGTTCTCAATCATCCGGAGCTTCCGTATTTGACTATGGTAGCGACTATGCTGAAGCTATGAAGACCTTTGAGCGCAAATTCATTCAGGAAGTCATCAAGCAATGCCGCGGAAATATTACGCTTGCCGCCAAAAAACTGGGACTTCATCGATCCAGTATTTATAAAAAACTTGAAATGGATACAGAACTTCCATCCGTATAAATTAACTTTCCAATTACTATTGTAGCGTTATCGCATCAAAGCTGTTGATTAATTAAGACATTTTTGACACTATCTTTGTATTACACAGATGTCATATTGATAAATCTGAGTAGATTCATAATTTTCGCAGAGTAGTTTTTCCGAAACGGTAACACATGATTTCCCTTATTCTTTTCATTATTTTATCCGTGTATTACGAATCTTTTCTAATGTCCGGAGTAAGAGCAGAGGGCTCTTTGGCATGAGCCTTGCTTGTTATTAATAATGCCATGCAAGAGAATATATCAAAATTCGACGCAGGAAAGGAGCAAGATATGTCAGATAGAGATGCGGTCATTATCCGCGCAGTTCGAACGCCAATTGCAAAATTCAAAGGGGATTTTGCAGATATTAGTGTCCCAGACCTGGCAGCTATACCGCTCAGGGCAATTCTTGAAAAAACCGGTCTTAAGGCGGAACTGATAGACGAGTTAATACTAGGAAACCTGTTTGCATCAGATTGGGGCAATGTCGCCAGAGCGTCGTTGCTGGCAGCAGACTATCCCATTTCCGTACCGGGGGTAACATTAGATCGTCAGTGCAGCAGCGCGCTTAATGCTACTGCAATGGCAGCGTCCATGATCCAAACAGGAATGGCAGATATCATTATTGCCGGCGGCGTTGAAAGCTATTCTCAGCAACCTTTCCTGGTAGAGCGCCCCAGAGTTGCTTTCCCTGGCAGCATCAACAACCTTGCGTTTAAGTTAGCCCCATCCAGCTTCGACTTAGGCAGCCTGGGAGGAGACATGATTGCAACGGCAGAAAATCTGGCCAAGCAATATAATGTCAGCAGAGAGGAGTGCGATGCGTTTGCCCTGGACAGCCAGCTGAAAGCTGCAAAAGCATGGCAGGACGGCTGCTTTGATGAGCAGGTCATTCCTGTTTCTGTACCACAGAGAAAAGGGGACCCCAAAGTCGTGACCATGGATGCCTGCGTACGCCCCGAAACCAGTATGGAGGGACTTGCGAAACTGCGGCCCATTATGAAAGACGGCATCACAACGGCAGGAAATTCGTCTCCCATGAATGACGGCGCTTCCGCAATATTGATTATGAGCCGAAAAAAAGCGGAAGAACTGGGATACAAACCATTGGCCGTGATTAAAGAATATGCCGCAGCCGGCGTAGATCCAAGCATCATGGGTTTTGGCCCTGTGAAGGCGACTGAAAAACTGATGGCCCGTCATGGATATAAAATAGACGATTTTGACCTTATGGAATTAAATGAAGCCTTTGCAGCACAGTCTATCCCCTGTATCCGTGAACTCGGAATTGATCCTGCCCGTGTTAACGTGGAGGGCGGCGCCATTGCGATTGGCCATCCAAACGGATGCTCTGGCGGAATACTGGTTGCGAGAATGGTTTACGCACTTAAGCACCGCGATTTAAAGCGCGGACTGATCAGCTTCTGTTGCGGCGGCGGACTTGGTTTCTCCCTTATCGTTGAAAATGAGAATTAAAGAGTTGTTAATTATAAGATAGCAATGGAAATCAAAACCGCTGTAAATTTATTTTGAATTTATATTGAGGAGGACAATTGGATGAAAAAGTCACTAAAATTGCTAGTGCTCTCCATAATAACATTGTTTTGTATATCACTCGTTGCCTGTGGTAGCAGTAGCAGCAGTAGCACAGGCGGCGGCTCAAATGAGGGGCAACAGGTTGCCGGTTCCGACAGCAGCGCGACGGCTGATGATACCGTCTATCAAATTACTTATGCCGGAACCGTTCCCGACTCACACCCTGTTATTCTTTCAATGAATGAGGTGGCAGAAGAGATGTTGGAAGCTTCAAACGGCCGGTTGGTAATGACCGTTTATCCGAACAATCAGCTTGGCGACTCCCGCGCTAACCTTGAAGCCATGCAAGACGGCACCATCCAGTGCGGAGAAGTCAGTACGGCCCCTATGTCCATCTTTACGAACAATTACCAGCCGCTCAGCCTGCCATTCTTCTTTAAAGACTATGAGCAGACTCTTGAATGGACTAAAGGTGATTTCGCGGCCGCCCTGGCTGAAAAAACCGCTGAAGAATGTGGATTTTTCCCACTGACATTCGCCCTTAGCGGCGCACGTACCCTGACAAACTCCACCCGCACTGTCTCTACTCCTACCGATATGGCTGGCCTGAAAATCAGGGTAATGGAAAACGACATTTATATTAAGGCATTTGAGGCAATGGGCGCGGCAGCTACACCGATGTCTTACGCTGAGGTTTTTACAGGCTTACAACAAAAAACAATAGACGGACAGGATAATCCTGTAATCATTAACGTGACAAACGCGTATTATGAAGTCCAGAACTATTGGACAGACCTGAACCACACCATTGACGTGGCTCCTATCGTTGTAAGCGCCGACTGGTATTACGATCTTCCGGAAGATTTGAGAGTAATATTCACAGATTGTATGGAAAAAGGCGCCGATCGCATCTGGGAAGAAGTTGCCGAAAATGAAGCCGAGGCTCGTAAAGTTATGGAAGAGAACTGTGAGGTAACTTACTTGACTGACGAACAAAGGGCCGTCTTCAAAGAGACATGTGAACCTGTGTATGAATGGTTTGCCACACAATACCCTGATGTTAATATGGACGAGTTTATGGCATCCCTTAATTAACACTATTTTGTATTAAAAGACCGCTAGTATTTGCCCACAGCGATTTCACTTTATCACATGATAGTTAGTAGTAGTGGTAATAATAGTGAGGAGTGGTAAGTGAAATCGCTGAATTGCGCGGTTTTGCCTCTTTCTTTAATTGCCATTGTTATGCATAATCGCTATAGGAGGTTTAGGATGAAATTTCTTCTATTAATCGATCAGTATTTTGAAGAAGTTATTTGTACTGCACTACTGTTCGGCATGACTTTTTCAATCTTTTTTCAAATTATATTCAGAGTCATGGGCGCACCGCTCGCTTGGACGGAAGAATTGGCGCGTTACTTGTTTATATGGCTCATTTACGTGTCCTGTAGCTTTGCCGTCCGTCTACACTCTCACATCACCGTAGACGTTTTGACTTTAGTAGTAAAGCGCAGAGGACAGCTTGTGCTTGACTTAATTTCTGACATTGTATTCTTTTGCTTTGCTATAATTATAGCCTATTATGGCGCACAGGCAGTTCATAAACTGATGTTTGTTAAGCCTCAAGTTTCCGCAGGGCTGAAAATTTCTATGTGGATACCTTACGCCGCCGTCCCAGTGGGCAGCGCGATGATGGCAATTCGTTTGATTCAAAAAATAACGCTGCGTATCATTGATTATCGAAAAGGGCCGGAAGCTGAAGTACCGGCGGAAGGAGGAAACAGTTAATGTCAGCTCTCATCATTTTTGGCACATTTTTAGTTTTATGTTTTCTGACGGTCCCCATCGGTATCGCATTAGGCGTAGCCGTTGTTATCTATACCATGATTAGTGGCGTAGGCACCGTTAATATGTCATATTTGGCGACAAATATGGTTACTTCCTGCGACTCCTTCCCATTGCTGGCCATCCCATTTTTTGTCCTTGCAGGGGCGCTGATGGAGGGCGGCGGGCTGTCAAAGAGGCTAGTTAACTTTTGCGACGCCTTTGTCGGCCACAAAACAGGCGGATTGGCCATCGTCACCGTACTGACCTGTATGTTCTTTGGCGCTATTTCCGGATCGTCTCCCGCCACTGTCGCCGCCATTGGAACCATCATGGTGCCTTCCATGATTGAACGTGGCTACGACAGAAAGTTTTCCATGGCACTTGTGGCAGCCTCCGGCTGTCTGGGCGTTATTATTCCACCCAGTATCCCCATGGTCATGTTCGGCGTCGCCACAGGCACATCAATCAGTTCTCTGTTCATGGGCGGTTTCCTTCCCGGCGTTGTGTGCGGATTGTGCCTGATCGTACTGGCGGTGCATATCAGCAAAAAACGTGGTTTTCATGGCAACGGACTCAGTTTCACATGGAAGCGGGTTGGAGAAGAATTCAAAGACGCAATTTGGGCGCTGCTCGTTCCCGTCATCATTTTGGGTGGTATCTACGCCGGCCTTTTTTCTCCTACGGAAGCAGCGGTTGTTTCGGTGGTGTACGGCCTGATCGTCGGCTTGTTCATTTACAAAGAACTGAATTTAAAAAAACTGCTTCAAAAGTTTGGCGAATCTTCCCGTACTACAGGCGGAATTATGATCATTGTGGCAACCGGAACCATTTTGGGCCGTGTGCTGACACTGGAGCAAATTCCTCAGACCGTTTCCCAGGCCATTACCGGCATGACAGACAGCCGCATCGTGGTTCTGCTGATAGTCAACCTGATGTTGTTAGTCGTAGGATGTTTGATGGAAACAACATCCGCCATTTTGATTCTGGCCCCTATTTTGACCCCCATCGTCGCAATTTACGGTGTAAGTCCCATTCAGTTCGGCCTGATTATGGTTGTGAACCTGGCAATTGGATTTATTACTCCACCGGTAGGTGTCAATCTCTTCATTGCCTGCGGCATTGGAAATGTAAAATTCCAGGAACTAATCGGCGCAATTGTTCCATTCCTTTTGGCACTGCTGGTCGCGTTGATTTTGATCACATATATCCCAGCGATTTCCACATTCCTTCCAAGCCTTGTTGCAAAATAACTACCGCTTTGAATAAATTGAAAAGGAGAACGATACAGCATGAATTATAATCATAATTTTACTGAGTTCCCTTTCAGTGAAGCGCTTATGGATAAGATCATGAATCATATTATCGCCAATGTTCTGGTTTTTGACAGACTGGGAAATACAATATATTGCAACGACAATTGCCTGGAACTCTATCAATGCAGCAGGGAAGAATTATTTTCACGAAATTGCTTCGACGCGTATAAAAATGGCTTTATTGACCGGGAAACAGCCGCGGCTGATTGTATTCGCACAAAGAAAGAGGTGATTCGCCACGCTCGCACAGCCACGGGGCAGGATATCATGGTTCACTGCCAGCCTGTATTGGACGATCAGGGAGGGCTGGAATTTGTCGTCGCTTCAGCCTATGTGAAAGATGCATTTATTGAGCTTACCAATATGATGAATTCTCATCAGGAAAACCTGACTCAAAGCATCCACAGCTTAACTGATGCAAACCAGAACTATGTGTTGGATTCTGAAAACAAACAAATGAAGCACATTTATGCCATGGCTCATAAATCCGCGCAGACCGACTCTACGATTATTATTTATGGCGAATCGGGCGTGGGGAAAGAAATCATGGCAAAAGCCATCCATAATAACAGTCGGAGGAACAGCTCTATTTTTTTGCCGGTCAACTGCGCATCTATTCCAAGCGAATTGATTGAATCCGAACTGTTCGGTTACGAACGGGGCGCGTTCACAGGCGCCAGGGGAGAAGGAAAAGCAGGACTGTTTGAAATGGCTAACGACGGCACCATCTTTCTTGACGAAATAGGAGACTTTCCGCTGTACGCGCAGGCAAAGCTGCTCAGAGTGCTTGAAAGCGGTGCTGCACGGCGAATTGGTGGAGATCAGGAACGGCAGTTGAATGTACGGACAATTGCTGCGACCAACCGAGATTTGAAAAGCATGGTGGAGGAAGGTGCGTTTCGGGAAGACCTCTATTACCGCTTGAACATACTTCCACTTAATATTCTGCCGCTTAGAGAGCGTACCGAGGATATTATGAATTTTGCCCGCTGCTACCTTGATACCTTTAATAAAAAATATGGCTATCAACGGTATTTTGCGCAAGACATTGAACAAAAGCTGACAACTTACCAGTGGCCGGGAAATATACGCGAACTGCGTAATACGATAGAACGCATTGTAATCAGTGCCGAGAAAGATAAACTAACAACGGCGGATCTGTGGTTTTTGAAAGAACCCTCTTATGGGCTGGAAGACACGTCCGCATTGTTTCAAGCGCCGCTGAAGGATGCGATGCTCATGTTCGAGAGAGCATATATTCAGCATGCCCTTGCACAGGAAGACGGCAACATCTCTGAGACGGCAAACCGAATCGGGATTCACCGGACAAATCTGTACAAAACGATTAAACGGCTGGATATTCAGCCGTAAAAGCATCCCTGTTCAGGATGGAGCGGACGTATACCACAAGAAAGGATTTGATATCAATGGCGTGGAATACGCTGATTTTAGAAAAAAAGGACAATAGGATTGCGGAACTTCGCTTAAACCGCCCAAAAAGCCTCAACGCCCTCAATGACGACGTATTTCTTGAATTATACCAACTGCTGTCTGAATTAGAGCAGGATAAATCCATCCGGGTGCTTATCCTCACCGGAGAAGGCAGAGCGTTTGCGGCGGGCGCCGACATCGGATTTATGAAAGACAAATCGGCGATAGAGATCGGCGATTTGGTAAGGATCAGCCTTGAAGCATTTAGAAAGCTGGAGCGAATGGATATCGTCTCGATTGCTGCCGTAAACGGGATGGCACTTGGCGGTGGTTGCGAACTTGCTTTGAGCTGCGACTTGCGAATAGCGTCCCAAAAAGCGGTGTTTGGCTTACCCGAAACCAGCCTTGGCGTAATACCGGGTTCTGGGGGCACACAGCGGCTAACCAGGCTGGTAGGTGCATCAAAAGCCAAGGAAATCATTTTAACGGGAGATCAGTTAAACGCCGAAGAAGCGTTACGTATTGGCTTGATTAACCAGATCGCCGAGCCTGATGCGCTGATGGATAGCGCGTATAAAATGGCAGAGAAGATTTTAAAGAAGGGACCCATCGCGGTTCGCCATGCAAAAAAGGCCATCGGAACCGGCAGTCAGGTCGATATTGATACCGCTCTGGAGTTAGAGATGGGGTTGTTCCGTCTTTGTTTCGCATCATCCGACCAAAAAGAAGGCATGCAGGCTTTTTTTGATAAACGGAGCCCGGATTTTAAAGACGCTTAAATTTACAACCCATATCGGGCACTTGATAAAAAATTATACTGCAATTAGCCGATAGAAAAATCAACTAATATAGAAACAGGACATAGAAGTTAGAATGTCACTTGTTCTACATGAAATTCACCTTAAAATGAGACGAAATGGGCATAATTCCCCCATTCCCCCAAATAGCTTATTGGAGGAGCTGAGCCAGTGAGATTCCCATAAGTTCCAGCAAGGGGGCAACCCTGCTTTTTGTTTCTATACTTGGGTCGGGTAGACTGATGCCTTAAGACATCAGCTCCCCAAAGAACCGGACGTGTGGATTTCCCGCATCCGGCTCTTTGAAAAGCTGATTATTCAACAATTATCCAGCATACACGTTAACACATATCCTGGGCTTGACGAGTGGGTATACCTTCATCATCTTGTTAAACCCTTCCCTTCCTCTTCACCCTGAACTTGCCGTTCCTGTTTTTGGAACAGTAGTGTGTAAATCCCAGAAAAGCGAACGTAGCCGTCTTTGTTCCTCTCCGTTTTGCGCATTCTTGCGCAAACCTGCCGAACTCTATCAGGCGGCTTTTCTCCTCTTCCAGGCTTAGTCCAAAATGTTTCATTCTGTTGACAAGGCGCTTGTAAAACAATTCCGCGTCATCTCTGCGTTCAAAGCAAACTACGAAGTCATCAGCACTATGCCGAAATTAAAACTATGCCGAAACTTCTGAGAAATATTAGGAATTATCGGTTCTCACAGAGAAAACTTCGGCATAGTTTTCCTTGACATATATCACCATTCATGCAACAGCTTCTATATCAAACCATAGGAGGTGTTTCATAAATGAATAACAAACTTACATTGGAAGAAGTCATTGAGCGAGTTCTTCATTGTCAGAAGAAAGCAGGTCATACAGAGTCCTATCTCATTGATATGAAACGGACGTATAATCGGCTTCTCAGGCTTGCCGGGCAGCGTGGAGAAATCTATTTCTCCGATGAAATTGCATCCCTGTTTCTTGAAGGCAACAAAAGATACTGAACAGGAGAATATCGTCATGAACGCTTTCTGGCTCATAATCGCTGCATAAGGTTTCTCCGCTCTTATCTGGGGACATGCCAGGCAACTATCGAAAAATATCATGCGCCAATAGATGCTTTCATATTGGACGGGCTTCTGGACGCTTTCAGAATCTACGAGCAGAGTGAAGAAGCGTCCGGGCTGAGCGATAGTTCTCTTGTCAAGAACCACCGTCCCATTCGGTATCTTCTGGAATACATGACTGCCCTTGGGTATCAGCAGATTTCAGACATCAAGCACTGTGATACATTAAAAGCGATTGAGGGCATGTTGGATAAGCATTACGCTCCAACCAGCCTTGTGACTGCTATTTCCGGAATGCGTCGTTTCTATGAGATGTTTCCAGAACTGCAGCCGTTTCGGCTGGAGATCCCTTCCAGAATGCCAAGAAAGCGTTCCATCATTGACGTCTATTCAGAGGAGGAGCAGAATAAAATCTCTGTACGCTTGTTCTCACCAAACATCTCACGGCGGGATGCAGCTATCTGCCTCCTCTCCTTTGAGACTGGACTCCGCAGTGTAGATATCTGCAACCTCAGGCTCAGACATGTAGATTGGAAACATGACACTATTCATATCGTCCAGTCAAAAACACAAAGGCCTATAAACCTGCCGCTCCGGACTTCCTACGAAGCTACAAATGCCTATTTTATGCGGAAATCTATTTTTCGCATGTTTCACTCCAAGACTAATTCTACTATAACACGTTTAATTTGCAGCGTTCAATCGGTGCCTTTGGAGTTGGGCGATTCAGAAATTGTCTAGTGCATTTGAACTTTTAACTATTGAGTGTTCATAATAAAAGTCAGTATAATCCGTTTGCAGTCTCCTGAGAGAGCCTTCCAATGCATTTCGCTGCCCTTTACGGCTCAATTTTCCTTCTAGTATTTCTTGCTCCGGAAGGAACACATTAGGCATAAATTTCGTAGGAACATACTAATGCAGCCTTCTTGCCAAACTTAGATGTATTGAACATACTCTTCTTTTCCACATGGAAAAACGGATAGAGCAATATGATAATCATAATCAGAATACCGATGAATTAACTGAAACCGAAACGCTTTAACAATAAAACGTAGGTGCTTTGAAAAACAATATGACGCTGATTATGTACAAGCTAAAATTAGCAGATAAATTTTCAAGAATTAAATATCCGTTCGGTGACGAGGGATTACAAGGAATGACCGTAGGCTCTCGCGCCCTGTGGATAAAACGTGAAATATAACCATGCCATGACGCTCCACAAACAGGAATATATTTCAAAATCTTTTTAGATTCTTTTTTCTTGACAATTCGTCTTTTTATGTCATTATTTATCATTATATTTATTAGCTCCGATAGCCGCGATATGGCAGGGGTGGTTGCTATTATGTGACTTAGGGGGTTGCTGTTTGTTGGCGAAAACTCAATGTTGGCTGTATTTTCTGCATTTACGCCGTCTGATGTTTCTTCGATTTCACGTTCTGTATCCGTTACATACTCTCGCTCGCTCCGCACTTCCTTAAATATGCCGTCCTGCCCGTCATATGCCTTGCCTGTCGGTTTATCAGGCGTATCATGTGGGCCTATAAGCGTGTAAAGGTTGGCGCGTTGGCCGTTGTCGGCTCTGAATTGCGCCTCCCGCACAATTAAGCTATTAGCTTCTAATTCATCAATAGCCGCCCTTGCCCCTGCTATTGACAGGCTACACGATTTCGCCGTAGTTTTATGCGCCGGATATACACTGAAGCTATTTCCGGTTAGTCTGATAAAATAGAAATATACAAGCTTCGCTTTAGAGGATAATTCCATATCGAAAATAAAATAAGGCGCTTTGAAATAGCCGCCCGTCCTGTCATTAAAAACTGTGTAAAGGTTGGTGCATGTTCCCTTGTTTGGCCGCTTCTGTCCCTGTGTTTCAATTAATTCGGCGATTTCAAGCTCGGAAAGAGCCTTTTTAACCGTTGTTACGCTTATTCCGCAAGCCGTGCCGATTGTATTATGCGACGGGAAGCATTGTCCGTCCGAATTGGCGCATTTACACAAATAAAGATATATGAGCTTGGAATTGGTCGATATACCGCCGTCAAAAATGACGTTATTAACGAAAAATACCTTTGATTTCATAGGACAATACCCCTTTATATATGTTAAGGAAAACGCATTCTTCAGTTTATAATGTGCTTTTTGGTATAATATTCAAATGATAAAACAATCTTATACATAATCCTCAAGAGTCTTATTTCCATAATTAAATCTGATTTTAGTTACCAAAATATATGACGGTATATGCTTGCCGTCCTTCTTGTATCTGTTGTTACGCAATTCGCCCTCAATAAAAATCTCGTCGCCTTTTTCAAGTATTTGCCGATTAGCTCGGCTGTGCCGTACCATGCGGTTATATCTATGAAAATGATTTATCTTTGTCGTGACTGCAAAACAATGATAGTATAAAATGCACATGGCGCAAATACGAAAACCGAAAAAAGCCCGGGAATAAGCGCCTTCCAGACAATAAAAGATGCCATTGATTATTGCAATCGCATCTTTGATAAAATATATTTTAATTTTTGCTTTATGGAATGTTATATAAATTCTATGACATTTAAGCGCATTAATCTCCATGTCCATGACCGCCAATGCCCCTGAAGCTAAGGTTAACGCCTGTTAAACATGTGTCATCATATTTGTCACCAGGGTAAACCTCCGTAATTTCAAAGCTAAATTCCATCTCTTTTTCAGGCTGAGCGGGGATATTATAAAGCGGAAGATATTGGGGCTTAATAGTGTCCTCCAGATGTACAATACCATAGAGGTCTCCGTCAACATAGAATTTCATAGTTTTTATTCTTGAATTTTCCCGCCAAAGCGTTTCGTCTTTGGCATACCCATTAACAATGCACATATTTGTGTAGAAAAATACGCAATTGTCATTGGAGTGACCGTCTTTCAGCGGAAAGCCTCTTTCATCCAATTCGTTACTTATATATTTTTCATAGCTGTATGAGCCGCTGCCGTAGTACTTTATTTTCATTGCAAAACCCTCTCCAATGCCGTAACCAGCAACGCCCTCACTCCAGCAGCTATCTCTGTCAGGCGAATACGGCATGAGAGCATTTTCAATTTCATAGGAATGTTCTCCTTGAGCTCTCAATGTAGATGTGGCGCTGGCACTAGCTTCTACCCCTAGTCCGCACCAAAGGCCGCATGGTTCCCAATCCTCCGTAAATCCAAAAAACCTTCCCGTTTCACTGGGAATTACGCCGGTTTCTCTGTTAGGATTCCAGTCAAGAAATTCGCCGATTGCATATGGCGATAATGTGTATAGCTCATTTTCTTTTTGTGGATGTAGAAAATACGGCTTTGTCATCCGCTGATACAAACCACAAGAATGCAAATAGTCAACATTTATTACATCGGCAGGGCTTGGTTTAAATATAATTTCTTCTACTTTATTATCGGTTTTGTTGTTTACTAAAGAATAGCAAACAGAGGTATCCGTATATATAAAGGCGCTGTTATCATCTATATTATTTATCATAGTAAGCTTTCCATCCGTCAAATCATAAATCCCCGAGTCTTTGCAAACAGCCAACTTTTTAACCGCCATATCATTTACATTGAGACTGTAAAGCTGATTTGCGTAATTTCTGGTACCATACATATAGCCTTTGCTAAAAAGCAAATACTCGTTGTTGTACCAGCCGATACGTTGAATAGTTTCATCTTGCAGAAAGTCATCAATTTCTATTTGGCAATTTTGTTTGATCTCTACATCAAAAATATTTAACTCCGCCCTTGTTTCAAATTCATAATTGGACAAATAGGCGATTTTCCTTTTATCAGCACTTTCACAAAATCTGGCAGGGTAGTTGTCGCAAATTAAATAGTTCTCTCCATCAGAAAAGGTGATAGATAAAGTTCTTGGCCAATTATCATCAAACAAAATTTCGTAATCAACTTCAAAATCCTCATTAGTCGGTTCTGGCTCAAATTCTGTATGACTTGCCGGTTCAGAAACAATGTCGGTTGCATCGGCGTCTCGTTCCAGAAAGATATGGGATTTGTCTTCCTGCAACACCTTTGACGCGGGAGGCTCCTGCGCAGGCGAAGCAAGTCCGGATGTG
>Ga0153947_1000494_pt1 | contig 19276 bp, 20 predicted proteins | sample TSNJ031MetaG_FD_104697 | JGI IMG/M metagenome (GOLD analysis project Ga0153947, IMG submission 104697) | Attine ant fungus gardens microbial communities from New Jersey, USA - TSNJ031 MetaG | ecosystem: Host-associated > Fungi > Mycelium > Unclassified | place: USA: New Jersey, Wharton State... | reverse complement strand
GCCCCGGTGATGATGTTGTCGTTTCTTTCGATAAAATCAATGAGATTATATCGGAGAAAAAGGCGGCGAAAGCACAGGAGGCCGAACAGCCCGCGCCGGATAAAAAGGAACAAGAGGCCCCTGCAAAGCAAGCGCGGCGCGGGAGGCCCCCGAAAGCGGATAAGGCCGATAAGCCGGATAAGGAGCCGAAGCCGGAACAAGCGTCCAAAGCCGAAAAATCGGCAAAGACCCCAAAATCCGCAGGGAAACAGGCCCCGGCAAAAGAAGAAGCCCCGGCCCCGCCGCCCGAACCGAGGGAGGCCCCGCGTTCCGGGGAAAAGGAACCGGCGCGGCATCATCAATATCTTCCTACGAGCAGTTTACTTGTGGGATGACCGGATGACGTTAATCCTCAACGGCGGGGACAGGCCAATCACGATAGATGACATTCTGCTGGACGAAATAGAGGCCAACAACGCGGAATTTGAGTGTTCGCTCATGGTTGCACCCGCTCCACCATGAACCCGCTAACCGTATAAGGTTAGCGGGTTTTTCCATGCCCTTACGCGCTCCTTCTTATAGAGGTTACGGCGGTTTCTGTTTCCTCCGATAAAAGCCCTAATTGCTCACAATCAACCGTTAAGCCGATTTCAATCTCATAATCCCGCTTGACGCGCACGGCCTTCATAATATGCGCCAGTATCAATGGACGATACACCAAGATTGCCTAATTTACGTGTTTTCATCTGTTGTTCTCCTTTTGTTCTTTCAGTCTATATCTTTGATAAATTATTTTCAAAGCTATCAAATTACCCTAAACTGTGTCCATTTGCCGCTGCGGTATCGCCAGTTCAGCAGTACCGCACGTACAGCCCAGTCGATACCCATTGAAATCCAGATGCCTATGACACCCATATTCATCCACACACCAAGGATGAATGAGAACGCGACCCGCACAACAACTGTTGAGATAATCGACACCACCATAGCGAACTTGACATCCCCCGCTGCGCGGATAGCGCTGCCCAGCAGCCCCGAGAACGGTTGAATGACAATTACAAACACGTTATGCAGTACTACAAGGATAAAGGTCAGGCGGCTCGCCTCCTCGGACAGTGAGAATACCTTGAGGATAAGCGGCATAGCAGCAATGATTGCCGCGTTTAGGATAAGTGAACTGATAAACGCCATTTTTTGCAGCTTTTTAACATAGTACCGCGCCTGTTCATAATCATTCGCGCCGACACACTGCCCTACTACCGTTACCGTCGCAAGGCCGATAGCACCGACGATAATCGCACCCACATAGTCAATGCTGTTCGCGATGCCGTTAGCTGCTATTTGAGCCGTTCCGAACAGTGCAATGATGCTGGTCAACGCCACCTTTGAAACCTGAAACAGCCCGTTTTCGATGCCGCTGGGTACGGCAATATAAAGTATCTTTTTTATTAGGTCCCATCTGAAATGCAGCATTTCTTTGATTGTTACATAGATTTGCCGCTTTTTGTTGAGCACAAGTATAAACATGATGACCGCTGCCACCACGCGTCCGATAAGCGACGCTATCGCCACCCCTGCGACACCCCAGCCGAGTGCAAAGATTGCAATCGCGTTGCCGATGACGTTGATGACATTCATTATTATTGAGACGATCATTGTCACCCGCGAGTTACCCATCGCCCGGAACAAAGCCGCGCAGCTGCTATACAGCGCGATGAACGGATATGATATCGCCGAGATTGTAAAATATGTAATCGACGCGCTCATAACATCCGCCTCTATGCGCCCAAACAATGTGCCGAGTATCGCCCTCGGCGCCAATAGACCGATTGCCATGAACAACAGTGATATAATTGTCGTAGATGTTACGAGTTGGCTCGCGGACTGACTGCCGGTTTCAGTGTCGCCGCTGCCGACATATTGAGAAACGACAACCGCGCCGCCGGTGGCAAGGGCGCTGTAGACATAGATAAACACTCCGTTTATCATGTCCACCAGTGATACCCCTGAGATAGCCGCCTCTCCTGCGTATGTAATCATCACCGTATCCGCCAGGCCCACCATCATGCTCAGCATCTGTTCTATGATGAGCGGGATAATGAGGGCACGCAGGGTCTTGCTGCTGAACAGCATGGGCTTTGTATCCGGTCCAGCCGTTTGCTTCTTTAATGTTTTCTGCAAAATAATACACCGCTTTCGTTTATACAGGAAGGTCATGGCTCCTCTTGACTTCAGCATAACCGTAAAACGGTGCAATGTAAAATATTTATTGTTTATGGTTTGTGATGCAATAATCGCATCACAAACATGTTAAAAACGGTCATATTTGATAGGTATCCCTAACATATTCCAGAAACAGCGACGCAGCCTGTCCGAAAATACGTTTTTTCTTCCACGCCAACACATGCCCTGTACTGCGCTCAGGCGAAAAAGGCACAAAGCAGATATTTTCATGCGGACGTACCGTCAGAGCACCCTCTACAGACACCGAATAGCCCAGTCCGCGCTCGATCAGAGGCAGGGTATTGGTCATTAGGTTGTGATATACAACGATACGGAGGTTGCTGGACAGTTCGCCGAGCCAGCTTTCCATCTCATCCACTACGATTTGCCTCTGGGATACAATGAGTGGCAAACTCACTATATCCTCAGTGGAAATACTTTCCATTTTCGTCAGCGGGTCGTCCTTCCGCATTAGTACACCCCAACGCTCCTGAAACGGGAGGCGGATATACTCGTATTTTGCCGCTTCAATCGGTTCAGCAAGGATACCGAGGTCGAGCTGTCCGCTGTCGAGCTTATTCCGGATGTCGTCGCCGTTCGCGCTGTATATCTCATACTGTACCATAGGATAGCGAGCGCCGAATTCCTCCAACACATCAGGCAGCAAGCGCGATGCAGATGTCTCCACACAGCCGATGGACACCATACCGCCCACCGCACCATACTGATCGGCAATATCCCGTTGGGTCTTTTCCAGCAGTGTTACTATCTCCTGCGCCCGCTGCTGGAACAGGATGCCGCTGGCAGACAGGGTAACATGGCGATTGCCTCGAACCAGCAGCTCTGCACCCAGTTCTTCTTCTAACTCTATCAGTTGCCTGCTCAGCGCAGGCTGTGATATGTGAAGCATCTCCGCAGCGCGGGTGATGTTGCCCTCTTTTGCAACGGCAAGAAAATTTATCAGTACCCGGATGTCCATAGCGTCCCCCTATTCTATATAATGTACTCAAAAGACATGAGTCAACACGATATATGCGGAGCGAATATTCTGCAAACCCTGCTCTCAAAAGTCACAGATAAAATTCTGTTGGAGGTCAACGAGTGACAAAACCATCCATTGGAAGCAATATACCTGATAAGCCATAACCCATGGGCAGAGGTAAAACAAACAGAATGCGGACACGAGAGGTGGTTCATTGAAATGTGTCCACTATCGACAAATGTCAATCTCCGCAGCATCTAACAAAGGCGCATAAAAATAGGACCTGTTCCTCGACTGGTTTTTTAGCAGCTTCAGGATACTCAAGTCAACTAGCTCATGAACTACCCGCTTTGGGAGTCAATGATCGCATAGCTTGGTTCTACCTTTCGCCCCGCGTCTTCGCACGTTTTCACTACCAAATGCTGCAAAATCTTATCCCACAGACCGCTGATCCGGGCGCGACGATAGAAACTATGCACCGTCGAATACAGCGGAAAGTCGTGTGGCAAATGACGCCATTGACAACCTGTCTTGACGAGGTACAATACTACATTCGTCAACTCGCGTTTTGATCAGATGTATTCTCGCATTCCCGAATACAGCCGTTCGATCTCTGCCCATTGCGTGTCGGTCAGGTCGCTCAGGTACGCCTGCTCACACTTCTTATCTTTTTTCATGCAGCAATTATATCATATTTTCGCTTGTGAATACAGCTTCTTAACGCGATGCTTCCGGCAAAGCGAAAGGTCGTTTTTATGATGGCGGCTGATTTTTTGCCGCTTCCTGATACGACACTTTTATCAGATAATGTAGCGCCGACACACCGCCGATGCCTGTGCTGTTCTGAATCCACTTGCTGTTGTAGATAACCAGGCTGTCATGGTCGCGCAGGATATACCAGCCCGGGTCCTTGCGGTTTCAGGTTATGGCTTTCATACGCCTGCAGGTAGGAGAGCAGATCGATCTCCCGCGCTTGCTCAACCTGTTTTTTGCTTACTCCCGACATTTGCCGTCACCTCCATTGGCGTTAAAAAAGCCGCCTCTGTGGGCGGCTGTCACTGTTATGGGTCGCTTAATCAGCAGTATATTAGGATAAGCAGCAGCTTAATCGGATTCCTCATGAATAGCATCTCTGTTAGTATGCTTAGACTTTCGATAGGCGCTGGGAGAAAAAACCTCTCGCTTCCGGAACGCACGGGTAAAGCTATTGGCGTTAGAATACCCCACTTTTTCTGCGATTTGTTCGATCGTGTCGTCAGTATTAACTAAAACCGTTTTCGCATGATCGATCCTCAATTTTTCCAAATAGCTGGAAAAGGTCTCGTCCATTTTACTTTTAAAAAAGTGGCTCAGGTTGGAATATGTTAGATTGAAATTGTTTGCTGTCTCTGCAAGGGAGAGATCGCTCCTTGTATAGTTATTTTCCAGATAACTCAAAATCAGGCTGATGTCGATGTTGGCACCACCGGACTCCGATATATTTATGTCATTCTGAAGTGCGTCCCAAAAAAGTCCGTACATTTCCTGTAACTTATCCTTCATTTCCTTAGCATCGATGGGAATATCCAGCACACTGTAACAGTAATCTGCATTAATCTCGTATTGATTCAGCGCCCGGGCTAGAGTGTTTAATAGATTCATATAAGCCCCTTGGATGATAAATATCCGTTTCGACTGCTCAAAGATTGTGTCCATAATCTGCTCGAACAATTCCAGGATATGTGGAGCTCTTTTTTGTGCTACTGCAATTTCGAAGTTTCTGAGTTGATCATAGAGTTGGCTGATAAAATGAATGTTTTTGATTGAGACGTCATCATGTTGAGCAATATTTATATTGTGGTTGAACAGAGCTGCTTCTAGGGCAACCAAGCTCATAACGTTGCTTTTAGCAGGTTTGTAAAGTGACTCAATGGTGCCAACGCCAACCTTGATGGACGGCGGAAGAGAATATAGCTTGTATATGAAGGGTTTGATCTCTTTCTCCTCCTCGAAAAAAAGAATTATAATAAAATCCGCAGGGGCTGTTCCGCTGATCACATAGCAGGAGGAATTACCGTCATTTCGAGACAAATTCAACAACTCTTCCAAATAAGTAGGCAAGGAATGATTCATCTTATCAGTTTCACAAAAAGCTACACACAATAAATTCGCATTTAGCTTAACATTATATATTGACGCATATTGTATAATATCCTCTTCATTTTTCAAGCCTCCATTAAGATACTGGATCAGAAAGTATTCCTGGGATACATTTCGGATCTTGAGCATTTGAGACAAGATTTCCTGATATTTGTCCTGAAGCGTGTTGATAGCCTGGGATATCGTATCCAGTTCATTGCGTTTGTTGGGCAAGTCCGGCTCTCCATTTCCCAAAAGAAGTTGAACTTGTTTATAGATTCGCCGAATGGGGACATAGTTGTACTTCGTCAGCAAAAATATAAACAACAACCCGACTATGGACGTGCCAGCTAAGAGAAAAACTATACTTCGTTGAATGCTGTAAACAGGCGTCATGATGGACCCCATAGGAGTCAAGCTGACGGTTTTAAGAAGAGAGGAAGGGGATTGCTTCTGGCAAAAGAGATATTGCACACCTTCAATCCTTACCTCAGCATAATAGCTGTCTGACCGGCTTTCCAGGAGATTGAGAAACTCCTCACTTTCGAGGTAGTCCGCCTCTTGGGAATAAGCAATAACATTGTTGCTTGAGTCGGCAACTATTATGTCTTCCATTTCTTCGCTCTGCTCCGAGAATAGGTTTTCCGTTGGAATGATAATAAGAAGAATGCCGTAGGAATAAATGTTATCATATGGAACCGGAATACATACAGTGACGGCCTGTTTCTGAAAGCCGCTCACTAAAAGCTTTTGCTGTGGAAAAAAATCGATTTTTGTAACATTATCCAAATAGGCGTACATTTCCTGCTGTGGCCAATCCGGGAAGTATATCCCGCTTTTTACCGAGGCGTTAAACCATTCATGGCGATAGGTATGGTATAATCCGTGGATATATCCGGTTAATTTGTTGTAAAAATAGACATTGTCGGTCAGAGTGGTATGGGAAAAAATCTTTTTAAGTTCTTTAGAGATTAGCTTAGAGTTAATCTCATTTTTTTCTCGGAATACGGAGGAACTCAAATCAGGATTATCTGCAATGAGAAATACATTTTGAAAAGAGGAATAAATCTTGTCATTAATCGTTTGTGAAATCAAATCAAGTCGACTCTCGGCCGCCTTAAGGGTGTTCTCCTTGGACATATCAGAAATCCTTGGTATCAAATAGATCGAAACAATAGAAAAAGGCATCAAAAATAGTAGCAAGTAAGATATCAAGTACCTCCATCGCACCTCATATTGTTTCCACATACAATTAAATCCTTTCAAAAGAATCTGCATTATAAAATATTATATATAAAAATTATATAAAAATCATATCACTAATTATTGCACATGACAATTCACTCTAATCGGCCTTTTTTGAATATCGTGCAATATTTGAATCCTGCAACAGGAATATCGCTGTTTATTTTTCACTTCAAATATCGCACTATAAAAATATTGACTGTATAAATCGAATAAATTCTATGTTAATATGGTGACAAGTTTTATGAGTACTGTGCATGCACATTAAAACTTGTATCAATGGGTGTGAGGATGTGAAAGTGTGAAAGGCCTAGATGCAACAAATTATGGCGGATCGATTGCCCCTCCGCATAAGACCGTGTTGGAAAAAGTCTTGTTCAGTTTCAAAAAGCACTATCAGCTCTACTTAATGATATTGCCCGCGCTGATCCTGCTCATCATCTTTTACTACGTGCCTATTTACGGTTTGCAGCTGGCCTTTCGTGAGTACGACCCTATAAAAGGCCTTACTGGGGGCACGTGGGTTGGGCTGGATTATTTTAAACGTTTTGTCACTTCTTTCCAGTTCCAGGAACTTATTAAAAATACTTTGTCCATCAGCGTGACAAGCCTTGTGATTGGTTTTCCATTTCCTATCATGCTGGCATTAATCTTCAATACGATCCGCAAAGAATCCAGAAAGCGTACCTTACAGACCATAGCTTATATGCCCCATTTCATATCTGCAGTAGCGCTCGTTGGAATGGTGCGTGTTCTTCTTTCTCCCAGCACCGGATTATGGGGGCATCTTCATGTTCTTTTGGGTCTCGATGCTGTCAACCTGCTCGCAGAGCCTTCCAAGTTTAGCTGGCTATACGCCTTTACAAACTTATGGCAGAATGCTGGCTGGAACAGCATCATATATGTAGCCGCCCTGTCGGGGGTGGATGTGGCGCTTTATGAGGCGGCAAAGGTGGACGGCGCCAGCAGGTTCCAGCAGATGATTCATATCGATATTCCCAGTCTGGTTCCTACCATAGTGATTCTACTGATTTTAAACTCAGGCTTCCTGCTCAACGTAGGGTTCGAGACAGTCTTCCTTATGCAAACATCCGCCAATCTGGCAGCGTCTGAGGTAATTTCCACTTATACATATAAAATCGGTATTAAATCCAACCAGCTTAGCTACTCTACGGCGATTGGACTGTTTAACAATGCTATTAACTTTGTCATTTTACTTATTGTAAACTTCATTTCCCGTAAGCTTAGTGACACCAGTCTGTTTTAGGAGGGGGACGCAATGAGAGATAAAAAGCGTCGCACGGGAATTAAAAATTCCACGTCCGACGTAGTTTTCAATGTAATAATCATCATTATCTGTGTGCTTTTAGTGATTATATTTCTTTATCCATTGTATTTTATTCTGGTCGCGTCTTTCAGCAGTCCCGCTGCCGTGGCAAAGGGACAAACTCTCTTGCTTCCTAAAGGCATCACCATGATAGGGTATAATGAAATATTTTCCAACAAGGCGATTTGGATAGGGTACAGAAACACAATACTTTACACTTTTGGGGGCACCTTCTTCAGCCTATTGCTGACCTTGCCGGCGGCCTATGCCCTTTCCCGCAACGATTTTGCTCCCCGCAGTGCGTTCATGTTGCTCTTTACCTTTACTATATTTTTTAACGGCGGCCTCATTCCAACTTATCTTACCGTAAAAGGTCTTCATTTAGATAATACAATTTGGGTTTTAATGGTACCTTTTTGTGTGAACGTATTCAACCTTATAATTAGCCGAACGTTTTTCCAGTCCAGTGTACCTAAAGAGCTTCTGGAAGCATCTCAGCTCGACGGTTGTTCTGATTTCAGGTTTTTTATCCAGATTGCTCTGCCTATCTCCAAAGCGCTGGTGTCGGTAATCGGTCTTTATTACATGGTCGGGTATTGGAATGAATATTTTCGGGCACTGATATATATAAGGAACGAAAATCTGCGCCCACTCCAATTAATTATTAGAGAGATTCTGATCCAAAATCAATCATTTGGTAGCAACCAAACCTTTTCCAGCGCCGACGCAACCCTCGCTCAAAAACAGGAATTGCTGAAATATGGTGTTATTGTCGTATCCTCCCTGCCTATGATCATTATTTTTCCTTTTGTACAAAAGTATTTTGAAAAGGGCGTTATGATCGGTTCGATCAAAGGATAAGCACTTGAGATGTCTTATGTTTTATGGAGTTTTCAAAAAATAATTAGGAGGATTTTGAATGAGAAAAAAAGTTTCCCTGTTACTCGCCATTGTCTTAATCTGCTCTTGTCTGTTTGGTTGTTCCGGTTCGTCATCCAACAGTTCCGGGCAGCAGGACAATGTGCCATCTGAAGATCCGGTAAAGCTTTCCGCCATTCAACTGTTAAACCCGGTGGCCAAGAACCCCTCCGAAATGCCTTATATCCAGCAAATCTGTGCGGATGCCAATGTTGAAGTCGATTGGACCATCTATGCTCAAGAGAACTGGTTGGAACAGAAAAACGTTATTCTGGCCTCTAACGACTTGCCCGACCTTTTTATGGGTAAAGCCATCGGCGCCAGCGACTTCGCGGCATACTCCAGTTTCTTTGTCCCGCTCGATGACCTCATCGAGGAGCACGCGCCGAACATTAAGCGTATGTATGACGAAAACGATGAATTGAAGATTTTTGCAACAGAACTGGATGGGCATATTTATGGCCTGACCACCCGCAAGGGCCTACGTCCCGATACCTGGCGTAAATGGTGCATCAATACGACTTGGCTCGAAAATCTTGGATTGTCTGTGCCTTCAACCTTTGATGAGCTGTATGATGTGCTAAAAGCATTTAAGGAAGAGGATGCCAATGGCAACGGCGACCCAAACGATGAGTTCCCCATGACTATTTTTTACTGGATGGATCTGAATATTACAGCGATAGTGGGCGCCTATGGCAATTACGCCGAGGGCATGCAATTGATCGCCTGCAAGGACGGACAGTTCGCCTTTATCCCTGAACAGGAGGATTTCCGCTCCCTGTTTACTTTCATGAACAAGCTCTATGCCGACGGTCTTCTCCATCCAGAATGCGTCACTATGGATTACGCTACTTGGACGAGTATTGCCCGTGATCCGGATAATGCTACCTGCGGCGCATCTATCGTCTTCGCCCCCAACGAATGGGTAGGACCTCAATGGGAAGATCAATACGAGATCATACCTCAAATAGCAGCCGAGCCGGGGATTGATCCGGTATCAAGCTATTTGCCGTATTACACGTTGACCTATGATAGTCATGTTGCCCAGATCACCACCAAGTGTGAAAATCCGGAAGCAGCCATCCGGTTCCTTGACCTGTTCTATACCGAGGACAACTCTGTTCAAGGCTGGTTCGGTTCCTTTGGCGTCGGTGTAGAAAAGGACAGTGACGGGAACTACAAGGTCATTGTCCCCAACGAGTATGACGATGATGAATGGAAAAGAGTCAACTCGCTCTGCGATAATGGTCTATACTACATCAGCGAGGCCATTGAGGAACAGATTATCCCAACCGCAGTCAATGCGAAATTCCTTGAAGATGAAGAAGCCAAGATTAAGGACTCCCAGATAAAACCCGAAGACGGGAACGCTTATTATTTGACAAAGCTCACCGTCGAGGAAACAAACGAAACCGCAATAATACTCACAGATCTTAAGAATATTGTCAGTGTTGCTATGGCTGAGTGGACCGTCAACGGAGTGACGGATGATTCATGGAACCAATATTTACAGCAACTAAAAACCGCGGGCGTTGACCGCTATCTGGAAATTTATCAAAAGGCGTACGATACGCAGGTAAAAAATAGATAGTACTTTCAACATAGATCCAATATTTATCAGGCCGTACAAGTCGACTTTTGTGCGGCCCGACCCCAAAGCCTTGATATTTGTCTTAGAAGTTTCAACCGGTTAGCAATATAAATGAAGATTGTGAAAAAGAGAGAGGATGTAATTTTTATGTACGACAGCTTCCATTTTAGCCCCGAGAATAACCGTACGCTGCGAATGCTAATGCCAGACGTATCGAAAATGCAACGCATGCCTCAGAATACAACCCCCAAATCGGTAAACCCCGATGCCCCTTACGCCCCCCTGAACACAGGTATCTACAACTATACGGCCCAGGTTGGAGATATTACCCGGGCATACGCGGTGTATATACCAAAAACCATGACTCCTAAAGGCCCCGCAATGCTGATCCTGCCTGACGAGGCCGTGAACGCGGCGGATTTTATCGCCTCGCAAAATTGGATGGAACTATCTGAACGCTATGGCCTTACGCTCATTGTCCTTGAGGCCGACGGCAAATGGGATAGGTCGCTGACGCCTGAGTTCGATTTTATATGGGAAGTCATCGACAGAGAGTTCGGTTCGCGCAACACGATCGATATTAATGAATCCGCGATTTATCCCTGCGGCTTCGGCACCGGCGCGTACATCGCGGCAGCATATGCGGCGGTATATAGCGCCACACACGCCGCTTTCGCGGCGGTGGGCGAATACTCGTTGGCTCCTGAGCTACTGGCGCTGCTCAGGGAGTTGCCATCGGACGGCATACCCTCACGCCTGAAATCAGAGGTTCCTATCGCCGGATTCCTGGCGGGAACCGGCAGGGAGACGGAGGAATATTTTAAGAACGCCATTAATGCCAAAGAGGAAGGATTACATAATGACATTGCCCGCGTATACCGTGAAGGAGAACGTAAGGGTGCCTATTTTGTAAACGATCAGCCTGTCGCTGAACTTTGGATTATGGATAAGGAACTGGAATCAGAGGCGCTCAATGAGGCTATAGTACGGTTTGTAAGGCGGTTCATGCGGTGGGGCGGATTCAATAACAACCACCTGAGGTATTACCGCACAACCGAGGAGATGGGCTTTTTACGCCAATGGGAAACAATAGACGGGCTGAAACGCTGTTGGGACGTCTATGTGCCGTCGTGCTACCGGGCGGATGAAGACAAAAAATACCCGCTGGTGCTGGCGATACATGGCGGTTCCTGTAATATGGATTATTTCGAGCAGTCGGGTGACTGGTACCGCCTGGCGGAGGAAAGAGGCTTTTTCCTTGTCTACATCGCCGGATATCCACAGAGTGCCGTATTCTCACTCAATTTTCCGCTGCCGGCTTGGTCCTCCGGAGGAGTAGTGGCTAAAGGTAATGATAAGAATGTGGATGACAGGAATTATGTTAATTTTGTGTTAGACAAGACCATAGCTAACTACAGTATCGACACAACACGGATGTACGCAATGGGTCATTCTAATGGAAGCTTGATGACCCAGCATCTGATGCGGATCATGCCGGAGAGGTTTGCCGCATTCAATCCCACAGGCGCTATGGGGGCAATTATGCAGGGAGAACCCGTAAGTCCGATGCCGGGCAATGTCAAACGCCCTGTATGGTTCGTGATGGGTGAATATGACATCACAGGCGGCGAGCTGATCCCGGGCGAGGCCAATTATGAAACTATCCGTTTCCATTGTGACATGCTGGGGCTGGATATCACCAAGGGAGTCACCTATGAAAACGGGAAATACCGTCATTTTATAGTAAAGGATGAGGACGGCGTGCCATTGGTACGCTTCACCCGTATAAGCGAATGCCCACACGTCTATACACCCGAGATGGCGCAGATGGCTTGGGATGATTTCCTGTGCCATTACTCCCGCTCCGCCGACGGCAGCATTCATTATGTCGGTTGATCAATACTGATGAAAATCTAATCTTCATATTTAATAACCGCTCTGCCAGGCCGCACAAAGTGACCCTTTATGCGGCCTGGCACCTAATTTATAACTGTTAAATAAACAGCATGTACATGCAACATTGGCCATATCGTCGATTAAGGGGAACAATATAAAATGAGAAACATATCTGGTAAAATAAGAGGAAGATATTTATTGATCATAGTTGCAAGTTGTTTGCTCGCCCTGTGTGCCGTACTATCAATAAGCTGCCTGAACTTGTTTCTGGTTCCTGTTTCCAAGGAACTTGGGCTTGATCGCGGCATATTCTCAATTACGAACAGTATTATTTCCCTGATGGGAATCTTTATGGCACCGATCTGGGGGCAAATAATAGGTAAATTCAGGGTAAAAAATCTGTCATAATAGCAAGTTTAGGCGTTTCAATAGCTTTATTTCCTTTTCTTTTTGCAGATCTATTGTTCCTTTTTACGTAATATCCGTGGTTGTGGGTCTATTCAACTCCGGGGCCACCGTTCATCCCGCATTATCGCTGATTGCGAACTGGTTTGACGAAAAGCGCGGTATGCTGACCAGTATAGTCATGACATGCACGAGTGCCGGCACTATGCTTGGCGGATTGATAATCCCGCGCGTGATAGAAAGCATTGGATGGCAGAATGGTTATCGTGTGCTCGGATTGAGCTTTCTATTGTTGAGCCTGCCGTTGGGGCTCTTTGTCATCGTCAATACCCCCATGGAGGTTGGGTTGCTTCCCTTTGGGCACAAAGAAACGGCGCGGGAAGAAAATGATCAGGCGCAAGCGCCAAGGGCTATACCCGGTGTAACTTTTTCAACAGCAATTAAAAGTCCGGTGCTTTATCTATTATTTGCAGGTCTCCTTTTTCTGGGTGTGCCCTCTGCTTGCCATACCCCAGGTTACTGTTTGCGTGTAGGTATTCCACATATCGTAATACTTGCCCTTTTTCTCAAGTAGCTTGTCATGCGTTCCTTCCTCGATGGCACGGCCGCCGTCTACCACCACAATCTTGTTGGCGCTTCGTATCGTGGAAAGGCGATGGGCGATCATGATAACGGTTTTGTTCCGCATCAGGATTTCAAAGGCCTGCTGGATTAGATGCTCGTTTTCCGGGTCGGCAAACGCCGTGGCCTCGTCCAGCACCACCACCGGCGCGTCCTTTACAATGGCGCGCGCGATGGCAAGCCGCTGTTGCTCGCCGCCGGATAAATGTACGCCCTTTGGGCCGATTACCGTGTCATAACCAGACGGCAGCTTTTCGATAAATTCATGGCATCTGGCGGCTTTTGCAGCGGCGACGATTTGCTCGTCCGCGTTTTGATTGCCCATGCGGATATTATCCCTGACGCTCTGCTTGAACAGGAACACATCCTGAAAAACAAAGCTCACCTGCTCCATCAGGTAGTTGGAGTTAAGCTCCCGGATATCCGCGCCTCCCAAGGTGATCGACCCTCCGCTGACGTCAAAAAAGCGGGGGATTAGGTGGGCAATGGTACTCTTGCCGCCGCCGGACGGACCGACAATCGCCGTGATTTCCCCTTGCCTTGCCGTAAAGGATACGTCCGATAAAGCCGCCGTTTTGCCGTCTTCGTCATAGGAAAAAGATACGTTTGTAAATGCCAAATCGTAAGTCTGTACCTGTTTGGGGTTTTCCGGCTGTCTCAGTGCCGGCTTTGCCAGAATCTCGTCCATGCGCTCCACTCCGCTTAAAATCTGCATGCTGTTGGTGTTCACATACATAATCTTCGTCATAATAGAAGCGATGGCCGGGACGAACAGGAGATAAAACATAAAATTGACTGCAAAAGCCGTATAATCCTGTGTGTTCATGCCGACCAGTATGGCTACCGGCGCGATAAACAGATAAATGTTATTCAGGATTGTGGTATAGGCCGAAAAGGAGTTTTCCCAGCTCAACGTAAAGGGAATGACAAATTCCGTATATCTTTTAATCGTGTCGTGCAGGCGTCTGAAGGAATAGACCGTCTGCCTGAATGCCTTTACCACCGAGATACCCCGGATATATTCCACCGAAGCGTTGTTCATGTCCTCCAGTGCGGTTTGGTACTGGCCCATCTTTTCCTTCGCGCCCTCGTTGCCGTAGGCTTTCATCTGTATCCCGTAAGCCACAGCTATGTCGACCATCGCAGCAAGACCAAAGCGCCAGTCCACAATAAGCAGAATAACGGCCATCACCACCGGAGCCACAAAAGCCGCGACAATATCGGGCAACTGATGGGCGATAAAGCCCTCGATTTTTTCGATGTTTTCATCCATAATCTTACGCAGCTTGCCGCTGCCCACCAGCACATGGAAGCCCAACGGCACTTTTGCCAGATGGGAAGCGAAATTGATTTTGAGCTCATACAGCGTTCCAAACGCCGCCAAATGCCAGCCAGCCGTAAGAAATGATCCGGCCAGCGTCAAGTCCGGCAATGTCCGGGTATACCCCGATGATTTCCTGCATGATCAGATAGATCGCAATATATGGGATAAAGCTTGCGACGGACGCTAGCGCCGATAAAATGACTGAACCGATCATCAATGGCTTTTTTGTCGCCGCCAGCTCCATCAGGCGCGACATGCCAGTTTTTGGCCCGTTCTTTTTTGCTTTTGACATTATTGATTCCTCCTCGCTGTAATTTTTATAGCTACCATAATTTACAACCGGTATACAGCCAACCTGTTGTTAAAGTTCTTAGTCATGGGCAGAGTTCCGAAAAGCCTGAACCTTAGCCCGTATTTTTTCATTTCAGTGTTAAAACTCCACTCGTCAATCAGTGCAATTCCCTTGTAAAACCGCTCTACCTCACTTGCGTCCTTGACGCCCCAACGAAAATTAGCGCCGGTTTTTTTCACCGTCTCATGCTGATTTCCGTGATTTACCAACATTGCCGGCATCAACTCGGCCAAGACCGTTCCACCGGGGAAGTTCCGCTTCAATATCCCAAAAAGCTGCCGAACCTCCTCCTCGGTAAAATACATTAGCAAGCCTTCCAAAATGATCAAAATCGGTCTGCCTTTTACGACCACCTCTGCAGTCCATTTTTCCTCAAAAGCTGAAAACGCAAGCCGGTGTACCCTTCCCTGCTCCAGCAAAAGCTGAATCCGCACATCCATCACATTTGAAAGATCAAGATCATACCAGTCAATACGTCCGTTATCCATGCGATAGAAGCGGGCGTCCAGACGGCATCCCACAGTGATGCAAATGGCATCAGGATTGGAGGAAATAAACTTCCGCGTTTCCCGGTCTATCATCACCGTTCTGGCGACGACACCCGCGTGGCTCATACTCTTGTTTTTGAATTTGCTGAAATCATAGTCTATGCGCGACACCATTTCCACGGCCTTTTCATCACGGATATGGGGATTTGGCCTTTTCGTTTCGTCTGCCTTGATTAAAAGGGGTATCAGCATGGTTTCTTCCACGCCATCTAACGTTACTTTCACGAGCTTTCCTCCTTCGCATATTCCGTCAAATAAGACTGCATACTCATCGCGCTGAGCAGCATGGTTGATGCGTTATGCAGCACAGCCGAAGTTGCTGGTGCGACAGCGCCGGTAATTCCAAGCAGCAGAAGAGAGGTATTGAAGCCTAAAATAAAGCGGTAGTTATGGTTGATTCGTTCAAAGAGCGCCTTGCTCAGATGCCGGAGCATAACCAAGCCGTCTATATCCTCCGAAAGCAGCGTAATGTCGGCGACTTCCTTCGCGATATCCGACCCATCCCTCATAGCAACGGAGACATCCGCACAGGACAGGGCGGGGGAGTCGTTGATTCCGTTTCCAACCATAACTACCGTGCGTCCTCGCTCTTTGAGTGAGCGGACGATATCGGCCTTTTCATCCGGGAGCACCTGCGCCCGGTACTCCGTAATGCCGAGAGCTTCGCAGGCGGCTTTAGCGGCCGCCTCCCCGTCGCCGGTGAGCATTATGATGCTTTATCCCGGTTGACTTTAACTCCGCCAAGATGTCTCTCGCGTCTAAACGGACGGGGTCCTCAACACAAACCATCCCCGCAAGCCTGCCGCCGACGGCAAGGTATACGGCGGAATAGCCTTCCGATTCGCGGCTCAGGTATTCTCTATTTTCCCCCGTCAGGGGATACCCTCATCGTCAAAAATAAAGTGGCCGCTGCCGATGAGCACTCTCTCCCCATGCAGCATGGAGCAAATCCCGTGGGTGACAACATATTTTACTTCCGTGTGCTCTTCCCTATGCTGAAGCCCTTCCTCTTCAGCCTGCCTTACAATCGCTTTCGCGACGCTGTGGGGAAAGTGCTCCTCAAGACAAGCGGATATTTTCAACACCTCGTCCCGTGTGCGTCCGCAGAAGGGAACGACCTTTGCTACTTTGGGACAGGCAGCGGTCAGTGTTCCCGTTTTGTCAAACACGATGGTATCCGCGTTTGCGTAGGCCTCCAGGTATTTTCCTCCCTTTACCAGCATCCTGTGCTTCGCGGCCTCGTGCATGGCTGAGATTACGCAAATAGGTGTTGACAGCTTGATGGCGCAGGAGTAGTCAACCATCAAAACAGACATGGCTTTGGTAATATTCCGCGTTAGAATCAGCGTTGCAATTGATGTGAGAAAGCTAAACGGCACAATGGAATCGGCAAGCTTTTCCGCTTTGCTTTGTATGCCGGCCTTCAGCGCCTCAGACTGATCAATGAGCGTAACGATGTTTTGAATCCGGGTATTATCCGCAAGTGTTCGGACATTAATGATAAGCGAGCCTTCCTCAACGACGGTTCCCGCATAAACGCTGTATTTCTCTTGGCGCAGGACAGCCAATGGTTCGCCGGTCATGGACGGCTCGTTTACCAAAGCCTCACCGCTCACTACCTCCCTGTCAAGCGGGATAACGCCGCCCGTCCGCACACGAATCCGGTCGCCAACCTGAATCTGTGAAACCGGCGTCAAAATATCCTCGTGTTCGCTTACAAGCCATATGCTGTCTACACGCATCGTAAGGCTTTGTGTCAGCGTTTGACGCGCTTTTTTTCTGGTATAATCCTTCAAAAGCTCTGAAATATGAAGGAGTATCATAATGGATGAAGCGGTCGAAAAGTCACTCTGCACCAACGCTGCCGTTACCACCGCCGCGTCCAACGCGTCAACGCCCAGCTTTCCGTTTAATAAAAAGCGGCCATAGAACGTAAGAAAGCGTCGTCAAGTTCTCTGACCTGATTTATATCCTGCTTTTGCAAAACGGGTAGACATCTTTTGTTAAGCCCGTCAATAACGGCAAGTACGCTGTCACGGCAGCCGGGCTCGTAACAGATCAATATGCCTCCGTTAACATGGCTCGCCTCCGCCGATAATACTTCTGAGCCGGACATGAGCAGCGACTCTATTCCGTATCCCTGCTGGGCGGAAAACGCTCCCTGTCCCATACGTAAGGCGTATCCTGCCCGGCTTATCGTAAACAATTTTATAGTTCAAAAAAGCACCTTCTTATGCCAAGCTGCGCCCTGAACCGCCGGTAAAAGCGTCTCAGGACGGCTTGGATTTTATTATTCTTCCGAACCGGTCTGCTGCTTGGCGTCAAAACAAATGTCGGACGCTTCTTCTTTCATATTCTGGAACGTTTCCTGCGCGTCCTTTTGCAGCTTCATTCCTTTTGCGATGCCCTTTACACATAAATCACGGGTTTTATCGCTTTTTAATGCCTTTACGCCCAGCGTAGCGCGGCGATACCTCCGACAAAACAAAGAAACCTCTCGTTTTTGAAGTATTTAGAAAACATATTAATTCCTGCCTTTCTTTTGTTTTTTATAAAAATTCTTTCTGTGCTATTTCACGTTGACAATCACTACGGCGGCGTAGAACGATCCCCGAATGTACCAACCCAGCGAACAGTCGTGATCCTGCTATCCTCAATACGGCATCAAAATCAGTCGCTTTCGATGTTTTCTTCAACGAACAGGTCAATGCAAGCTTTTACATCGTCCGGCTCACTATTTATCGGAATTCCGGCGGCAAGCCAAAAAGCATAGTCACCGTCCATTAATTCAAGGAGTGCGTCCAAATCACTGCCGTATCTGAATTCAATGTGATAAGTTGTACCGGGCGTATCGGGGCAGAAAAGAAAATATGTAAATTCGTCGGCGTTTTCGTCATCTGCTTTATAAACCCTTACATCCATTATTCCGCTCATCGCATTGTCCTCTTGATAGGAATAGGTGTGAGAAAACACCGTTTCCCCGTCCAGCGTACCGGAGATATTGTTGTTATTTACCGTTATTTCATCAACTCCGTTGATGAAATAACAATTGAACTGTGCGCTTTCTAAATCAGAAAATGCTGCTACCGCTTCTGCGCCGTAAATCGTTCCTGTGCAGGCCGATTTCAACCCTTCGGTGTATGCCTCCACATTTTCTTCCCCTACCATAGAGGCAACCTTTTCCAACCAATAATCGTCGTAATCCTCATTGTTAAGTACCGGAAAGAGCGCTTCATACGTTGCGTTCAGTTCTTTCAGAAACGCATCTGTTTCCACCGATGGGGCGGTTGTTTTGCCGCAAGCGGTTAGCAGGGTTACTATCATAACAACCGCTATTGCGATAGCGGATATTCTGTTTTTCATTGACTTTGCCTCCAAATTTTAATATTTGATCAACGCCTTGCAAGCTTCTTTCGCTCCATCGTCCGGCGCCTCGTTGCATATCACGCAATCACAAGCGAGGGTAATCCCGCTTTTTCCGCACTCTTCCTCCCAATTGTGCATCCATTCGCCATCGCCCCATCCATAGGAGCCGAACAGTGCTATTTTTTTGCCTTTCAGCTTCGGTAGAACACTGTCCCACATAGGCTGAAACTCGCTTTCTTCCAATACCTCCGCACCCATAGACGGGCAGCCGAACGCGATGGCATCGTATGTATCTGCCAAATCAGCGGAAAACTCTCCAGCCGTGAGCGTGGAAACCTCGGCTCCGGCTGCTTTCGCGGCTTCGGTCACCTGTTTTGCCAT
>Ga0153947_1000493_pt1 | contig 19288 bp, 15 predicted proteins | sample TSNJ031MetaG_FD_104697 | JGI IMG/M metagenome (GOLD analysis project Ga0153947, IMG submission 104697) | Attine ant fungus gardens microbial communities from New Jersey, USA - TSNJ031 MetaG | ecosystem: Host-associated > Fungi > Mycelium > Unclassified | place: USA: New Jersey, Wharton State... | reverse complement strand
CTATCTTTCGCACAATGTTCGCATTGAAACGAATAGGGAATTTTTCTACTGTGGGTGGCTTTATGCTTATAATAGCTTGCCATGCAAATCATCTCCTAATTCATATGTCTAGTTTGCTGTTGCAGGCAGCCAAGCTAACCAGCAACACAGTGGCGAGTGTCAGCATTGCTAAAGTTTTTTCATTCCGATCATGCTGTTCTGTATTATTGTGTTTTACAATAAACTATGTAAAACGTTATTATGATAACACCAGCAATAGAAGATTTCAATTGAAATTATTCTGTCCGCTATTTAAACAAAGACTCCCACCACCCTTTCTTCCCTTCTGGTATAGCAACGCCGATCTGCTCCTCCAACTCGCGCGGTAGACGGCGATACTCATTATTGGCGCATTGGAGATAGACCTCACCGCTCTCCTCGTCATAGAGATACCGAGCTCTTAAATAATTCTCTGATTCATTCTCGTAAAGGACCCGCCCCGAAGTGTCGGTGAAATTGCTGGAAACCAACACAGACCCCTCTGGCAGCCATGGGGTGAGGTCGAGGGCGAAGTTATCGCCGACCGGCGTTTCGGTTACGACCTGCCCAAAGCGGAATTCTGTCCCTTCATCGAACACCTCCACGACCAGATTGAGGGTTCTAACCCGAAATTCTTCCGATGCGGCAAAGGCAGTGGTGAACAGAACCGCCATCACCGCAACGGCTACCGCAACTCGATTCAATGCTTTCAATGTGAATTGTCGTGCGATGCGGCGTTGATCATGCTTGAATTTTCTTTTGATTGTCTTTATACAGCGCGCTGAAATCTCTTGCGGCACTTCAGCGGCAGGGGCGGTTTGCAGTCGCTCGTTCTCCTCTGCGGCTTTTTTTCCTTCGGCAACAGCGACCTCGTACATCATCAGCGCAAATAGGGAATCTTCATAGTTTTCTATCAATTCCTTCTTGGTTTTCATTGTGCAAGCGCTCCTTCCATGCTTGCTATCAAACCAATGAACGCTTGATGTACCGGAAAATTTATTCAATCGTGAAAAATGCCTATGATACTGAGGATATTCTCCAAAATTTTCTGGTTAAGCTTATTGATAAAATTGAGACATTGAGGCACTTGGAGAAGGGCCGGCAGATTAGCTATGTTGTTTCCACATGTGACAATACAGCGAAAAATCATTGCAGGGATAATCGCCAGATTTTTGTAGACTTTACGGAACTGGAAGGAAAAGCATCCGGAGATGCGGATATTGAACTTGCCATGATACATGTGGAAAATTTGAAACGGCTGTCCGATATTTGAGAGAAGCTGTCTGAACGCGACCCCTTTTTGTTGGAAGGGAAGTATATCCTTGAAAAATCAGATCGAGAATTGGCCGCTGATTTGGAGATTAAACCCAGCAGTATAAGAATGTATCTTACCAGAGCGCGAAAGCAGGCACTGAACTATATGAATCTGATAGAAGCGGGCAGCATCTAACGCAATGGAAAGCTGTAAAATAACGCAGTAACAAGGTTGGGAGAATTACGGTATCTTCGCACTGACGGGGATGTCGTAATTTGTGTTGCCTTCCGGCTATTAATAATCCGTAATATTTGAAAAAATTTACCAAAAAACTGTTGCAAATTTGTTGGGTTGTGCGTTATATAGATTTAGATGAGTAAGCTATCACGCATAAGGTAAGCGCGAAGGAGCGGTTAAAATGGAAAGCAACCAGAATAATCCCGCTGGGAGAGGAGCATCATGAATCGGTTTTGTTTGATTGAAAAGGCTTTTATAGCGATGTGGCTCTGCCTGTATATCCTTTTAACCCTCCTTCCCGTTGCCATTGAACCGGCAGCAAACAAGGCGGTTGCAATAGGAACGGGGAGCTATTACGCCATTACCCCACAGGGGACGCTGGTGGGCTGGGGGTCAACAACGCAGAAATTTATGCCCTATAGCAGCGGACTCATCCCATACCCCTATCTGCTGCGCCGAACCATTCTGCGCAATGTGGATTCCATTTATACGAATAGATACAATACCGTGATGGCGATTGATCAGGACGGCGTCCTTTGGGGCTGGGGGCGATACGGCTCGCTTCTTTTGGCGGAGGGTACGGGCATGTTTAACAGACCGGTCAAAATCATGGAGAAGGTTACCTCTGTCGCCATGGGAAAGGACCATGTGGCCGCAATCAGAACCGACGGCACCCTCTGGGTGTGGGGGGGAAACTGGGATGGGCAGCTGGGTCTGGGCTTTGCAGACAGTAACACACATGAGCCGCAAAAGATTATGGAGGACATCATTTTTGTCTATGGGGACTACAATCGAACCTTGGCCGTGGACAAGGACAACAAGCTTTACACATGGGGTGGATACAGTGAGCTTGAACATGCTCCGCTCTATTCCCCCGCCTGTGTCGCGTCCGGTATTGCGAGCATTCTATCCGGCGATCGAAACGGCGCAGGAAGCTACCTGGCGTTAACGACAGAAGGGGACGTCCTTCCGATCAACATATATTCAGACAAGGAAGAAAACGCGTATTCCCGGCTTGGTTCGCCTGTCGCCAGCAATATACAAACGCTCACGGAGGGCGGCTGCATCACAAACGATGGCGTCTATGTCCCGCTGGGGGTCTTTGTGGATGAGCGAATGGAGCAGTTAATACAAAAGGTCTCAGTCGCCTACTTGGACGATGAGCATCATTCGTTGGTCGTGACGACCGATGGCAAGCTGTATGCGGAACCCGGGCCAAAATGGCTGCCCGTCCTTCCTCATTCCATGAACACGCTGTCCCCGGTGCTGCGCAATAGCATGGTTGTTTTCCTTTTGCTCGACTTGCTGTATCGCGCAAAGCGAAAGAGCGCGCATGCTACTGCGTAAATAAAGTCTAGTGACATCGTGGTGCGGAATGAAGGCGGTTCATCCATACAGAATGAACCGCCTTCATCAGCTATTATCTTAACGGATGGTTTTGCTGATTGCCCTTTGGCATGGTCAAACGCCAGGGTGATCTACAGAAATAATCTGCGGAACAGCACGACCCAAAGTGGTGCTGTGAGAAAAGTTGTTTTTTCCGTGAATTTGGGTAGAGGTCCCACCATCCAGCAGAAGACCCTTGTAGGAAGTTGACGTAGATTCTGTTACTCCCAGATAATCAAAGATATCACGATGGAAGTCATCAATCAAAGAAAGTGAATCTGTGTTGACAATCAAATACACATCTTTTGTGCTGGGCTTTACAACCATAGCCGCCCGCCAAGCAACTGGTTGCAATGCACTCCAATCCGCAGCGCTCATCGATGCCTGGACAGCAGTTTTCCGATTGCTATTACCAAAAAATAAGCCAACGCCTCCCTGTGCCCAGCCGTCAGCAGATGTCGGAAGACTGATATTAGAAGACAGCGCTACATTGTCCGCATAGCTCAGGGTAGCTCCGTTCCAAGAAATAACAGCTTTTCCTGTTGCGTTACGTTTCGCATCGGAATCATCGCTCCCACGGCAAAAAAAGGTATTGCAGCCTGTGACTTAAGCCGGAAAAATTCGGCGCATTGGAACAATATAAGCTGGAGATCGGTTCCGGCGCGGTGGTCTGCATGGCGCACGACCTGCTACCGGTAGACCGGAAAAACTGGTACGTTCCAACATGGCTGATATGAAACGTAAGTCTTATTAATAAAGGAGTACTATATTGTTAATGAATTTGCCGTGCCGTTCAAGAATATAGTGGAACAATTTCGCTTAAATAAGTATTATCCAGAGGTTTTACTGGATGAAAAAGGTGATAAACCGGCACCTGACGAGCTAATCGGGTTATCGAATTATAAAATTGAAAAGAGTAAGTATCTGACTGACGAGAATATGCCCTTGTTCGAAAAATGCCTTGATTGTGTTATGGATAACCTGAGACCGTTATTTGATATGTATGGATTGAGTTTTGGAGAAATAATAGTCGGAAAATCCAAACGGCAAAATTGGTGGCAGCCCTTTAGCGGTGCGGTTTATCATCCTGTCCAGATAGAGAGCAAGCAGGTTTCTATCAGCAGATTGGAATCATATGAATGTATAAACGGCGAATGGACGTGCTATAAGCCCGGCGGGTTTAATTCAGCCGCTGCGGCGTTTATTGGTTATGTCGTTAAACGAACCGAGGCAAGGCTAAGAATTGCCTCCGGATATAAATATAAGCTCTCGCCTGACGTAAATACGCTGCTGCAAACTATACAGAACAATTACTATGCAACTCAGTCTCTCGTTTTACTAATAAGAGACGAGAATTTTGATAATATTATTGACCTCGCCACCTCCACTAGTTATAAAAACATAGGAGCGGACGATTCCAAAGCCGTTGTGCGAGAACTGGCAAGCACACTCTTGGCTTATGGGGATTTTAACCGAAGCATTGATAAGCTGATTCCATCGCTGATAAAGGACTATTATCTATGCAATAATTTTGACTGTTCCTTTGTGGAACTTGCGCAAAAATATCATATCGAACAATACTATCCCGATATTTTTCTTTCAACAGAATATTCCGGCAACCGGTATGCGTTGTACAATAGAATATCAAACTATAGAATTGAAAGAAGCCGTTTCTATACGGAAATAACCGCGCCTGTCATTCACGCCTGCTTTAATTTTGTTTAAGTACAAGTTGTCCCCAGACGCGGCCGCAATCATAAATTCCCTGCCAGACGGCACGCTTAATCATGAACAGGTATTGCGGATTTTATCTGATTCCGGGTTTGATGAGGCGATAGACAATGCCGTCTTTGATTATCTTTATCAAAGGACACTTAACAAAAAATCCATTATCTTTGCCAAATCACGGGCTGAGGTTGAGCAAATCATCGCGGGTGTGCGGCAAATTGCCGAAACGAACAAAACTAAGGACATATATCGCATCCATCACGGCAGTATTTCCGCCGCTTTACGCGAGGAGGCCGAGCAGGATATGAAGATCTCCAACGAGCCAATAGTAACGGGTGCAACGGTCACTTTGGAACTTGGTATGGATATAGGCTCGCTGGATGGGGTCGTGCAGGTCGGCTCGCCTTTCTCGGCATCCATATGCGCTTTTATATCATCATACAATGAGTTTTCTTGTTTCCGCAGGTGAGGTTTCGGCGGCCGCCTTGGCGCAGAATGTACTGGGATTAAGCGTATTTCATCATATTTCGCAAGACGATTATCGTTTGTTGTTGCAACATCTTATCAGTATTGAGCACTTGCAGAAAACGGAACGTAGCGGGCTTATCATCGGTAAAAAAGCAGAAAACATTGTTGCTCATTATGAATTTTACTCTGTTTTTGAGTCGCCGGTTGAGTATTTGGTCAAGGGAGAAAACATGGCCATTGGAACCGTTATGGAGAGTTACCCTGCCGGGACGCGTTTTGCACTGGCCGGGCGAGCATGGGAATGTGTAGAGGTCAATGAAAAATCGAAGGTGATTTTTGTCAGGCCGGTGCACGGGATATCTAAAGTATCATGGACATCAAAGTCCGAGTCGGATTTGCATACAAAGCTCCTCCGTAAAATGAGGGACATCCTCATTGGAGATGAACAATACTCCTATCTGAGCGGAGACTGCAAAAAGAGACTTGAGCAGATTCGGGATGTTGCAAAGCAATCTGGAATTACAAGCAATATTATAACGCCGTTATCAAGCAGAAAATATGCAATATACCCTTGGCTCGGAACAAGACAGTTATCGGCATTATTCTTTGCACTGGAACAGAAGGGAATAAAATGTAGGGTATAGCCTGGCGGATTTATTCCTGTGTATCTTGAAGCTGATTTTGACAATTCTTTTGGTGTGCTTGAACAAGCTATTTCTGAGATTTATAGTTCCGAGGTTGATAAACATGCATTTGCCCTTCCGGATAATATACAAGTAAGAAATAAATATAATAATTTTATTCCGCAAGAACTTCTTGTTAAGCAATTTGTAAAGGATTATGTTGATGTGACCGGTATGAAGAAAGACTTATCAGAGGTCGTAAAACTTATATGAACAGATTCAACTACTATAATAGTGCATATATAATGGTGCACTATATTTTCTTCATATAAGCGGCTGCTGCCAAGGATTTGACCGATAAATCCAAGCAGGTGAGCGAACTGATTGACGAATTGAAAAGGCAGGGCAAGGAAAGCGAAATACAGACCGAGCTCAAGAAAATCGGAGTCCGCAAGGTGGACAAAAATCTTGCGTTCGCAGAAGGACAACTGTTTGGCGATTACCTGCATGATATGGCTATTGTGCAGCGTTACGCGGAGCTGAACCGTCAGGCCATCGTACGTGATATCATAAAAAGGATGAAGTTCAAGGTGGCCGAGCAGTTCACAACCATACACAACTACATTGATCTGGATTCCATGGTTTTACGGAAATGTGTTGTATGTCACTATAAAAGGCATATCGTAAATATTTTTTTGCTAATATTCTGCTAATACGCCCCTAAAATAAGCAAGGCAATCGGGCGGTACGGCATGACATCAAAAATCAGACCGTTCGCCCGAAAGTTCTGTATTTAATGGGGGTTCAGAGCGTTATAGAGCATCATTGAACATGCCATAAAAATCGTTGCTGCGATCTCCCAAGCGAGGGGGCGGACGTTCGAATCGTCTCGGGGACGCCAGAAAGGGTTGAAAATGTGAGGGTTCTTGGGTTTTCAATCCTTTCTTTTTGTGTTAGTACCCCGGTAACGGATAAGCAATAAAGGGGAAATAGATTCTTCCGTTTGTCATAACTTCCAGAAAAGAATCTGCTAACAAAATTGGACAGGATGGATAGATCGGACAGAAAAGCAAGTAACTCTGAAAGAAAATCCGCACCAGTCGAGAGGATACCGACACGCCCTCTTTGGGGAGGATAAGCGTGGCTATAGCCGGCCTGTGGGCGGCTGCTCCTATTGGGAGAGCAACCGAACCTATAAAAACAGAAACCGGACGCAAGCCGCATTAGAGGAGGAAAGAGCCGTCCGATGGGGCGGCTCTTATGATTTTCTCACGGTGAGGGGAGGTGTTCCCGCAAAGAGAAATACGATGCTGCCTATCATCCCTTATTTTTAATGAAATTTCCGACTTTCAATATGGTGAAGCCGCAAAAGTGTTTACCAGCACGGTCGCACTGGCAGCCGGATCAATCAAATTATAACCGGGATACCTGTGCAGCAGTGGAATTAAAATAGGAGTATTTTAATAAAAAGCTATGAAGGCATGACATATTTTGTTATATTTGATATAATGCCTCTGTTGTGATGGCTGTGGCATCGGCTTTGCCAGGGTGTCACAGCTACAAAATAACCCCATTTTTGTGGTGATGATATGAAACGCAGATTATTTTTTTCCCACACAATTTCTCTTCTCATTGCGCTGTTTGTCCTTCTGGGGGTGAATAGCCTGGTGTTGCATGTAATTAACCAGTATCAAAGGGGGTATTCCGCACCCAAAGAGGGCGGCGAGCTCCCACGGGTCCAAGCGCTTCTCCATGAGTGGGAGGGCGAGGCATGGGAAAATCTGGACGCCCAGTTAGCCGCATTGGGATACCGCCTTTGTGTCGCCGAGGGCGGACGGATCGTGTATGCTTCCGTTGAGCTCATCCAAACGCAGCTTTACCGGCAGATGTCCGCAATCATTGAGTGGCCTGCGGAGGGGTCCATCATTTTTCAAAACGAGGGAGTCCTGATGGTGGGGCGGCAGGGCGGAGCGTATACGGTCATTGCCATGCAATTGTCCGGCCTGCCTGAAGTGATGGGGCGGCAGCGGCTGTGGTCGGAAACGGCGCTGCTCTCCTCACTGGCCAGCGGCATCGCTGTGATTATTGTGGTCGTCCTGGCCAGCACCATATTCACCCGATCTCAGGTTCGCCGCCTCCTGCGGCCGGTAGACGTACTGATCCAGGCGGCCAAACGGGTGGAGGGGGGAAATCTCTCCTCCCCCATTGATTACGATGGCACGGACGAATTTACCGCTGTGTGCATTGCGTTTGATCACATGCAGCAGCATCTGCTGCAAGAGCGGGAGAAAAACGCCGGCTATGAGCGGGCCCGCACGGATCTGGTCGCTGGGATTTCCCATGATCTGCGCACTCCGCTTACCTCGGTGAAGGGATATCTCAAGGGGCTGCGGGACGGGGTCGCCAATACGCCGGAGAAACAGAGTCAGTATTTGGAGATCGCCTATCGAAAGGCCTGTGACATGGAGCGTCTGCTCCAACAGCTGTTTTATTTCTCCAAGCTGGAAAGCGGCAACCTGCCCCTATCCCTTTCCCCGACAGATCTTGGGGAGTTTGTGCGCAGATTTGTCAGTGAAACCCGGGAAGAGTTGGCGCCCATGGGGGGAGAAATTAATCTGCGGGGGACTCCGGCGGCCCACCCCGTGCAATTAGATGGGGAACAAATGTACCGGGTATTGACAAATTTAAAAGAAAATGCGCTGCGGTACGCGCGCGCGGGGCCATTGGTTTTGACGTTGACGGTGTGGCGCCAGCGGGATAAAGAATGTCTGCGTTTTGCCGACAATGGCCCCGGCGTGCTGCCGGAACAGCTGCCCCGCTTGTTTGAGCGGTTTTGGCGCGCGGACCAGGCGCGCAGCAGCTCTGGGGGAAAGGGAAGCGGACTGGGACTGTATGTTGTGAAACACATTGTGGAGGCGCACGGCGGAACGATCACCGCCAGAAACGATCATGGTCTCGTGTTTGATATTGAATTGCCCTGTGAGGAGGGATAGGTGTGTCTAAAATCCTGATTGTAGAAGACGACAAAGAGATTGCCATGCTGGAGCGGGACTACCTGGAAATTGAAGGATTTGAGACGGAAATCATCGCAGATGGCGGTCAAGCGGCAGACTATGCATTGTCCGGGAAGTATGAGCTTATTTTATTGGATTTAATGCTGCCCGGACGTGATGGCTACGCGCTTTGCCGGGAGATCCGGAGACAGGTGGATATTCCCATTTTAATGGTGACGGCCCGTTCTGAGTCAATTGATAAGATTCGCGGGCTGGGGCTTGGGGCGGATGACTATATTGCCAAGCCCTTCGATCCCGCTGAACTGGTGGCCCGGGTCAAGGCTCACCTGGGCCGGTATCGCAGACTGACCGGTGGCCTGAAGGAAGAGGACGATGTCATTGTCATCGGCTCCTTGCGCATCATCCCAAAGAACTGGAAGGTATATCGGAACGAGATAGAAATTAAGATGCCAAACCGTGAATTTGCCCTTTTAAAATTTCTTGCGGAAAATCCAAACATTGTCTTTTCAAAGGAGCGGCTGTTTGAAATCATTTGGGGCTATGACTATATGGGTGACAGCGCCACCGTCACGGTACATATTGGCCGGATCCGGGAGAAAATTGAGGAGGATCCCGCCCGCCCTCAGATCATTGAGACGGTATGGGGGGCTGGATACCGCTTGAACAAATCGGAATAAAGGGATGGGAAATTAACACGGTGCCAAGAACGCCGGGCGCAGAGCAATCCGCTTTGCGCCCGGCGTTCTTATTTATTTAGATTCTGTTTAGAATTTGTTTTGATTTTCTCCCCCGGCTGTTTTGATTTTCCATGTAAAATGTGCCATATAGAACAGGACACCGGTTTGAGATGGAAAGGATGAAACAGATGTGATGAAGCTTGATTTGCGAAAGAAACCGACCGCGTCAACGGAGGTTCAGAATTCCGGCGGCGGACCTGCGGTTAAGAAAAAAATAAAACTGCCCGGCGGTAAAAAAGGAATCGCACTGGTACTGGTCTGCGCGATCGGAGGAGTCGTTCTGTGGCAGTTTTTCGGAGGGAATGAGGCAAGCGCCGCAAATACCGACCCCACCTATACCCTGGCCGCGGTGGAGTGCAGGGATCTCACCGCTACCATCACTGGCAGCGGCACGCTGGAGGCGGCCAACGCCTATTCGGTGACCACGCTTTTAGAGGGGACCATTCTCACCGCCGATTTTGAGGAAGGCGATACGGTGGAGCAGGGAACCGTGCTGTACACCATTGACTCCTCTGAGCTGTCCAGTACACTGGAGCAGGCCGAAATCTCCCTCAGCCAGGCGCAGCGCAACTATAACAACAAGCTGAAGGACCAGAAGGACCTGACCGTAACGACCACCATCTCCGGGAGGGTGCTCTCTCTGGAGGTGGAAGTGGGGGACGAGGTGACCGCCGGACAGACCATTGCCACCATCCGAAACTACAATGATATGAGCTTGACCGTTCCATTCCCCGCGGATGACGCGGCCGGTTTCTATCTCGGACAGTCCGCCGCCGTCACCCTGGACAGCACCTTTGAAACCTTAACTGGAAGGATCGGAAAGATATCCGCCAATGAGACCGTATTAAGCGGCAATGTGATCGTGCGCTATGTCACCATTGACGTCAGCAATCCGGGCGGGCTTTCCACGGGACAGGCGGGCACCGCCGAAATTAACGGCGTGACCAGCAGCTCCAGCGGCTCGTTTACATATATGGACGAGGCTGTGATTACCGCGAAAACCTCCGGTACTGTGTCAAGGCTCAGTGTGGCGGAGGGCGATTGGGTCAATAAAAATCAGGGCCTTGTGACGCTGTCCAGCGACACGCTGGGCGATGAGATTCAAAGCGCCTCTGAGTCTGTGCGCAACGCCGAGCTGTCACTGGAGAACCGGTACGATCAGATGGAGGACTACGCCATCACCTCGCCGATCGAGGGGACGATCATTGACAAGAATTATAAGGCGGGCGAGACCACCGAAGCAAATCAGGTGCTGTGCACAATCTACGATTTAAGCTATCTGACCATGACCCTGAGTGTGGATGAATTGGACATCTCCGATATTGAGGTGGGGCAAACCGTTTCCATCGTGGCCGATGCGGTAGAGGACCGGATCTACGAGGGAATCGTCACAAAGGTCAGCGTTGCCGGGACATCCTCCTCAGGGGTAACCACCTATCCTGTCACCATCCGCATTGATGAAAGCGATGGTCTGATGCCCGGGATGAACGTGGACGCCACCATCACTCTGGACAGCGCCAGCGATGTGCTTGCCATTCCCTCCGCCGCGCTGCAGCGCGGTAACACCGTTCTGGTGACAGCGGACTCTCCCAGCGCCGCCAACGCGGGATCAACGCAGCTTCCGGAAGGAAGCGGCGCCATGGAACAGACCAATGGCCGGCAGACCGCAGGCGAATATGTGTCGGTTGCCGTGGCCGTGGGGGTGAGCGATGGCAGCTACAGTGAGATTATCTCAGGGCTTCAGGAGGGGGATACCGTTGTCTACATACCCACCACCTCCTCCAGCGGTGATACATTTGTCATGATGGGCGGTATGCCAACTGGCGGTATGCAAACTGGCGGTATGGTCTCCGGCGTCAGGGGAGGGTGAAGACATGAAAGCTCTCATTGAATTGAAGGAGGTATGCAAATATTACCACATGGGCGACACCACCGTCATTGCCGCGGACCATATTTCGTTTCAGATCTTTAAGGGAGAGTTTGTCGCCATTGTGGGGTCCTCCGGATCCGGGAAATCCACCTGCATGAATATCATCGGCTGCCTGGACGTCCCATCCGAGGGCGTTTACCTGCTGGACGGCCGGGATGTGGGGCAAATGAACAAAAATGAGCTGGCGGAAATCCGCAATGAACTCCTTGGATTTATCTTTCAGCAGTATAACCTGCTGCCGAAGCTGAATCTGGCTGAGAATGTGGAGGTGCCCATGATGTACGCCGGCGTGGGCAGGGGAGAGCGCCGTGAACGGGCGCTGGCCGCGCTGAATCATGTTGGGCTGGAAGAAAAGTGGCGGCATAAACCCAACCAGTTGTCCGGCGGACAGCAGCAGCGGGCGGCCATTGCCCGGGCCCTGGTGGGGAATCCTGCGGTGATTCTGGCCGATGAGCCCACCGGGGCCCTGGATTCCAAGACAGGGCGTGAGGTGATTGGGATTCTTCAGCAGCTCCACGCCGCCGGCAACACAGTGGTCCTGATCACGCACGACAACTCCATTGCGGTTCAGACCCAGCGCATCATTCGCCTGGAGGACGGAAGGGTGGGGTATGACGGCCCCTCCGATGCACCGGAGGCGGTGGTGATACCCAAGGCCGTCAGGGCGGAAGGGGGTATCACCGCATGAGTATTGTGGAGTCCCTGCTGCTGGCGCTGAAAAATATCATCTCAAGCAAGACGCGCACACTCCTGACCATGCTGGGAATTATTATCGGGGTAGCCGCGGTCATCATCATCGTTGGCCTGGGAAACGGCCTGGAGGGCTATATTTCCGACAGTTTTTCCAGCATGGGAACCAATACCCTGACTGTCATGGTGATGCCCCGGGGCGCCACCCGCACCCTGTCAGTAGATGACATCTATGACATCGTGGAGGACAACAGCGAATATCTGGACCTCTGCTCTCCGATAGCCAACCTGTCGGGTTCCGTCAAGATCGGCACGGAGACCACCAGCACATCGGCCAGTGGGGTCAGTGAAGATTACCTGGCCATCAAGGGTTACGCAGTGGAAAAGGGACGGGGCCTGCAATACAGCGATATCTCCCAGCGCAGCAGAGTCTGTGTGGTCGGAGCCTATGTGGACCTGGCCTATTACGGCGGCAACGCCGTGGGGCAGACGCTGCGGGTGGGCGGACAGACGCTGACCATTGCGGGTGTGGTTGAGCAGCAGTCCGATCATTTGGAAGAAGGAGGCACGGATGACTTTCTGATCCTGCCCTACTCCACCGCGTCCCGCCTGTCCGGCACGATCACCAGCTATACCGTCACGGTGAAAAATGAGGACGATGTGACAGAGAGCAAGTCCGCGCTGGAACAGTCTCTCTATGCTTTTTTTGAGAGCGATGAGTTCTATTCTGTCACCAGCATGTCTGAAATGCTGGACACCATGACGGGCATGATCAACATTCTGGTGGTAGTCCTGGTGGGGATTGCGGCCATCTCATTGGTGGTGGGGGGCATCGGAATTATGAATATCATGCTGGTATCCGTCACCGAGCGGACACGGGAAATCGGCGTCCGGAAATCCCTGGGCGCCAAGGAGCGGTACATTATGCAGCAGTTTGTGATTGAGGCGGCGGTAACCAGCGCGCTGGGCGGCGTCATCGGCATTATACTGGGGTATGTCCTGTCCGCTGCCGCGTCATCGCTGATCACAGCGCTGCTGGACACCGCATTGACCGTGGCGCCCAGCACGGGGGCGGTCCTGCTGGCATTTGGCATTTCAGCGGGAATCGGCATCCTCTTCGGATACCTGCCCGCAAAAAAAGCCGCGCTGCTCAATCCCATTGACGCGCTGCACTACGATTGATCCTGTGTCCAAAGGAAGAGATTGAATCATAAGATCCAGACTGAGGCGTATCTCCTTCCATTGCATACGCGCGTTTGTGCATAAAAACAGTTCCCAGTTGATCCATGAGACTGGGATATATCGACATGAAGAAAGGAGCAATGAAGCTATGAAATATCGTCTGAGCGCACTGGGCGTTGCCCTGTGCCTGGTTCTATCCTTGACGGCGAGTCTCCCGGCGGCGGCTGTGGATGAGAGCACGGCCCTGGAGACCATCCGGGTGCTTGGCATCATGGTGGGGGACGGGCAGGGAAATCTGAATCTGACCTCTCATGTCACCCGGGCGCAATTTGTCACCATGATGACATCGGCTTCCGGCTATAAGGACACCGTGGGCAGCGGTTACGGAGTATCGCTGTTCAAAGATGTGAAAAAAGACCACTGGGCCAGCGAATATATCAAGCTGGCCGTGGAAGAAAATTGGATGGTCGGCTATGTAGATGGCACGTTCCGCCCGGATAACAACATTACAGTGGAAGAGGCCTGCACCGCCCTGCTCAAGCTTTTGGGCTATGATTCCGCCAGTCTGGCCGGCTCTTTCCCCACAGCGCAGCTGTCTAAGGCCGCCGCCATTGGGCTGCTGGATGACATGACCGCGTCCCGGGGGGAGACGCTGACCCGGCAGGACTGTGTCACCCTTTTCTACAACCTGTTGGTGACGCAAAACAGCGCGGGCACGATCTATGGCACTACCTTAGGCTATACTGTAACCAATGGAGAGGTTGACTACTCCACCCTGGTCAACGCCGATACCAAGGGGCCCTATGTGGCCTCAACAGGCGGAAGCCTGACCCTTCCCTTCCCGTCCTCAAGCGCCACGGTTTACTACAACGGAACGCGCTCCTCCCTGTCGGCGGTCAAACAGTACGATGTCTACTATTACAACAGCAACTTGAACACAGTCTGGGTTTACAACAACCGGGTCACCGGTACGCTGACCGGAGTTTCCCCCAGCCAGACAGCCCCGACCTCGGCAACTGTGTCCGGTGTCAGCTACTCCATCGGTACTTCCGCCGCGACCTATAAGCTCTCCAGCCAGGGCGGGTTTTCCCAGGGAGATCTGGTTTCCCTGCTGCTTGGGATGAACGGCGAGATTGTGGATGTGATTGCGGCCCAGGAAGGTGACAGCAGCTATTATGGCGTGGTTGTGTCCAGTGAGAAGGCAGCTTCCTCCTCGGCCACCACTGCCTCCAGCAACACCAGCATACAGGTAACCACCCAGGTGGCCTGTACCGATGGAACGGTGCGCACCTTCTACCACGCCGGGAGCGCGCTCTCCGCCGGACGCTTGGTCAGTGTAACACTGAACAGCGCAGGGACCACTGTAAAGACAATGCAGACGCGCACACTGTCCGGCTCCGTTGACAAGAACGGTACCTCCCTTGGAAAGTATAGCTTTGCCAGCGATGTAGAAATTCTGGATACCAATGGATATGGCGGATATGCCCGCGTCTATCCATCCCGCCTGGCCGGTGTCGCCCTGGATTCCGATGATGTGTTTTACTACACACTGGATGCCAATGGGACGATCGACCGCCTGGTATTGAATGACGTAACCGGAGACACCTATTCCTACGCCTATGTGGCAAAGTCAAATGACACCTCATCTGGGACCTCAACCTCCGCCACCTATCAATACATCAAGGACGGAGAAACGCACAGCCTCAACAGCAGCATTGTATACGGTGTAAAGAGCGGCGCGGTCGCACTGCTCTATGAAGACGGGCAGCTGAAAAATATGCGGCAGCTTACCGCCGTTGATCTCACAGATTTGACCGATCTCACCGCCACATCCGGGAATAAGACCTATCAGTTGGGCGAAAAGGTTCAGGTTCTGCTGTTGGATTCCAGCAGTGGAAGAGAATACTATATCACAACTCTGGGAAAAATTAATTCCTCTGAATATAGCCTGCAGGGCTGGTATGATCAATTTGGTTGCTCCGCCGGCGGCAGAATCAGAATCATTGTTGCAACCCCGAAGTAAGATCATGGAATGGAACGGCGGCAGATGATCTGGCCGTTCTAATTGGAAGGGAGAGACATTGCCATAAGAGACATGAAATTTTGATTGGAGCTGTAATGTTCGGATAGAGTGATTGGCCGAAACAAGTTTGAAGAGCGTTTGCCCCAAAGCCTTATATCATAAGGCTTTGGGGCTATGCTGTATAGAGCGGATGTCCCGGTTCTCTTGTTCTGAAAAGCCCAAATCGAAGAGTATGGATTTTGCAAGCTGCCTCTCTGCAGTTGAGATCGGTGTTCAAGCAGACCTTACCCAAAATTTTCCGCAATTTCCGCCCGGTCCCAATGAGGCGGAGATTGCGGCAAATTCAGTTCGGACATCGTACCCGCGCCTGTAATATAAAGGACTGCTGTCACGGAAAGCACAAAATAATCATTGTTCAATTGTGCCATTCACTGGCGGTAGATACTTGTTTTTTCTATAGGACAACCTGAATCCAATGAACGTTATTGCAAAAGGAAGTATCTCCGCAAAAAACTCATGCGAGCGCCAGAATAGACATTGGGAAAACAGAAAAATACTGTCAGTTTAAACTGTTGTGATATTAAACTGGCTACCGATTGGTTGAAATGAAATCATGTCTGTTTGTTTTATTTTTTATTATAAAATGTAATACAAATAGACGGTAAAACAAACTTTTAAAAAATTTTGTCTGTAGCGCCTTAAAATTTATTGTATTTTTTATTGTCTTATGCTTATAAAATTCATTCTATAGATAAAAAATGAGAAACAAGATGACATCACAGAGAGAATGAACCATTCTTTGCGTTATGTTCCATGCCAAAATAAAATCTTTTAAAAAAACGAGGGAGCACGCTGTATACCGGGTGCGAACCAAGTAGAAAAATGTCGAAAGCGAGGAGGAAAAAAAGACCAGGAGTCCGGAAGCGGGTTAAACAATCAAATCAACCGATCTGCTTTATTATACAAAAAATAAAACTGTTTATCGCTTGCCTTTTACAGTATTATGCGCTATAATGTCGATATGTCTCTAAACCAGAAATTGGAATATAAAAAATGGAACATAATGCAAATTATGTAATTTTTATTCCAGCGAAGGAGGGGGCAGTCCATTCGTCCTCAGCGGGGGAGCGGAGACGGTTGTTTGCGCTCTTCCAACTGATGGAAGTCATGCTGTGCAACGGGGCACAGTGAGGATTTGGCTGACTGCGATTGAAAGGCAGCAAATCAAAAGGGATGGAATTAAGGGGGGAGTATTACTGATGAAATCGCTAGTGCGCGCATCACCGGGTAGAGGTGAATAAGGACAGAGAAAAATTTAAAAGAAACAGGAGGCAATATCTGTGAGAAAAGCAGGAAAACGACTCATAAGTCAGTTCTTAGTCTTCGTGATGGTATTGGGTTTTCTGCCGACAGTGTCACTGGCGGCGGGCACCAATAATGCCACAGTGAATGCTGCGGTAGCCGCCGGGATCGATTCCTCAGGCTTAACCGCCGACATCAGCAATGATCCCAGCGTGATCGGCACGCTGGATTTGGACGACCTGCATACGGCGTATCCAAATTTGGTCATGATCACGGCGAACAACACCAACATCACCAATATCATTGACACAACCAATACCGGCATCAGCGTTTGGCAAGGTGCGCCTGGCACCTTCATCCAAAACAATAACAATGACCGCGCGCTGACCCAGACTATCACCTCGATCGGCTACAGCCTCTCCGGCGGCAGCGGGATTGATCTGAATGCCCTGATCGCCGATCTGGGCGTGAATGTCACCGATGGTACCACGGTCGGCGACCTGATTGACCTGACCAGCGCCAGCAGCCTGGCGCGCGTTACAATCGATGGCAGCACCGTTTCTCCCGTTGCGGGCGGCGTCTTCGGCTCCATTGGCAACAGCTCGCTTTCCGGGCTGAACGTTGGCTCCCACACCCTCACCCTGGAACTGAACTTTCGGCACACTCAAAATTACACCTATGTCGTAAGCTATGCGCTGAACATCAGGGATGTTTCTCTTTCTATCAACCCGACCTCGGCTCAGGTGCACCAAGGGGGGAGCTATACCTTCACGGTGACCAAGCTGGACGAGAACGGACAGCAGGTTACGCTGTCCCCCGGCAGTTTGACTGTCAACCTCACCACCGCGGCTTCGTCCACCTACACCACCGCGGCAAACGGTGATGCCGTGGACATCACAGTGAACATTGATCCCGCTGAGACGGCCGGCGCCTATACCCTGAGTGCGACCGACAGCGTCTCCGGCAAGTCTGCCAGCGCCGCTGTTACGGTAGCAGCGCTGAATTCTGTCACCGGGATCGTGCTGGAGGAGTACAATGCCAACACCTCCGCGGGCAACTTTGATCCCTCCACTGATACCATGTACATCAGGGGCGGCACGTCCATCTCCTCCGGGGATGTCGGCACGCTCACCGGCTACAACACCTCCACCGTCTACCTGCTGTATGATGACAATAGTGGTGGCACCCCCATTGCCCTCGACTCTAACTACCTCGCCGTGTTCACCGCGAATGATCCCAGCGGCAATGTGACAGGGGAGTTTATTGAGGTCGCCGGTCAGGCCGCGCTGCGTGTCTCCGCCGCTGCGGTGACCGGTTCAGCTCTGACCGGCACGCTTACCCTGAGCGCAAGTTCCCTGGGCGTCAGTGAAGCCATTGACTATTCTGTGATGGCGGCGACTCCAACGGCCTATGGGATTTACAGGATTGACTCCGCAAATTACCCCTCCCTGAGCTCTGTCAATATCCAAGGTCTGATTGACAGCGGCAACAGCGATGTCACCTTGATTTCAGAGTATACCCATGACGGCTCCGGCTGGAATCCTCCCAGCGGCGGGCGCCCCACGGTGAATATTCTGGAGGGGAAGACCTACTATTTTGTGGCTGTGGCGAAGTATGGCGTCAGCAACGATCCCTGGTTTGTCGCGCCCTACGGCTCCGCCGCTTGGCATGAATCCCTCCCCGGCGGCGGTTCCGTTATCTTTGGCAGCACTTGGAGCGGCTTTGTGGAGTGCGCCGATATTGACGGTATGACCGCCTATTCCTCCGCCAACGCCACCCAGAGTCTGGCGGTGAAGGCGAATTTGGGAAGCGGCGGCGAGACGGTGACCGCGCTCGCGCAGCTCAACATCAGCGGCGGCTCGCCCAACACGCTGTATTTTAACATTTTCGTCACCCCGCGCTCCGTTGACCACTACGAGTTCTGGGATGCAACAGGCACCAACCAACTGACCACTGACAATATTGCCATCGGCGACACCGTGAATTACCGGGTCTACGCTGTGTACGACAATGGCAATGTGGAGCAGGTGAATTTCTCATCCTCCACACTGGGCCTGACTGTGGGCAATTATGATGCCTCTATCATCACCAGCGCCCAGGGCGGCGGTACGCTGTTCACCGCTACAGCTACCCGCAATGGTGGACTCAATGATGCAAAGGTGGGCCAAGACACCACCATCACATTGACGGATAGAAATGGCAAGACCGGCAGCCTGAGGCTGGTTCTGGACCACTCTCTGGTAGAGAGCTTCACTTACTATGTGGAGACGCCCAGCGGGATCTACAGTTATCCAACCTCCGCCAATCCTTCTGCGGAGCTTACAACACTGTATGCCGCAGCAGGGCTCCCCGGCAACGTTTTGGAAATCCCCCGCGGCTTGACCGCCAATGTTTGGGTGGTTCCAAAGTTCAGCAACGATGACATGTATCATTCCGCGGTGGACAATGCCAACGTGGCCAATAATGATTGGATGGCCTACGGCGTCAATATTAGCTGTGGCTCAGCAGTCGGCTCGGGCAGCGGCCTGAACGCCCCCAGCTTTAATTCCACCACCAAGGCGTATGAAGTGGCCGTCACGGATGAGCGTATTGAGATTGGGACGGCGATCAGCATGACCTTCTCCGAGGGCGGCGCCTTGGGAAATCCCTCTGTCAGCTCAAATGGGCAGAGCCACCGGCTGAAGGGCAGCAACGT
>Ga0153947_1000492_pt1 | contig 19301 bp, 11 predicted proteins | sample TSNJ031MetaG_FD_104697 | JGI IMG/M metagenome (GOLD analysis project Ga0153947, IMG submission 104697) | Attine ant fungus gardens microbial communities from New Jersey, USA - TSNJ031 MetaG | ecosystem: Host-associated > Fungi > Mycelium > Unclassified | place: USA: New Jersey, Wharton State... | reverse complement strand
ACGCGTTTGTCCTCTAAACTTCTGGCTTTTGCGGTCGCTTTCCTTATCAATGTCTGCATCGGCAACCCCAATCCCATCTGTATCAAATCCCTCATCTTTTAATAGCACCACGGGTTAAATTATGGCTCTTTAAGGAGGCAAAGCAGATGAATATCTATAAAAAAGCGGTGGCCCTTTTCCTTGCCGCGTCTTTATGCTTACTTTCGTCCTGCGGCGAAAAAACATCTCTGCCGGATGAAGCAACGGCAATGGGCCGGTATATTGAGGAGCGTTGGGAGCTGCCAATGGACGCGGTCAATATCCATGTCATGACACATCGGCCCGACGGAAGGATATTTGCCATTATGAACGACATGGGCCCCGGCGGGGATGGAGAGAATGTCACAAAAAAGGGCTTTAGCACATCCGATGGAAAGGATTGGGAGGAGGACACCCCGCCATGGCTGCAAGCCCTTATAGAAAAAGGCGGATATGTCAGTGACCTGTCATACGGCAAAAACGGGGAATGTTTTCTGATCTACAATATCATGGAGGGGGAGGATTATTTAAAGCGCGTGGCCCGCGTAACGCAGGACGGCATATTGGAGGATATTGAGGTTGAATGGAAAAAGGCCGCACAGGACATGTATAAAACCTACACCTTTGCGTCCTCCGCTTCGGAGGAGCCGTCCGAGGATTCCAGCGATGAATCTCCCGGGGAAGAATCCCCGGCGGAGAAGGAACAGGTATCAGTAGCGGCCGAAAGTGCCGCCGAGGGAACCGGCGGAGAATCGGAGAACGGCGGAACGGAAGAATCCGGCGAAGCCCTCAGCTTCTACCCCACCGGCATTGCGGCCGGGGATGACGGAGATTTATACCTCTGCGTGTATAACGGAATTTCCCGGTTTGATGCGGATGGAAGATTTATAGTCAACATCGGCGGCAGCGATTACCCCGAGTTTGCATATTACAACGGAGGCGTTGCCATTGCAAGCTTCGGCCGGGTAAGCGGCGGCTCCAACACCTTCGCCCTGTACGACGCGGAGGGGGGAGGGGTGACGCAGGAGCTGAATCTACAGGCGCTGCTCACAGGGCATGGAATGCGCATTGCCACCGGACTGGACGGCGCGTTGTATGTGGTTAACACCAGCGGCGTCTACCGCCTTGTGCCGGAGGGAACCACTTGGGAGCGCATGGTGGACGGCGATCTCTGCTCGCTGAGTATCCCCTCCATGTCCATCGGCATGTTTGTTCCCCACGGCGATAACGAGTTTTTGACGCAGGTAAGGGAAGGAGATAAACCGGCGCTCATCAACTATATTTTCTCCGCAACCACCCCAACCCGCCCCAATACCGAGCTGACGGTGGCGGCCCTGAAAAATAACGATACCCTGCTCCAGGCAGCGGGCGAATTCCGCCGCCGGTATCCCGAGGTGCTGGTAACGGTTCAGACCCTGCTGGAGGAGGACAGCTCCGCCACAACCGCCGACGCCGTTCGCGCACTGAATACACAGCTATTGGCGGGCAATGGCCCCGACCTTCTGCTGCTGGATGGCCTGCCAATGGATTCCTACATAGAAAAGGGCGTTCTGGCCGATATGAGCGAGTGGATAACCCCCATTATCCAGGGGGAGCTTATGCCCAATATCGCCGGAGCCTTTGGGGAAAACGGCAAGCTTTACGCCGTTCCGGCGCGATTCAACGCACCCACCATCTGGGGCGAACCGGAGGCGGTAGCCGCGGCCTCCGACCTGGAATCCCTGGCAAGCTACGCGGAGAGCACCACCGATCGCAAGCTCTTATACGATATGAGTATGCGGTCGCTGTTCCGCTACTTTTCCAGCGCCTCCGCGCCTGCCTGGCTGGACGGCAGCGGCAAACTGAACGAAGTAGTTTTCGCGGAATATCTGGAGCTGATAAAGCGATTGGCCCATACCGTTCCCGGTGCGGCAGCCCAAGAGTTTGACATCTCAATGACTCCGGGCTTTACCGTAACCGGGATTGACACCGGCGGAGCCTTGGATTTACCCTTCGGTAAAGCAAGCTTGTTCAGCGCCGAGCTGGACGGCTTCCAGTCGCTGATGGTTCCCAACGGCGCCATCTCCGCACTGTACGGTCTTGTGATCTCGGCGGATGTCACCAGCATCGAGGACAGCCTGATCCCCAACCATGTCACACTGCTCCCCGGACAGGCGAAGGGCGTGTTTATTCCCCGCTGCGTTATGGGGATCAACGCCGCCGGAGGGCAGCAAGATCTGGCGCGGGAGTTTATTAAAACCGTCTTGGGCGAAGCCGTCCAGTACAGCGATTTGCAGGACGGATTCCCCGTAAACAACGCCGCAATAGAAAGAAATGTCTTACGTTCCATCTCCATGGGATGGGGCGTTGGCTTGAATGACGAGGAAACCGGCGAATTAATTATTTTGGAAATGGGCTGGCCCTCCCCCGGCGCGTTCCGGGCGGTCTGCGCCCTGTTCGGTCAGCTGGATACGCCGTATATACCCGACGATACCCTGATGGAGATGATATTGGACGAAACCGAGGGCTTCTTCGGCAGCTCCCTCACAGCCCGCGAAGCGGCTGCCAGCCTGTCGGCCCGGCTGGAGCTTTACCTGGCGGAACGGGGCTGACGGGAGGGGAAGCATTGGCTCCGGTTATTTGCCGCCATTGTTTTTATATGGAATAGTGTGGTATACTTGGTATGTATTTATTTAAGCACATCAACGATCCAAGTAATCCAATCCGGAACATTACAATTCGAGGTGTATGGAATGTATCAAGTAGTGGCTTTGGGAGAATTATTAATTGACTTTACCCCTTATGGCGTCAGCGACACAGGTAACATCCTATATGAGGCTAACCCGGGGGGCGCTCCCTGCAATGTGCTGGCCCAGTTGAACAAGCTGGGGAATTCCACCGCGTTTATCGGAAAGGTGGGCAATGACTGCTTTGGCCGCGAATTGATGAGCCTGCTGAAGGATTTAAGCATCGGCACACAGGGGCTTTTGCTCAGTGATACCGAGCTTACCACCCTGGCCTTCGTGAGCTTGGATGAGAAGGGCGACCGTAATTTCAGCTTTGCGCGCAAGCAAAGCGCCGATGTCATGCTGCGGTGGGACGAGGTGGATTGCCCCCTGATTGAGGGGTGCGACGTCTTTCACTGCGGTACGCTTTCCATGACCGACGAGCCTTGCCGCAGCGCTACCCTCCAGGCATTGGCTTATGCCAAGCGGGCGGGGAAGCTGATTTCGGTGGATCCCAACCTGCGGGAACCCTTGTGGAAGGATTTGGAGCAGGCCAGGGCTGCTATGTGGGAGGTCATGCGCTTTGCGGATATCGCCAAGATATCCGATTATGAGCTGGAATTCTTGCTCGGCCCCGGCAATCTGGAGCAAAAGGCGGAGGAGCTGTACCGCCGGATAGATTCATCTATGCTGTTCGTCACCTGCGGACGGGACGGGGCCTATCTCAAAACCCGGGACGGCTGGTACTTCAACCGCTGCTACAACGAGGTGGATACCGTGGACACCACCGGAGCGGGGGATTCCTTCCTGGGCGCTGCCCTTCATAAAATCCTTGCGCTTAAGGGTGAGGCCGTTGCCCAAGCCCAAGCTAAGGATATCCTGCAATTCGCCAGCGCCGCCGCCTCTCTGGTGACCACTCGAAAAGGGGCCATACGATCCATGGCCTCGCCGGAGGAGATCGCTGATTTCCTGCGACAAACGGAAGGAAAGCTTTCCTGAAAGGCCATAAAAAACGGATCTCCGGCTGTGTGCCGGAGATCCGTTTTTTATGGCCTTTATCAAATGCCCCTACAGATTGCCAATCAAGCAATCACGGAAACGGTGATGCGCTGGGGATTCCGTTTATTATCGTCTTCATCGTCACTGTCCGAAACGGAAACCTTTGTGACGCCGACAGCCTTTCCGGTAATTTCGTCCCCACTGACCTTTACAATATCGGAATTATCGGTGGTGATGGAGATGGTTCTTCTGGCGCTGCTGCTGTATCCGGGATAGAGCACCTCGATCAAGTCCACCGTGTCCCCGGCCTTTACTTGAATGGACATAGCCTGGGCGCGGTTCTCCAGCAGCATGGTAGTGACGCGGATTTTAACCCTCTGGGAATGAACAGCCCCCTCCGGGTCGGTGTAGCTGGCGGTGATAATGCTGCTGCCTACCGAATTGGCCGTCAGGATGCCGTCGGCGTTAACCTCCATATTCTCGCCATTGGATGACCAGGCTATAGCGCCATAGCTGCCATCGGCGGTATACCCGGGATGAAGCAGCTCCCGAAGGTTCAGCCGGGTGCCCTCCCTGATGGTAAAGCTGTTCTCCACCTCGCCGTCCGGGGCCTTGCTCACCCCCAAAACTATGGTCTGTACCGTTTTATTGGCGTAATTGTCCCAGCCTGTGGCGGTGATTTTGGTCACTCCGATTTTCAGCGCGGTAGCAATGCCCTTTTCATCCACCGTGGCCACCTTGGGGTCGGAGGAGGCCCACTGAAGCTTGCCGGATATCGACCAGGCAAACGCGTCACTGACTGAATCGTCGTCATCGCTGCCCACCCGGGTAATCACATAATCATTCATATCCCTTTTGCTTCCTACAGTAATATTGACATTGCTGTTTGCAAAAGTCCGGGCATTGTCCTCGGCAAACGACGCGGCGTGGGCGGTCACCGGGAGGAGCGCGCCGCCCAGCAGCATAACCGCCACCAGCAAACAGGCTAAAGCTTTTAAATTATTTTTCATTGTTACCTCCATATCTTGTTGTCAGGCCGCTAATTGGTCAATTCTCCGCCATCAAGGCTTTTTTGCGGTTTCTTTTGCCTTCCCTCCGCATTTCCCGCTTTTCCCGCCGTTTCTGCCGTTTGTCGGGGTTGCCGTCAATAAGCAGGTAGAAGGAGGGCAGCAGCAGCAGCGTGAGGATGGTGGAGGCGGTGAGGCCGCCGATGACCACAAGGCCCATGCCCTGCATCATCTCGGAGCCGGTGCCGATGCCCACCGCCATGGGAATCATGGACAGCACCGTGGTGAGGGTGGTCATGAGGATAGGGCGCAGGCGGTGCCGGCCGGTGCGCACCAGCGCCTGCTTCACATCCATGTCCTTGCGGTACTGGTTGGTGGTATCCACAAACAGGATGCCGTTGTTTACCACCGTTCCCACCAGAACCAGGAAGCCCAGCAGGGAGGTCATGTTCAGCGTGGTGCCGGTGAGGGACAAAAGCGCTATCGAGCCGATGAGGCTAAAGGGGATGCACACCATAACCATAATCGAGTGCTTGATGGACTCAAACTGGATGGTCATAACCATAAACACCAGCAGCACCGCAATAGCGATGGCCTGACCGATAGAACCGAAGGCGTCGTCCATCTGCCGCTGCATGGAGCCGGTACCCAGGGAAACGCCGTCGGGAAATTTGAGCGCATTCACCTTGGCCTTGATATCGCTCTCCGCCTGGAATCTTTCCGCCTGGGTAGGCGTACCGGATACGGTTACCGTGTACTGGCCATCCTCCTTGCGGATGGATTGGGGGGCGGTGGTAAAGTCGATGGAGGCCACATCCAGCAGGGGAACGGATTTACCCGAGGCCGTGCTGATAATCATATCCGACACATCGGCCAGGGAGGTGTATTTATCCTTGGGGTATTCCACTGTTACCGTGTAATCCCTCCCGTCCCTTGTGAGGGTGGTGGCGTCGGTGCCGTTCAGCTGTCTGCTGACACTGGACGCAACCTCCGACGCGGTAAGCCCGTAGGCGGACGCCTTGACGACATTTACATTGATTTCAGCCTCCGGGTCGCCGTTTTCCAGGGAGGTGGAGACGGTGACGATTGCCGGATTCGCGTTAAATATGGATGAGACCTCCTCTGAAAAATCACGAAGGGTATCCAAATCATTGCCCTTGAGGCTGATGGAAACACTGTCGCTGGACATTCCGCTGGTCATGGCGGAGGAGGAGGATACGGTAATATCACAGTCTACAATATCCTTGGTTTCCTGACGCCACTGCTCCACCACCTCGTTGGTGCTCATTTGGCGCTTGTCGATGAGGTAGGCTGTCACCGAGTTGGAACTGCCGCCCATACGTCCGCCCCCGCTGCCTCCGGCATTGGCGCTGTAGCTTTCCACATCCGGGTGGGAGGAAACGATATCCTCGATCTGGCGGATAATGGCGTCGGCTTTTTCCAGCTTGACCCCGGGGCGCGTGGTAACGGAAATACTGACCGTCCCCTCATCGGTGGAGGACATCAGCTCCATATTCAGGTTGCTGGCCAGATACAGGGAGATAACCACCAGCGCCACTGTTACGGCGGCAACCGTTTTCTTTTTGTTGAGGATGACTTTTAGGATACGAATGTACCCGCGCTCCAGCTTTTTGAGCATATACGCGCCGGGGGCGTTGCGCTTTTCCTCCGGCCTGAACTGTACAAAAAACAAGGGAACCAGGGTGATTGCCGAAAAAAGGGACGCCAGCAGGGCAAAGGCTATGGTATAGCCCAGAGGCTTAAACAGCTGCCCGACCATACCGGAAATAGACGCAAGGGGCAGGAACACAACAACGGTGGTAATGGTGGAGGCAACTATAGAAAGCATGACGAACCTGGTGCCTTCAATAGCGCACTCCACATAGGTGCGATCCTTGGTATTCTTAAAGCAGCTGTCCAGCACCACGATGGAGTTATCCACCATCATACCCACACCCAGCACCATGGCGCTCATGGTGATGATATTCAGTGTGAAGCCCATAAAACTCATGCAGATAAAGGCCACCAGGAGGGATACCGGCATGGAGCTGCCCACAATCAGGGAGGCCTTGTAGTCGCCCAGGAAGAAGAACAGAACCACCATGGAAATGATGATAGCCAAAACCAGCGCCTGAGCCACCGAGGAGATAGACTCCTGGATCGTCTCGCTGTCGTCGCTCATAATCTCAATATCAATATTGGGCTGGCTGATACGCAGCTCCTCCACAATCCCCCTTACCTGATTGGAAAGGCTTACCGCGCTGGCGCTTTGGCGCTTGGTAATGCTGATGCTGATGGTTTCCATGCCGTTGTACCGGCTGGCGCTGGTGGCCTCGTTGGTAGCTTCAAAGATATCCGCCACGTCAGCCATGCGGATGACGCTGCCATTCCCCAGGGAGATGGGCAGATTCTCCAGCTCCTCCACCGTTTTATAGGACACCGCGCTGGTGAGGGAAATGGTTTGGTCGCCGTATTCGGTGCTGCCGCTGGGCTGGGAAAAATCCGCTGTCGCGACACTGTTGGCAACCGTGTTCATGGTAATACCATATTGGCGCAGCCGATCCTCCATCAGCTCGACGCTGATATACTCCTTCTGCCCGCCCCTTACGCTGACCTCGGCCACTGTGGACAGCTTCTCGAATTCCGGGGAAATCTCATCCTCGATATAGTAGAGGAGGTTATCCATGCCGTCCGAGCGGACAGACAGGCTAACGGAGGCGGAGGAGTTGGAGCTCATCTGCATAACCGAAGGGGTGTTCACGCCGTCAGGCAGCTGATTGCCGATCCGATCCAGCTTTTCCTTCAGGTCGATATACGCGGTGTCCATATCGGTGCCATACTCGTATTCCAGCATGACCATGGACGAGCCCTTGCTGGAATTGGAGCTGATGGACTTGAGGCCGCTCAGCGAACCGACGGCCCCCTCCACCCGCTGGGTGACCAGCTTATCCACGTTCTCCGGATCCGCTCCCGAATAGGAGGTCATAACGATCATCATGGGGGTTTCCATCTGGGGGGTGGCTTCCTGATCCATGCCGGTAAGCGCCATGTAGCCGAACACCAGAATCGCCAGAATAATCATTAACGCCGACATGGGACGCCTGACAATAACTTCTGTTAGCTTCACTGGGTATCCCCCTCGGCTTCGGCGGATTTTGCCCCGCTCTCCCCGGCTTCTCCGCCCGCTTCCCGGACGCCGGGCCTGGCTCCGGCCTGAGCGGCTTCCCCACCGCGGTTGGAATCGGCGGTTTCCTGATCCGCCGCCTCTAATTCTTCCCGTTGCCCGTCAGTCGCATCCGCCGCCTGCTCGCCGGGCGCTCCGGCTCCCCCCTCCCCTGCTGTGGGAGCGGTACCGGGCAGGTATACCTCCGCCGTGTCGTACAGGCTGGCGCTCCATGTGACAATTACATTGTCGGTCATCTTCACTCCGGACACCACCTGGATATTTTGCGCGTCGGAGATACCGGTTTCAATGAAGGTCTTGCTGGCTTTGCCATCGACAAACAGGTAGACAAAGGGCTTGCCGTTGTCATAGTAAACCGCGTTTATAGGAATCATTATTTCATTTTCCACCCTTTGGGTAGCCACCTTGATTGTAATGGTGGAGCCGGAGCGCAGCTCAAAGGGCGCGTTCTCCACCGCGGCCTTTACGTTAAAAAGCCCGCTGGCGGAGTCCACCATATTGGAAATCTCGGTGATGTATCCCCCGCAGGTCTCCCCGTTTTTTTCCACAGTCACTTCGTCGCCCACACGCATGGAGGTCAGCGAGGATTCCGCCACTCCAAAGGTGATGGTCACGGACTCCTTATTGGTGATAATAAAGGCCGGTGTGGACTGGGACGCCATGTCGTAGACATCCAGGTTGCGCTGCTCGATTACGCCGCTGATGGGCGCCATAACCGTGTAATCGGCCAGATTCTTCTTTTGCTGCTCAAGCGCTATGTACTGGTCGGTAAAATCGGCGTTCAGCTCGGCCATGGCCAGGCTGTCGGCAACCGAGGTGTTCTGTTCCGCAACCTGTTTTTTCACCGCCTCCAAATTGGCCTTGGCCTGCTCCAGGCTCAGCTGGGAGCTTTCCACCGCCAGCTCCGCCTTGATTCTCGCGTCCCGGAGGGCTTCCAGCGCGGTATCGGTCACATCCTGGCCGTCCTCGTCCTTGGCGTCGTTGTAATTGCGCCGGGCGGTTCGGTAGGCGATATTGTCCTGCTCAAGCTTATTCTCCGCCGATTTTACGGCAGCCTCCGCCGACAGCAGCGAGGAATTGTAACCGTCCGCCACATTGCCTTCGGCATTTTCCAGATTTCCCTGGGCAATCTTCAGGTTTAGCTGCGCCTTGGCCTCCGACGTCGCCAAGGCCGCCTGGGTCTGCGCAATGCTGCTTTGCAGTGTGGAGGAATTCAGTTGCAGAAGCGCGGCCCCCTGCTCCACCGTGTCCCCCACCTTGTAATTGACGCTCAGCACCTCTCCCGAGGCTTTGGGATAGACGGTGACCTGCTGCCCGGCCTCCACCGTGCCCACAAAATTACCGGTCACGATGATGGTTCCTATCGTGGGCGTCTGGGTTTCCACCACCGTCTGTCGGACGCTTCCCTCACCCTGGCCGCCCGCGCCTCCCGGTCTGCCGCCACCTTGCCCGCCCCCTCCGGGGCCTATCATCCCCATAAAGGACGCCGCCACTGCCACCAGCAGGGCACAGGATGCCGTAACCGCAATAACCTTTTTATTCACAGAACAATCCTCCTATTCCGGGCGCTCAAGCCTTGGGGGCGATAACCACGGTACCGCCCTGGTCGGTGGAAAAATGCAGGTAGCCATTGGAATCAATCCGGCAGGCTTGATCCGGCAGCAGCTCGTAGCTGCCTGTGCTGTTGTTTAGCCGGTAAAGCGCCAGAGCCTCCCCCGTCTCCGCTAGTTCTACCTTCGCGGCCACCTTTACCGTCATGCCCAGCGCGCCCTGATGCTCCAGCACCACCACATCCGCCCGGCTGCCCAGCAGCTCCCTGGCCTTTTCCTTGGCGGCGGCGGTTTTGGCGGATCCGGCATAGACGCCCAACTGGATATCCATATCCTTATCCCCCGCCAGCTTGGGATCTATCGTCATCTGGCCCTGGATACCATTCGCTTCATTTTTGGTGCGGAATCTCAAGGAAACCTCACGCTTTTGATATTCCGCCGAAAAAGCGGCAGACCGCAATGCCGCGGTGGAGACAACCGCCTTGTCGTCGTAGGTAACAACGGCCTTCTGGCCAGCGGCCGTGTTTTTGGCGGCGGTTTCCACATTCAGGCGCAGCGTGGCCGCCGAAATCCGATCCCCGCCAGTTATCGCGGCCTCCGCAGTGTCCTTGTTCCTGATGTCCATCTCGATTTCCGTCAGAACCGTACTGGGAACCGTCACGGTGCAGGTAGCCTTTTTATTATTGGACGCATAAACGGTAATCTCGGTGACGCCGGGGCTGATTCCGGTAATTACGCCCTCATCGTCGACCGTCACAATCTCCGGATTGGCGGATTCCCAATAAATAATCTGATCGGCCGCGTCCCTGGGAAAAACGTCGGCATACAGCGTCCGTATCTGGTTGACGCGCACGGTGGTGAACTCCTGGGAAATCTCTACCCGGCTCACCTTCACCGGCTTTCCCGGATCCTCGTAAATGTCGATGGTCAGTCCCAGTGCAGTCACACCCAGGGCCGTCACGCACAGGGCGGCCATGCACAGGGTCAACAGCATACGGTGCCCAACTTTAATCAGATTCTTATTCATTTTATTTCCAACTCCTTATTCTGTAATCAGCTTCACAATCCACTGTAATTCTCCGCGGGGATGCCCTCCCCCACGCAAAGCATCTGGCCTAGCATCCGGGCGGTAGCCTCCACACCATAAACGCTGCTGTCCACGGCAAAATGGTAACTGTCCATCTCCCCCCAGCTTTTGTTTGTGTAATAATTGTAGTAATTCCGCCGCAGGCGATCCACTGTTCTGATCCGCTCCTCCGCCTGGGCCTCATCCTCCTTCATCCGCCGGGCTATTGTCTTGATGCGAACCGGCAGCGGCGCATGAAAAAAAAGGTTTACACACTGCGCGTCGTGTTCCAGCACATAGTCCGCGCACCGCCCCACAATGACGCAGGGGCCCTGCCTTGCCACCTTTTTAATCACATCAAAGGCCAGCAGATACGCCTTCTGGCTGAAGGGATTTTGGTGGGACGCCTCGTGATAACCAAAGGAATAGGCTCCGATGGCCAAAGAATGGAGAAGGCTTTTGGCGTGTTTTTCCCCATATGCCTCCAGCATCAGGTTCTCCGCCCCCATCTCCACAGCTACCTCCTTAAGCTTTTCCTTGTCATAAAAGGCCACGCCCAGCTCGCAGGCCAGGCGCTTTCCAATTTCCCTCCCGCAGCTTCCGTATTGCCTGCCGACGGTAATAACTGAATTCATTTTTCACTCCCATCCCCCATTTATGGATTCCGTACAGCGGCATAACCGGGGCATTTTTCATTTACATGGTTAAAAGTATAACGGATTGTCTTAAACAATGTTTAATCATCCCATTAAATAACGGTAAACAATTATAAACTGTTTATAAACTAAAGGCCCCGGGTAGTCCACCCGGGCCTAATTCCATAGTATCCTCGCTATTACACCTTAAAACGGTATCCGGCTCCCCAAACCGTCTGTATATACTGGGGCTTGGAGGGGTTCTCCTCAATTTTTTCCCGAAGCCGGTTGATATGGACGGCTACGGTGGCGCTGTCCCCCACCGAATCCATCCCCCAAATCCGCTCATAAAGGGCATCCTTGCTGTATACCACATCGGCGTTGGCAATCAGGAACAGCAGCAACTCATACTCCTTATTTTTAAACTCAATCTCCTGTCCCTTGACATAAACCCGGCGCGGCCCCGGCTGGATGACCAGGTTCCCCACCTGTATTTCCTCCGCCGGATTCCCCTTCCCGTGGGTCAGCCGGTCATACCGTGCCAAATGCGCCTTTACCCTCGCCACCAGCTCACTGGGGGAGAACGGCTTTATGATATAGTCGTCGGCGCCGATGCCTAAGCCCCGGATTTTATCAATGTCCTCTTTTTTAGCCGTCACCAGCAGGATGGGAATATCCAGGATCTCCCGAAGCTTGCGGCAAATCGAAAAGCCATCTATTCCCGGCAGCATAACGTCCAGTAGAATGAGATCGTACCCACCTTCCAGGGCGCTTTCCAACCCTGCCGCGCCGTCTCCCTGAATGTCCGCCGCGTAACCGCTCATGGTGAGGTAATCCTTTTCAATCTCCGCAATGGACAGATCATCCTCAATGATTAAAATTCTTTTCATTTCCGGCTTCCTCCTCCAGTAACGGTAGTCTGATAACCATGCGTAATCCGCCTCCCTCCGCGTTCTCGGCGCGGATGCCGCCGCCCAGCCTGGCAAAAATCTTGTAGGCGATGGCCAGTCCCAGGCCGCTGCCCCTGCTGGGATTCTGCCTCGAGGGATCACTCCGGTAAAATACGTCAAACAGCTTATCCAAGCTTTCCTCCGGCACACCCGGGCCATTATCGGTCATCCGGATGATTACGGATTTCCCGCTTGCGTAGCACTCCACCTCCATTTTAATTTTCTCTTTGTCCTTATATTTGACACTGTTTTCCAGAATATTGGACAGCGCAACGCGGAGCTGGCCGGGGTCGGCGGAGACAAACGCGCCCTCCGCGTTATGGGTCAGCAGAAGCGTCATGCCCTTGTTCTCGTATTCCTCCCCCACCGCTTCTATCATGCAGGACATCATCTCGCCAATATCCATCCGTTCTTCATAAAAGGGAAACTCCCCGATATCCAGCTTGGAAAACAGAAACAGCTGATCCACCAGGCCGTCGATATCCTCCGCCTTGGTTCGGATAATCCCCAGGTACCGCAGCTGGGTGGGCATATCCTCGGCCACGCCGTCCATCAGTCCCTCCACATAAGCCTTGATGGAGGTGAGGGGCGTCCGCAGGTCGTGGGATATGCTGGCCAACAGCTCCTTGCGGCTGGCCTCGTCCCGTCTCTGGCGGAGGATCAGCGCCTGCAAATGCTCGGCCATTTCATTGAAATCGTCGCATACCGGCGCGAACTCGTCCTTCGATTGGTAGGCAATGCGGTAATCCAAATTACCGTCCCGGAGCTCATGCACCCCCAGAGCCAAAATGTCCAGCGACGCGGTAATCCGCTTTGTCAAAAGGTTGGTCAACAGGCGGTTTGTTACAATAATCATCACAAGCAGTATCCCCAGCAGCATCGCAACGTGGGAAACCATAGGCCTGCCATAATATTTGCTGTCGGGAGGGCCTTGGCGATCCACCACAATAATTTGATAATCCCCGCTTCTCTCCACCGCGACGCGCGCGCCGTTAAGCGTGAAATTCCCTGTAGCGTCCGCCTCCAGTATCGCGGAAAGGGTGTCCATGCTGGCGGACAACAGCTGGACAGAATTTTCGGGGAATAAAAAACGGTTCTTATGAAATACCGCCATAAACGTGGAAGTGTCCTGAAATTCCTGATTGAATGCAAGCACATCCTCCTGAAGGACATCCACATCCTTATTTTGCCGGAACCGAAAAATAACTTCAAAGGCCAGGGGATACGCGCGTTCCATGGAGTCGGAGCTGCTTCTGGTGAAGATGAACAGAATCATATACGAAATTCCAACGCTGAGCACCACGGGAACAATCAGCATCAGCATATTGGAGAGAAATAACCGCTTGCTTATAGACATTTGCATTCACTCCATTTTTTGATTTAGATCCACGCGGCCAGCTCCCTTTCAGAGACACCGCGCCGCCTTAAGCATTCACCTATCCAGCTCAATATAACATAAACCGGGGGCACATGGCAACAAACAATGCCGGGGCCTTGGCCGGGCCATGAAATTGCTTCACTTTCCCCTTGCACCCCTAGTGCAAGTGGGGTATAATGAGACTGGCGTGTGATTTCTCTCCTGTGCGGCTTGTGTTGTTTATTACGCAAAGGAATCGGAGCGATGAGATGAATAGCTTGACAAAAAAAATTACATCGACAGTGGATAATATCCTTAATGGGCTGGGATTTGGTATGCGTACCAAGCTAATAATTATCTTTCTCCTGGTAAAGGTTATTCCTCTGATTCTGTTGACCGTTATTGCATGGCGGCAAATTATTGTCCTGGGCGATATGCTCCGGGAAATGGCCGTCAGCGATTCCACCGAGGCACTGAATGACAGCGCCACTGAAAATATCGAGAGAATGACCACGGATATGGCCAATCGTGTTGCCGATTTTCTTTATAGCCGTGACACCGACATTTTATATCTTGCCAATATTGAACCCACCGAGGAAAACTACCGCAAGTTTGCGGACAACCAGCGGGGAATTCTTGTGGAAAAGGGAGAGTGGGAGCTTGCGCCGGACGGACAATCCTGGGTTTCCGCCGAAACGAAGGCCCCGGCGTCAACCGGCGGCGGCATCTCCACCAACGGCGAGAACAACGACCTGGACGGCTTCCATTACCGCCAGCCCCAAAACTTTACATACGAGAGTGCCCCACTCTACATGGAAATTACCTACATAGACCTGAACGGAAACGAACTGGTCAAAACCGTCACCTCCTCCCCCACCAATCCCGGTTATCAGATGGATCCCCAAAAGAAAAACGTCTCCAGGCGGGAAAACACCTTTGTGAAGGCTGAGACTTATTTTGAGGAGCTGAAGGACTTAAAGCCGGGCGAAATATACGTTTCGGATGTAATCGGCGCATATGTGGGCTCCAATTATATTGGCATGTACACCCCTGAAAATGTGGACGCGGCGGCAAAAGACCGGGGATACGGCATTGAATACACGCCGGAGGAGCAGGCGTATGCCGGAATGGAAAATCCCAACGGCAAACGATTCCAGGGCATTGTCCGCTGGGCAACGCCGGTTACGGACGAAAACGGCGTTATCACCGGCTATGTGACCTTCGCGCTGAATCACGATCATATTATGGAATTTGTAGACCATCTCACGCCGATGAACGAGCGGTACACACAGCTGCCCAGCGCCTATGAAGGAAACTACGCGTTTATCTGGGATTACAAGTGCCGCAATATCTGCCACCCCAGGCACCATTCCATCGTTGGCTTCGACCCTGAAACCGGGGATCCCCAGGTTCCCTGGCTGGAGACCTCCATCTATGAGGCATGGCAGGCAAGCGGTATCAAAAAATGGGACGATTTTATTACAGGGGTACCCACCTTTAACGAACAGTCCCGGAATAAAAAGCCCGCGCCCGCCCTCACCCAGGCGGGACTCGTAGGGCTGGACGGCCGCTACCTGAACAATGCCCCTCAATGCACAGGCTGGATGGATCTGACCCAGGACGGCGGCTCCGGTTCCTTCTACATACTCTGGAGCGGGCTTTACAAGCTGACCACCGCGGCCGCGATCCCTTATTATACCGGACACTACGCCCCCTCGGAGGACAACGGCTATTCCCTGCGCGGCTTTGGATTTGTAGCCATCGGCGCGGGATTGGAGGACTTTACACGCCCTGCCAGGGAAACCGAGGAAAGGCTGGTGGCGGCCATCGGGGAGAACCTGACAAATACCTTCCTACAGCTTGCGGTTACCACCACTATCCTCATTATTTTGGTGGTACTTGTCGCTATTCAGATAGCGTCGTCCTTGACAAACAACATCACGAGGCTGATAAACGGTATTTCCCGTTTCCGGGCGGGAGAACGGCAATTCCGCTTCCACACAACCTCCACGGACGAATTCGGCACCCTGGCGGATTCGTTTGACGATATGGCCGACAGCATAGTTGATAGCGTGAAAAGCCCTCTCAGCATTACCGATATAGACCGCCACATCATATATATGAACGATGCGGGACTGGAATATTATGAAGGAAAAACCCTGTCCGAAATTGTGGGCAAATCCTACAGCGACATAAGCGTCTATCCCGAAGGTTCAAAATACTGCCCCATTACGGCCCTGGAGCGGGGAACCGAGACCGAAATATTATATGCCGAGGACACGGATCGCTTTATCAAGGGGACAGCAAGCTATTTTCTGGATAAGGACGGCAAGCGAATTGGCTACATCATCCTCACGCAGGATATGACGCAAATGGTGCGCGATCAGATAAAGACGGAGGAACAAAACACGCTGCTGGACAAAGTATTCTCCTCCTCCCCCGATTTGATCTGGTACCAGGACGCCAAGGGGGAATACCTTACTGTCAACCCCCGCTTCTCCTCCATCGCCGGGAAATCCCCGGATGAGTTTGTGGGAAAAACAGCCTTGGAAATGCTGCCGTCCGATATCGCCCAGGACTTTATAAAGAAAGACCGGCAGGCAATTGCGTCCCTGACCCCGTTCTATACGGAGGATCAGCTGGTATTCTCCGACGGCCATGAGGAAACTCTGGACTCGGTGCGCACCCCGATTATCGACGCCAACAAAACCCCCTTGGGGCTTCTGGGCTTCGCCCGCAACGTCACGAGGCGTGTGACAATTGAGAATGCCCTGCGCAATACCCAGCTGGAGCTTGAGCAGGCCGTGAAGGACGCCAACAGGGCCAACGAGCATAAGGGCGAGTTTCTCGCGCGGATGAGCCATGAAATACGCACCCCCATGAATGCGATTATTGGAATTACCAGTATCGTATTAAAGCGAATGGGTGAGGCGGGCAACGATACGCCCGAAAAAACGGAGGTCAGAGGGCATGTCCATCAGATTGAGGCCTCGTCGCAGCATTTGCTGGGCCTTTTAAACGATATACTGGATATCTCAAAAATTGAGGCAGGCAAGATTGAGCTCTCGGAGGAGCTCATGGAGCTTCCCAAGCTGGCAAATATTGTGGCGGGCATCATCAGGCCCCGCTGTGACGAGAAAAATATTAAGTTCCTCACAGATTTTGATTCCTTCTCCCCTTCCGCCTTCCTCAGCGATTCCCTTCGCCTGCGGCAGGTACTGATTAACCTGCTGGGCAATGCCGTAAAATTTACGCCTGAATGCGGAAAAGTGGAATTCCAGATTAAAAAGCTTGATCGCCGCGACGGAGAGACGCTGGTTGCGTTCTCTGTGCGCGATACGGGTATCGGTATTTCTGAGGAGGCGATGGAGACTATCTTCCTTCCCTTTGAACAGGGCAACGGCAATGTTTCCAGGCAATACGGGGGCACAGGCCTGGGACTTTCCATCAGCAACCGTATTGTACAGCTTTTTGGCGGAGAAATCACGGTCAACAGCACGGTTGGACAGGGCAGTGAATTCAGCTTCAGCATATGGCTGCGTGAGACGGTCTCGGATTTGCCCGACAAGGTGGAAATTTCCGACGTTACCGGAAGATTCGCGAATAAGCGGATGCTTTTGGTCGACGATGTGGAAATTAACCGTATGATCGTAATATCCATGCTGGAAGAAACAGGCATGTTGATTGACGAGGCCGACGACGGCGCCGTAGCAGTGGAAAAATTCCGGGATTCACCTGAAAACACCTACGATATTATCCTTATGGACGTACAGATGCCCAACATGGACGGATACGAGGCTTCCACAGCCATTCGCGCCTTGGATCGTCCGGATGCGCGGAGGGTTCCCATCATTACCCTTACCGCCAACGCGTTTAAGGATGATATTGATAAAGCCTTGCGGCACGGTATGAATGCCCATATTTCAAAACCCGTTGAAATGGATCCGCTGTTGGAGACGCTGTACCGGTTTTTATCCGCCGGTGATTAGGATCGTCTCTCTATAAATAATTGGGCGGCAAAAATCGGGCGTTTTGGAAGAAATTCCAAAACGCCCGATTTAATTGACGCATATGTCCTTTAACGCATTTTTGCCGCCGTTCTGTGGCCGCTTTCTCTTTTTATGACAAGGCTACAACATATTTTGCGGGGATTTTCCCCGTTTCGCTTTTTTTGGGGCATCCTGCTGAAATTTGTCGAAATTCGGGAATTTTGATTTGACTTTCCCCGCGCTCAATGGTAAAATAAACCTTGAACCAAGACAACAGAAAACGCCACAAGCCCTGACGGTGGAACAGACCGCCAGGGCGCAAGAGGTAAAACAGTTAACACACGACCTCCGCACGTAACGTCCGGCTGCAAAGCCGTCGAAACGCTGTGGCTTACTTACTATACCATTTTCGCGCCCCCATTTCAAGCGGTACGGTAAACAAGCTGTGCATAGTAGAGATAGACTGCGCGCATTGGGGTCACACCTTGTGCGTGTTTTTTGTTTGCTCGCGGTTCCCGCCGCTCCCGCGCCGAGGCTTTGGCCCGGCGCGAGGCAAGCGACGGGGGCAACTGAGCGGATTGGAAGAAAGGGCCGGTCTTGTTTGCTGTGTTTTTCTTCTTCTGCGGCAATGGAAAGGACGGTTGACATGGACAGCCAATATGAAACGGATTACGAAAAGCTTTACCACATGATGAACCACCGCCGGGGCGAGGAATACCAAAAGCTGAAAGCTACATACGATTCCTTTATCGGCCTGTACGCCGAGCTTGTCCAGAAGGACAAGCTGTCGCAGGGCGGCCCGGTTTCCCAGGCGCGCCATTTTTGCAACGAGGCAATGGTGCTGCTGACCGGGCTAATGGACGCGTTTATCGAGACAGACCGGCAGTTGGAAGCCTGCGCGGTCACACAGCCGGAGCCGTGGGAGCTTGACCTTCTGATTGATAATTTTCTGTTCAGGCTGAATCCAAGATTTCACTTAAAACGGTTCACCGCCGCAAAAACGGCGCTCAAGCTCCTGCTGACGGAGGAAGCGGCAATCGGCAGCATGGGCGTCCTCTACCAAAAAACGGCGGAACAGATGGGCGGCACAAAGGGCAGCGCGGAACGAAACCTCCGCTCCTTTCGCAAATCGGCGGGGGAAAACGCTTCCGGTTATTACCGCGAAAACCTCGCCGCATGCAACAGTAACAACGGCGTTTTTTACTGGAACGCCCTTCGCGTGCTCAAAGCGGAACTAAACGACGAGTTGCCCGGCCCGGTTGAGGAAGGCCAAAACACCCTTGACAATGGTTATCAAGTTTTTCCGGACGCTCAATGAGCTTGTCGGGAGGGCGGCCGCCTACGAGGCGGATAAATCCGCCACATAGCTTTCAAACCGGAAAGAACCCTGTCCCATGAGCCTTACCGTCAGGATGATGTGCAAACATCATCCTTTTTTACAGGCAAAGGTTTTTTAACCATTTCCTCATAGGATTTTTGGTCATTGAAACGGTGCAAGGCGAGGAAGTGGATCTAGAGGGCGCGAAGATCATCGTGTCTGGCGGGCGCGGTATGAAAGGGCCGGATAACTACAAGATTTTGCGCGAACTAGCTGAAGTTCTAGGTGCGACAATTGGGGCATCTCGCGCGGCGGTGGACTCCAGCTGGATCCCGCATGCAAACCAAGTTGGGCAGACAGGCAAGACGGTGCACCCAGTCGTCTACTTCGCGTGCGGCATTTGATCGATTCGCAAAGCGCGAAAACAACAAACAAGAACGAGAATCGCGGCATTGACGGGGGGAAAAAAGGTCAAGGGCCGCAAAAGGCATATAATGACTGACATTATGGGGAATTTGCTGGT
>Ga0153947_1000490_pt1 | contig 19334 bp, 12 predicted proteins | sample TSNJ031MetaG_FD_104697 | JGI IMG/M metagenome (GOLD analysis project Ga0153947, IMG submission 104697) | Attine ant fungus gardens microbial communities from New Jersey, USA - TSNJ031 MetaG | ecosystem: Host-associated > Fungi > Mycelium > Unclassified | place: USA: New Jersey, Wharton State... | reverse complement strand
TGGAATAGTTGCCATTATGCTCTTTGTAAACCTATTGATTGGCACTTTTCTACTGATGATGCTCGTATCAAGCTGAAATACCTTTATCCTAAGGTTTAGCTTTGGTTGTCTACTAGCACCTGAACGAACAGAGCACAATTACCAATGGGGGAATTTGCTATTTCCCAGCGTGCTGAACAAGCCACATTTTTCTATTGGAATATCGGGTTATTTACCCGGTGGTTGCTTTTTTTGGAAAAACGTGTATAATTAGCCTAGTCGAGACTTTACCCAAGACGAAAAGCAAGTAAATCAAGGAGAGAATAATGAGAAGAATTAGTTTATTTATTGCTCTTGCATGTATGTGCTCCATGGCACTGACCGGCTGCGGTTCCTCCGGTAGCGCCTCATCCTCCCTGCCGACATCCAGCGTTGCTGATGCCCAGGCCGGGTCGGCAGATGATATGCCCGATACCCCGCCAGTTGAAGTGTCCTCCCCCGAGAGCGCCGGAAAGCTGATTATGGCCACAGAGGCGGGCTTCAAGCCCTATGAGTATTATGAAGGCACCGATATTGTGGGTGTGGATGTGGATATTGCCAGGGAAATTGCCAAGGAAATGAACATGGAGCTGGTGGTTGAGCACATGGAATTCAGTGCCATCATCCCGGCAGTGGATTCCGGTAAGGCTGATTTTGGCGCGGCAGGCATGTCCATCACCGAGGAGCGTGCGCAGCAGGTGGATTTCACCGTTGAATACGCAACCTCTAAGCAGGTTATTCTGACAAAAGCCGACAGCGACATCCAAACCGCCGACGACCTGAGCGGCAAAACCGTGGGAGTACAGTTGGGTACTGTTGCCGACCTTGCCTTGTCTGAACCCGAAGATTTCCCCGGCGTTAAGCTGGAGCTGTACAACAAATACTTTGAGGCGGTCAACGACCTGCTGTCCGGCCGGATTGACGCTATTGTACTGGACAGCCTGCCCGCGCAGGAGCTTTCCAAGGTGAATGAAAGCCTTGCGATCCGCGATGAAGAAATCTTCACGGACGTCTATGCCTTCTGTGTAAAAAAAGGAAACACCGAGCTTCTGGACTCCATCAACACTGTAATGCAGCGCCTGATGGACGAAGGGAAGATTGCTGAATTTACCACGAACCATCTGGAGGAGTAATTCTCCCGGCCATATGCTGGCTACGGCAGGGGCGCTCCGGGCGTCTCTGCCGCTGTTGTTTAATGCTTGAAAAGTGCGGTGATGGCGATGCAATTTGTCGATAACTTTCTTACAACCCTATACAAGACGGTACTTGCGGAAAATAGATGGCGGTTTTACCTGGAGGGCATTGGCAACACCCTGATGATGACCGTGGGGGCCAGCCTGATCGGTATTGTTTTGGGCATTTTAATTGCAATGATAAAAACCCATCACAACAACTCCGGGAAAATGCGGTTCCTCAACTGGCTTTGCAATGTGTACACTACCGTGATCCGGGGCACTCCCGTCCTTGTGCAATTGCTGATTATCTATTATATGATCTTTTCGTCGGCCTCCAGCAGTGCCGCGCCCTATATCGCCGCGCTTGCTTTTGGGCTCAATTCCGGCGCTTATGTGTCCGAGACCATCCGGGGCGGCATTCAATCGGTGGACAAAGGGCAAACCGAGGCGGGCCGCTCCCTGGGGCTGAACCAAAGTCAGACCATGCGGCTCATTGTGCTGCCCCAGGCGGTTAAGAACATACTGCCGGCCCTGTTTAACGAGATGATTATGCTTCTCAAGGAAACCTCGGTAGCAGGGTGGATTCAGGTGGTGGATATTACCCGGGCCGGTGATATTGTGCGTTCCCGTATGTGGAGCTTCTCGCCGTTACTGGTTTCGGCGGTAATCTACCTGGTGCTGGTCGTTGCGCTTACCTCGGTACAAAGGATGATTGAAAGGAGGCTGGCGGCCAGTGATCGCAGTTAACGAGCTGACAAAGGCATTTGGGGGCAACAAGGTGCTTCGCGGCATCAATGAAACCATTGAGCAAGGCGAAAAGGTGGTTGTCATCGGGCCCTCCGGCTCGGGGAAATCAACCTTCCTCCGCTGCCTCAACCTCCTGGAGAAGCCAACGAGCGGAAAAATTATCTTTGAAGGGTACGACATCACCGACCCGGCCACCGATATCAATAAGCTGCGGCAGAAGATGGGCATGGTGTTTCAGAATTTTAACCTGTTTCCCCATCTCACCGTGCTGGAAAACATCACCCTGGCGCCGGTTACCCTGGAGCTGATGAGCCGGGAGTCGGCGGAAAAGAACGCCGCGGCGCTGCTGGAGCGCATCGGCCTCTCGGATAAGGCGGGGGCTTATCCCCGGCATCTTTCAGGCGGGCAGCAGCAGCGTATCGCCATTATCCGGGCGCTGGCCATGAACCCGGACGTCATGCTGTTTGACGAACCCACCTCCGCGTTGGATCCGGAAATGGTGGGCGAGGTGCTGGAGCTGATGCGCGGGCTGGCAAATGAGGGGATGACCATGGTGGTGGTCACCCATGAAATGGGTTTTGCCCGGGAGGTGGCCACCCGCATCCTCTTTATGGATGAAGGCCTTATCAAGGAACAGGCCCCTCCGGCGGAGTTCTTCTCGGCGCCCAAAAACCCGAGGCTTCAGGATTTTTTGGCGAAGGTTTTATAGCCGCCTATAATGCGGACAGTAACCGGGATTTAAAGCTACCATTGTTTTTTCCTTTGACGCAATGTATTTACAGCCGGTATCATACGGGATACCGGCTGTTTTTCTATGAAAAGACAGAATTTTTTGACATACGCGGGTAACAGGTATAGAATTATGAAAAGAGGCGGAAAACAAGATCAAAGAAAAATCTGACTATCGTGTTTACTCATAATGCCAACAGCGTTTGCCAAGGAATACTGGATTCTTAAGGACTGGAAGTCCTTAAGCGGGGTTTTAGGGGCAGGGGCCCCTATTTGAATATCGTAGATACCTCTGAACTGCTACAAGATTGCCAAAGATAGCTACCCAGTAACCATGGGGGGTCACGGGGGCCTTCCCCCGTGGGAATTTTGGTTACTTTTGTTCCTCCAAAAGTAACTGCCCGTCGCGGCATGAGCGACATGCCATCCCGTGGCACAGTGGCAGGCATAGCGCACAGCGGCAGCGGAAAAACGAAGCGGCACCCCCTGACTAAACACGATAGTCAGAAAGAAAAATAAGGAGACATTCACGATGAAAATTGCCATAACTTATGAGAACGGCCAGGTGTTTCAGCACTTTGGAAAGACAAGGAAATTTAAGCTCTATACCGTGGAGGATAACCATGTAATAAATGGGGAGATCCTGGAGATCACCGGAGAGGGCCATGGCGCGCTGGCGGGGATATTAAAAGAACATGGGGTAAACACCCTGATCTGCGGAGGCATTGGCGAGGGCGCAAGAACCGCGCTGGCCAATGCGGAAATCACGCTTTATCCCGGTGTGTCGGGGGACGCCGACAGCCGGTTGGCCGCCCTGTTGGACGGAACGCTTCAGTATGATCCTGACGCCCGGTGTGCCGGTCATGGCCATGGAGGGCACCATCACCACTATAGAAACCGGAATAATAATGTGGAAAACTCCTTATTCATTCCGGTTGTGTATGCAGCAAAAGAATGAGCCTGCTTTTCCCGTTATTTCTTCCCTTTGCTGTAAAACAGAAGTAAGGCTACAGCCGCTGCCCGCAGGCGGGGCAAAAATTCTGTCCGCCGGAAACAGGGCCGCCACAATGCGGGCAAAGAGTACCGGCGTTATTTTGAAGGATGGTCAAATCCTCGGGAAACAGGCGCATATGGGGGTTCCTTTCCAGGTTTCTCCCCTTCTCCTTGTCCAGCCCCATCACACTGGCGCAAATGGGACAGGTGAGGATGTAGCTTGTATGAAAGGGGATAATGGGGATGAAAAACAAAGAAAATACCGTCTCTTTTTTGCAGGCAAACAACGTAGTGTCCTTATGGCAAGCGGGGCAGCTGCACGCCGCATTGCCTGAGGGCTTAACCCGGGGACTGACACCGCCGATAAAAATCATTTTTTAATCCTCCCGGACAAGATTTTTGGTCTAAATTATTAATCCCAGTATATCATAGATAGTAAAATAATAAAAATATTGCTGTCCTATTTTTTCTTTTTGCAAAAAATAGAGTTTTTTTGCGCACTTTATAGATAGCGAAAAATCTCCTCTGTTGACTAGTCTTGTCCGATTGTGTAAAATGGTGGTTGAGACTGATTGTACCGGCTCGGGAGAAATGGATTTATACTAATCTTCTATCAAAGCGTCGACACGCTTTGATAGCGCGAAGCGCGCAGAAGATTGTATGAGACGTAGCCGCGTAGCGGCGCGGCGCGTTAGCGACGCATATACAATTAAAAATCGCTTGTCGACTTTTTAATTGTATATTAGTATGACAGCATAAGGAGCTTGCCATGATGAAGAAAACAATACTGAAAAAAATACTCCCGGTTTTGTGCGCCGCCATGCTGGCCGGTTGCGCGGCCCGGCCAGCCGTCACTCCGGCGCCTATTTCACCCATCCCCCCCGAGGCTTCCGAGGGCAAATTGCTGGAGCTTGTCAACCCCGTGGCCCGGCAGAGTGAAATTACCCTTGTGGCGGAGCGTCCCGGCATTAGCGACGACTTGATTTTTCCCGGTTCTGAGGATAAAGCGCAACCGGCTTCCGCACAGGTTAACAGTTCCCAGGAGGTGCGCGCCGTCTGGATTTCATACCTGGAGATGGAGACGCTGCTGAAAAACAAAACAGAGGCCCAGTTTACCGCGAATATCTGCCAGGTGTTCGACACGGTGAAGAACTTCGGGCTTAACACGGTGGTGATTCAGGTGCGCCCCTTTGGGGACGCCCTTTACAATTCTGAATATTTCCCCTGGTCCTACACCATCACCGGCACAGAGGGCAAGAACCCCGGCTTTGACCCGCTGGAGATTATGGTGGCCCAGGCCAAAAGCAGGGGCCTCCGGGTGGACGCCTGGGTAAACCCTTACCGGGTGCGGGCGGCAAACAACAACAATGCCATGTCCTCCTCCAACCAGGCCGGCCAGTGGCTCAACGCCGGGGACAGCGCGGTTATACGCTATAAAAACGCCATCTCTTATAATCCTGCCAGCGCAAAAGCGCAAAAGCTTATTGTAAACGGCATTCGGGAGATTGTGCGGAACTACGGCGTGGACGCCATCCACATCGACGACTATTTCTACCCGTCGGCGGACGCAGCCTTTGACAGCGGCTCCTACTCCGCATATCAGCAGAAGGGGGGCAGCCTGTCTCTGGGAGATTGGCGCCGCTCCAATGTGGAAAGCTTGCTCAAGGCCATCTACAGCGGCATCAAGGCGGAGAACCCGGATGTGCTGTTTGGCATCAGCCCCCAGGGCAACATGGATATCAACTACAACGGCCAGTTTCTGGACGTTCAGAAGATTGTGTCCAACCCCGGATACTGCGACTATATCTGCCCCCAAGTTTACTATGGCTTTGACAACCAAAACCAGCCCTTTGCGACCGTTATTGAGAAATGGAACAATATGGTGGCGGCAACCGAGGTGGATTTATATATTGGCATTGCCGTGTATAAGCTGGGCAATGTTGACAACTACGCGGGAGTGGGAAAAAACGAATGGCTCAATACCACGGATCAGATGAAGCAGATGGTGGACGCTTCCCGCTGCCTGTCGGAATACGGCGGGGTGGTTCTCTACCGGTATGATTCACTGTTCCGGCCGTCGGCGGCTGTGTCGGCCCAGGTACAGCGGGAACGGGAAAATCTAAGGCGGATTCTGTAGCTGGTTAACTTTAAGAACGCTAAAGAGCTGACCATCTTCAAGGAAGATATAGGAGTAGTCTAATCGTATGGATGAAATAAAGACATTTGAAAAACTACTCAATGATTTTAAAGCGTTACACATTGAAGATGTTGAGCCGGAACAAACTTTTATGCAATTATCCGGTTACCCTCATTATGAGAATGTATGCAGTAATTTACTGAGCTTCCTTTTTGATACGGAGGAAGTTCACGGCTTAAAAGACCTTTTCGCGCTGTCACTTTTAGGATGTGTCTTAAAAGATGCGCCTTTGAGTTCCTGTCGCACAGAACGCCCCGAAAGAGAATGTATAACCGACAAAAACAACAGGATTGATATTGTTTTTGAAACCGAGACTTTTACAGTTGGAATCGAAAACAAGCTTAATAGTGATGTACATAACGATTTGTATGATTATGATGCTTATATAACGAAAAGGGCAAAAGCAAATGAAAAAGAACCGCTTTGCATTTTACTTTCGCTTAGGGATAATAGCAAAGTCATGGGTAAAACGGCGTTTCATAATGTAACATATTCAAGTTTTATTGAAAGATTAAAGAAAAATTTGGGGTGGTACTTGCCTAATGCAAATACAAAATGGATAATTTTTGTAAATGATTTTATAAAAACCCTTGAGGATTTGCAGGAGGAAACAAAATTGGATAAAGAGCTGATTCATTTTTTCAATACGCATTATGACGACATAGAAAAACTGCTTGCCGCGATGGAAAAGCTGCAAAAATCATTAAAGCAGAAAGCCAACAAAATCAAAGAATTGGTATCTGCCGATAACGGATTCCCAATAAAGCAATTTGTATACTGCCCTAAAAACAAATTTTTTGTAGAATACTATATTACGTTTGAAAACTCCCAACAAATAGACGGAGAAGTTTTATTGGATGTTTGGGTCGATACCGAGGCATGTTATATTATTGCCGGTGTAAGAAATGGCGCAGATATTCAAAAAGAATTGCTGGAAAAACATTTTACAAGGAACAAAGTGAGCTGCAACCAATGGTTTGATAACGAAGTTTACTTTCAGTTGGAAAAATATAGCATATTTGAACCGGAGACAGTTATAGCTGAACGATTTAGGGAATTATTAAGCATCATTTTAAAAGTATAAAATTAAGCTATAAGCGACGGAAACGCTTGCTGCATAGACAGTCATAGGGGCCGAATCGCAGGGGGAAGCAATGAGCGAATTCTTTAAAAGCAAACGGAATATGGCGCTGCTCCTCACCGGCGTGATTCTGACCGTTACCCTGGGGGCGGTTGGCGCGGCCTATTTTCTAAAAGGCGGCGACCTTCTCGAATTATCCGCCCAAATCAGCTCCCAGTCCTCCGGCGAAGCGGCGGAGGGGCCGGAGATTCAGGCGGCGGAGGCGGCAGCGCCCCCACCCTTGGAGGAACCGGAGCCCGAGCCTGTCGGCCCGCCCCAATACAATACCCCAAGCGAGATGCGTGGGGTATTCCTTACGCCCGGCGTGGATTTTCTGGCAGGCGGCAGCACCTCTGAAATTGCTGTCCGGGGAGAGGTGGACAGCGCGCTGGAGAGCATTAAGGGCCTGTCGATGAACGCGGTGATTATCGACACGGTTTATGACGGCCAGGCGATTTACGATGCCGGGCCGGGCAGCGGCTTTGACGCGATGGGGTATATTGTGGACAAGTCCCGGGAGCTGGGACTTTATACCTACGCGGTTTTCGATATTACAGTCTGCCGCCGGGAGGGGACGGCCTCCGGGGATCCGGGGATGGGGGCCGGGGCCATTGACAAGCTGTGCGAAAGCCTGGGAGCCTTTGCGGAGGAGTATGCCCTGGACGGCATCCTTCTGGACGGTTACCAGAACCTGCAAACCGACGACAGCTATAGCATGTACCTCCAATGGGGCGGCTCCACCGGCTTTGAGAATTATATGAGGGAATCCCCCCAGGCCATCCTCCGAACCGCTGTCCGCCTGATCCGCACAAGCGCCAGAGACACCCAGGTGGGACTGCTGGCCGACCCGGTGTGGGCTAACGCCGGGGAGCAGGAGGGCGGCTCAAACACCAAGGCGTCCTTCACCGCCCTGGGCACAGCCAACGCCGACACCAAAGCCTTTGTGGAGGAGGGCCTGGTGGACTTTGTGGCGGTGAAAAATTACGCCAGCCTGACCGACCCCGCGACGCCCTTTGGGGAGGTGGTCTCCTGGTGGTCGGCCCTGTCCGAGGAGGAGGGAATCCCCCTTTATGTCATCCACGCCTCTGAAAAAGCTTCCACCGAGGAGGAGGGGTGGCAGTCCCACGACCAGCTGACCCGGCAGGTTATTGAATCCAAGAACAACAGCGGCTACCGGGGCAGCATGTTCCACAGCCTGAGCAGGCTGGCCGCCGACCCCAAGGAAGCGACCACCACCTTAATTAAATATTACAATAACGAGGTGGAGGCGGCGCATATCCTCACCGAGCTGGAGATCACCAAGCCGGACAGAACCACCTTTAACACCTTTGAAACCTCGGTTACATTTACCGGAGCCTCGGATCCCAACTCCAAGGTGACCATCAACGGGGAGGAGGTTCCCACCGACGAAAGCGGCTATTTTACCGTGGCCTTCGATTTGGAGGCGGGGCTGAATAATTTCCGGATCGAGCATAAGGAAAAGGTGCTGAGCTACGCCATCACCCGCGAGGTACAGATTATCAAGGAGATTTCCCCCATGGGCTCCATCGCCACCGACGGAAGCATGGCGATTACCATTACGGCTCTGGCCTACAGCGACGCCCAGGTGTACGCCACCGTGGGCGGGCAGACCATCCCCATGGAGCTGGACAACTCGGTGGAGGACGAGGCCGACCGCGACTCCGCGTACAAACAGTTTGTCGGGGAATACACCACTCCGGCGGCCACCGGAAGCGAGCAGAATATCGGCAGCATTGTGGTGAACGCCACTTGGGAGGGGCTGAGCGATTCCGCCCAGGGGGCCTCCATCAAGGTGAACAAACGGGCCCAGATCGAGGATGGGGTTCCGGTGGTCATCACCGCCGACCAGGCCCGGACCTATCCCCCCAATACCCTGAACAACATTCCCCATGCAGCCTATTATCCACTGCCCCGTGGGGCCATGGATTACGCGGTGGGCGACGAGATCGTCTATAAGAAATCCGGCGAAACCCTTACTTATTTTGTGCTGGCCTCCGGGCTGCGGGTGGAGTCCAAGGATATGCAGCCAACCGAGGAATTCGCCAGCGGCAACGCTATCTCCGGCATGTCCGTGGAGACGGACGGCGGCTATACCTATGTCCGCCTGAAAATGAGCCAGCGGGTCGCCTATACCTTCCAGTATTCGTCCACAGGGGTGGATGTGAAATTCCACTACACCACCAGTGTGCCTAAGGGCATGACGCTGGATTCCAACCCCATCTTCTCCGCCGCCTCCTGGAAGGACAGCACCCTTACCCTCAGCTTTATTCGGCAGGGAGGATTCGCGGGCTACAAGGGGTATTTCGACGACAACGGCAATTTGGTGCTGCGGTTTAACAATCCCCCCTCTTCCATCGGCAGCGCGAAGATCGTATTAGACCCCGGTCACGGCGGCAGCGATACCGGCGCGCTGGGCTTTTTGGCCAATTATCCGGAGCGGGTTATCAACCGGGCTATTGCCCAGAAGGTGGCGGACGAGCTGACCTCCCGGGGGGCCACCGTGCTGCTGCTGGATACCACCCGGGGAATCTCCTTGGCCGGACGTGTGCAGCAGGCGGAAAAATGGGGCGCGGACATGTTTGTCAGCATCCACAACAACACCGCCCAGCGCTCCTCCGCAATAGGCACCGAGGCTTATTACTTCTATCCCTTCTCAAGGAATTTAGCTGTGAATGCGGCCGCCAGTGTCAGCAAGAAATTCAACACTACCAACCGGGGGGCAAAGCAGAGCTTCTATCACGTCACCCTTTCCTCCCAGTTCCCCAGTGTGCTGGTGGAGTGCGGATTTATGACCAACAAAAGTGAATATGAAAAGCTTATCAAATCCAGCAGCCAGGACTTTATCGCCAGGGGAATCGCCGACGCGGTGGAGGCGGGCATTAACGGCGCGCGCACCGGATCCTCCGCCAGCGGAGAGCAAAGCGTAGGCGGCGGCGTGTCCGTGTCGGAAAACGATAAGGATTTACAAGCCACCGGCAGCGGCGCTACAGATGTGGGGAACGATACGCAAACGGAAAGTCCCGACTCCGGCGATATCACGCTGGAGGAGGACAGCCTGATTCTGGAGGCGGGTGATACCGTCCGGCTCACTGCGATCACCTCCTCCGGCGAACGCATTACCTGGAAGTCGGGAAATACCTCGGTTGCCACCGTAGACGAGGACGGTTTGGTCACCGCTCACAAGGAGGGCAAGGTTAAAATCACCGCCACATTGGACAGCGGCGCCAGCGCCGTCTGCCAGATAGAGGTGGAGGAAGCCTCCGGGGAAGACGGCAATCTGGATTTCAGCGGGCTGAATTAGGCGAAAGAGATAGAATAGCCGCCGCATCCCGAACTTTTTACGTTCGCGACGCGGCGGCCATTTCTATTGCTTTGCGTTCCCCGGATAATATCCCGGCTCACGCGTGGAGATACTTTTCCAACTTTTCAAGCAATTCGGCGGGATCTACCGGCTTTCCTATGTGGTCGTTCATCCCCGACGCAAGGCATCTTTCAATATCCTCCCGAAACACATTGGCGGTCATCGCGACAATGGGAATGGCCGCCTCCGGTATGTCAAGGGCCCGTATCGCGCGGGTGGCTTCATATCCATCCATTTCCGGCATGTGGATATCCATTAGTATGATGCCGTACAAATCAGGGTGCTTTTTAAACCTTTCCACGGCCTGAACACCGTTTTCAGCGGCCTCAATAGCTGCGCCCGTATCCTCCAGCAATGCATAGATGATTTCCCTGTTGATATCCACATCCTCCGCAAGAAGTATGGTATGGCGCGTAAAATCATATTTTCCGGGTTCCAGTTCTTCTATTTTTTCGCACGTTGTATTCCCCACCGCCCTGTTGATGGCATCGACAATGTCCGAGGGAAAAAGCGGTTTTGAAATATGGCCGCCGACCCCCGCCTGAAGCGCCTCCTCCTCTATTCCGCGCCATTCTGTAGACGATATCATAATAATGACGGAACAATCGCCTGATAAAGCTTTGATTTCGCGGGCAAGCGCAATGCCATCCGTATGCTGCATCTGCCAGTCGGCAAAGGCAATCTGATAGGAGTTGTTCTTATCCAGCAAATCTAAAGCGGCAGGGCTGTTTTCCGCTATATCGCAGCGCAGGCCCAAGGCCGGCATTACTTTGCGGAAATACTCCCTTGTTTCCAGGGAATCAGAAACAACAAGAATATTCAGCTTATCCTTTCCGGAGCTGAAGCTTAATCGAGTTTCCGGCTGTGCCGAGCCGTTTTCCGCTTTCATGGTGAAAATGAATTTTGAACCCTGTCCCAATTGGGATTCAACCCAAATTTCACCCTCCATCAGTTCTACAATCCGTTTGGAAATCGAAAGCCCCAGCCCGGTGCCGCCGTATTTTCGCGCAACACCGCCGTCGGCCTGTTCAAAGGAATTGAATAACCGTTCCTTCTGATCCTCCGAGATGCCGATTCCATTGTCCGCCACTTCAATTCTAAGGATGGAAATATTATCGGCTTCGTCCATCTTATCCACATTCAAGACGATCCTGCCATTTTCAGGGGTAAACTTAACTGCGTTGGACAACAGGTTCGTAATAACCTGCGACAACCGGAGTTCATCCGCAATGATGGAGACGGGAATGTTTTCCCCCAAATTTACAATGAGGGTCAGTTTCTTTTGCTCCGCCTGAAAATTAATCACATTGGTAATTTTCATAAGCATTTTTTCAACGTTAAATTCACAGTTGGACAATTCAAATTTGTTGGCCTCTATCTTTGACATATCAAGAACATCATTGATAACCCCCAGCAAATGCTTGGAGGCACTGTCAATCCGGCCCAGGCAGTATTCCATCTTCTCCAGGTCGTGGGAATTCTTGGCAATATTGGTCATACCAATAATAGCGTTCATCGGCGTGCGCATTTCGTGGCTCATCCGCGCTAAAAACTCGCCTTTTGCCTGGCTGGCCTGCTCGGCGCCATCCCTTGCCAATATAAGGGAGGTAACGTCGGATAGCATCAGCATGACGCAATCAGCTCCGGCCGTATCAGCCCCCTCCGGCCACTGCGGCACCCCTCCGTTGCTGTTGAGGCGGAACAGCGATACCGTATAAATATGCTCGCCGCCATCCACGGCGGGGAGGCTGATTTCCCCGCTATATTTTTCTTCTTTTTCCCACTCGGGCGTTTCTTCTCCGCCAACCGCGTCTGATTTCCCGGCGGAAATAATCCGCGTAAGCAGCTCCGGATCTTCCGGCAGCCCATGCAGCCGTATGAACTCATGCATCGCAAAATTTTTGTATAATAAACTGTGGCTGGAGCCGTCAAAAAAAGCAATGGCTTCCGGCACAGCGTTAAAATGGTTGCAAACGACATCCAGAGTTGTGTTTACCCCTAAAATGATCCGGTGGTAGTCGCCGCGGTAGGCGGATAAGTCCGCGCGCTCCCGCAGGCGTCCGTCCCGAACCGCCTGCATGATATGCTCTATATCCTGGGTAACCCCCGAGATGCTGTCTACCACGCTCCCGAACGCGTTGCCCAACTGGCCTATTTCATCACGCCGCCGCGTAAAGCCTTCCGGCATGTGCAGGTTCAGATCGCCGTCTGAAAGACGGACGGCGCTGTCGGTTATATAATTAAGCGGTACGGTAAGAAGCCGCTTGATGACAAGGAAGGATACTGCGAAAAAGGAGGTAACCGCGATAACAAGGGTCAAAATAATATTCCAGCGGTAATGGCTCAGTTTATCCCGCAGCGGCTCAATATCAACGTCGGTTCCGAGAAATGCCACCACTTCCCCTCTTGAGTTGAATATGGGGGCATAAGCGTAGTATAGCTCGCCATATCTATCGTTGTAATACTCCGCCTGCTCAAAGAATTTGCCTTCCTCCAGCACTATTTCTACGCCCTCATATTCCTCCACCGTCTCATTTCTGCCAAGGGCGTATTTTTCCCCCGGAAACTCCTCGCTGTGGGTCGCGTCATAAATATAGGTGTACATGCCCGGAACGCCGTTGTCGAACAGAATATACAGGTATTTCGCGTTAATCCTGCTTTTCAGTCCATCCAGTTTGGCGGCAAATTCCTCGTACCTTTCGTCCACTGTGAGGGTTTTGGAATAATATTCCACCAGGTCTCCGTCAATTACATAGGCCGCCTGTGCGTTGCTTCCGAGGGCAAGCTCGTTGCTGTAGTTATAAAAGGCATCCTCATACATTTTATAGCTAAAAAACGTAATGATGCCCGTCATAATCAAAAAAATAACGCAGGTGGATGCAACAATATAGGCGGAGATATGGCCGATAGGATTATCCCGGCCTGCCGAGGCGTTTTTGGGGGCTTCGGCCCTTTTCCCGTCCTTATTTGTTAAAGTCGGCATATTTAGTTACCCCTGTTCCTCACTGAGTTCATACTTTTGACGGCAGGTGCAACGCAAGCTTTTTATAGAGCTCGCCTGTGTCCACCGGCTTGCCGATGTGGTCGTTCATACCCGCTTGGATACAGCTTTCAATATCCTCCCGGAATACATTGGCGGTCATAGCGAGAATCGGGATTGCCCCGGCTTCGGGACAATTCAGGGAGCGTATCTCACGGGTCGCCTGGTAACCATCCATTTCCGGCATTTGGACATCCATCAAAATCAGGCTGTATCTCCCCGGATCCGCCTCGAAAAGAGTGACCGCCTCAAGCCCGTTTTCAGCGAAATCTATGGATACCTCCGTTTCCTCCAATATAGCCATAATGATTTCCCTGTTGATATCCACGTCCTCTGCAATCAGGAAGGTATGTCCTTTATAGTTGCAGGCGTCCCCAGCTGCCGCGCCGGCAAACGATTTGTCACCGGGGGCGGCGATTAAGCAGCCGTTTATGCTGTCCACCAGCACCGACGGAAACAACGGCTTGGAAACGAAGCGGTTAACGCCGGCGGCAATCGCCTCGCTCTCGATCTCGCTCCATTCAGCTACCGAAATCATGATGATGATAGCGTTATCCTTTGTAATCTCTTTGATTTTCCTTGTCAGCTCAATACCGTTCATCCCAGGCATTTGCCAATCAATAAAAAAGATATTATACGGCTTTGGTGCGCTGTTCAGCTTATCCAGCGCTTCAAACCCACTGGCGGCAACATCGCACGGCAGGTCAAATATCTCCATAATGTGCGAAAAATACTCCCTTACTTCCAAGGAATCATCAACGGCGAGTATGCGGACATCCTCCCTGCTTAACAGGAGCTTGCCGTGAGGTTCTCCCCTCCCCTTCTTTACCTTTATCGTAAATATAAATTTTGAGCCGCTGCCCAGTTGGGATTCAAGCCATATCCGGCCCTCCATTAATTCAACGATACGCTTGGAGATGGCAAGCCCTAAGCCGGTGCCCCCGTACTTTCGGGCAATGCCGCCATCGGCCTGCTCAAAGGAGGTAAACAATCTGGCTTGCTGCTCGGTTGATATGCCAATGCCATTATCGGCAACCTCGATTCGCAGCGTGACATTCTCGCCGGAATCCAGCAGCTTATTTACGCCCAGGGTAACTGTGCCCCCCTCTTGGGTGAACTTTACGGCGTTTGTCAGCAGGTTGGTGATAACCTGTGTCAGCCGGAGCTCATCCCCGATAATGGACGGAGGAAAATTCTTATCCAGGTTGATAATCAGGTTCTGCTTCTTCTCCTCAACCCGGAAATTGACGATATTGGTAACGTTTATAAGCATCCTTTCAAAATCGAATTCCTGACAGGATAATTCAAATTTGTTGGCTTCAATCTTAGACATATCCAGGATGTCGTTGATGACGCCCAGCAGGTGCTTGGACGCGCCCTCAATTTTGTCAAGGCAGTATTCTATCCTTTGGGGATCCTTTGAGCCTTTAGCGATATTGGTCATACCGATAACTGCGTTCATGGGGGTGCGCATTTCATGGCTCATGCGGGACAAAAAATCTCCCTTTGCGCGGCTTGCCTGTTCAGCCATTTCCTTCGCCTTGACCAGCTCCGTTATGGCATGCATAATCACAAGAACGCCGACGAACTCGCCGGTGTTCTTGTGGAAGGATAATGTATTTACGGCATACTTATCTTTTCCGGTGTCAATTTCAAATTTGTATTCTACATGGCCTCCATCATAACCCTTGATTATTTCCGTTATGGAAGCGACCATCTTCTCTGTAAACGCGGGGGGCTTGTACCGTTCCACAATGGAATCAAGCGTGCGCCCCTGTAAGACAGACACGTCATTAACGCTGATGATATTGGATACGGAATTGGTTCCAAGTAAAAATTTATTATTTTCATCAATAATAAATATGATATCCGGACACGACTCAAGAAGGAGCCGGACATACATCTCCTGCTTCAGCTTTTCGGTTGTAATCGCCTTGTTTAAGCTGGACTGGGTTTCCACATTCAGTTTAAAAACAGCATTGCGGTTTTCACTGACCCTCAGTGCCCTTGCGAGCTTGGCGTTTTCGCTTTCGCTTTTCTTAAGCTTTTTCAGCAAATCGTCATATTCTTCCCTGGTGATGACGGAAGTTTCACCGCCCAAATCCATAAGCCCCCCCAAACCGGCCTTGCTTACAGCCGTAAAAGCTGCCGGAACTCTATTCAGATTATCAGTGTTATCAGCGAATAATTATGGAACCTATTGGCCGGAATGCCCTCCCTGACCGATGTAGGACAGATTTCGCCGCCGGCGTACCCCAGCATAAACGGGATTTCAGGCTTTAAATTCTCTTTAAATTTTTCAGACTCCAGCAAAGGGTTCGTACCCAACACCATGCGGTGGATGATACAGGGAAAAAACAATACGCCGTTAACATCCGTCATATTATTGATTTTATCAATCTCATTAAGAGCTGTTGATATGACATCATCGGATGTAATGCTGGATAAAGTAAATACTGAATTTTTATCCACATTTCCGCGGAAAATAGCGGTTCCGTCCTCGGTAAACGCCGAAAGGCCGCGCATAACCGGTATGCCGTCGTAATCGCTGCGTTTCCGCAGATCTATCATAAACGGTACAAACAGAAAGCTGTCGGTGGGAGCGCCATTATTCGCAAACCCCAGGCTCTCACAATATTTATACGCGTTTATATTGTTTATTTCATGGACAAACGGGCCGTCGGAGCTGGTGATCTCGCCTTTATAGGGCATTATATTGTCCTCGGGAAGCGCACCCACCAGGAATCGCGGGTTAATATTTCCATAGCATACTATAAATGACATTGCGGTTTTACTGGTTACGCCGTTACATATGGTTTCGCTGCCGGAAAAAGAAACCGTGTCATCTATGGCGATCGCCCCAAAAATGGGCGTATTGGGGATGATTCCCCCCCAAACGTCCACATAGGAGTCCCCAGCGTATTTCAGGATTAACGGCGGAAATACAAGGGCCAATTTCGGAAGCTCCGTCATGCCCGCTGCGGCTTTGTCATAAGCCGCCTTGGTTGGCCCGGAAATGTCCTCATTCAGGCAGGTTGTCACACCTGTCCGAAACTGAACGTCATCAGATGTAATTACAAAAATAGCCAGCATGAGCTCGCCGGACTCGCCGTTGACAGCCTGTGTGGCGGTGGTTATTCCCGCAACATCAAAGGGCAGATTTTCGGATATATACTTTAATACCCCTGTGCCGATAAATTCGGTATGGCATGTTATAACGCCGACTGTGTTCTCAAGCAGTGTTATTTTCTGATCGAGCTGTGCCTTGATTTCATCCAAAGCGGTTTCCTGATCGTCTACTTCGTAGGTATAAACACTTGTGCAGTTTATCACAGCTAACATCCCCCGTTTCTAATTATATGACACAAAATACAGCAACGCAAAGACCGGCCGACAGCCTGTATAATAAGAGTATAGATTTACTGAACCTTAAAGTCAATAAATTATTAAGAAAATCTAAATTTCTTTTAATTTAAGCAAAAAAATCGTTGCAAAGCGGAACTTGTCATAACCGAAGCGAAAGCAATAAATAATCAATTTCCGTGTTTACATTTTTATTAAAAAACGATATAATAATCAAAGCATTCTCCTAAGTAGAGTAAAAAAGGAGTTAATCAATATGATGAAAAAAAACGGACTTAGCATATCCCTGGCGGTAATGGCGGTTTTTGTTGCCATAGTAGGCGTTATTCTTGTAACTCTGTTGAGCGGAACCACCGGCCTTGTTTCCGATATGCTGTTGCAGCAATCCCAAACGGCAAACAACGCCTTTGCGCAAACGCTCCAGGATTATCAGGATGAGGCGCTGGAGCGGGCCGAGATGATCGCTGCGTCCGAGGATATTATAAATGCCGTTGAGAACAGGGATAAGGCAGCCCTTGTCAAAGCCCTGAACAACCTTAGCGCCGGATTGGATCTGGTTACGCTTTGCGATTCCGGGGGCACGGTTCTTGCCCGCACCCACAGTGACAAGACAGGCGACAGCGTGGGGAGCCAGAAGGCGATCTCCGCCGCCCTGACCACAGGCACGGGGATCAGCACCATTGAGCCGGGAACCGTGATCGGGCTTTCAACCAGAGGGAGCGCCGCTATTAAAGACCATAACGGCAGGATTATCGGTGCGCTTACCTGCGGCCATGACTTGTCGAACACCAAATATGTAGACGCCGTCAAGGCTCAAAACAACTGCGAGGTCACCTTTTTTGCCGGCAGTGAACGGATGAATACCACCCTGACCGACGCGCAGGGCAACCGCGTTGTGGGGACGAAGGCAGATGATCGGGTTGTCGATACCGTTATAAATAATAAGCAGGCTTACAACAGCCGTTTGGAGCTTTTTGGAAAAGCATACCAGGTTTATTATGCTCCCGTTTTGGTAGGCAGCGAGGCCATTGGTATGCTGTTCACCGGGGTTCAGGTGGAAAATGCCGTCAACCAAGAGCGGAATATGGTGGTGCTGATTGTCGTTGCCGCCGTTTTATTGCTGCTTGTGGTTGTCATTACCGCGATGGTAATCCGGTGGATCACAGGCAAGATTCATTGATACGAGAGCATGCTGGATTCCATCCCCTTCCCCATTTCCGTTACCGACACGAACATGAACTGGACATTTATCAACAAGCCTGTTGAGCAGATGCTAAACGTAAAGCGCGACGATATGCGGGGCAAGCCTTGCAGCACCTGGGGCGCGGCTATCTGCAATACGGGCGACTGCGGCGTTACATGCCTGAAAAATGACGAAACCACTACCTTTTTTGAGCAGTCGGGATTGGAGTTTCAGGTAAACACCAGCTTCCTGCTGGATAAAAAGCAAAGAAAATCGGGACATATCGAGGTTGTCCAGGATATATCGGAAAGGATTAAGACCCAAAAGGCAGGAGCGATGTTGGTGGAAAAAATCGGTGAGGTAAGCCAATCCTTTGTTTCCGCTTCACAAAATATCGCGGATGGCGCAAGCGCGCTTGCCCAGAGCTCGGTGGAGCAGGCCTCCGCTGTGCAGCAGCTATCCGGCTCAATTTCCGAATTGGCCGAAAAAACAAAGGATAATGCCGAAATGGCAGGCAAAGCCGCCAAGCTCGCGGATACCATCAAGACAAACGCTGAAAAGGGCTCCGCGCAAATGGACAGAATGACACAGGCGGTGGAAGAAATTGACGAGTCCAGCCAATCCATCAGCAAGGTCATTAAATCCATTGACGACATCGCGTTTCAGACTAATATCCTGGCGCTTAACGCCGCTGTGGAGGCAGCCCGGGCGGGACAGCACGGCAAGGGATTCGCGGTGGTTGCTGATGAGGTTCGCAATCTGGCCGCCAAAAGCGCCGCGGCCGCCAAAAATACCGGTTCCCTTATTGCAAACTCGATGGAAAAGGCGCAGCTTGGAGTACATATTGCCGCCGAAACAGCCGCGTCCCTCAAGGATATCGTTTCGGGGATTGATGAGAGCAGCCGGCTTGTGAATGAAATCGCAGGGGCATCCAAAAACCAAAGCGCCGCCATTGCCGAGATAGACAATGGAATTAATCTGGTAGCGCAAAATGTCCAGCAAAACAGCGCCACCGCCGAGGAATCCGCAGCCGCCAGTGAGGAAATGAGCAGCCAGTCCGCGCTTTTGCGGCAGCTCATTGACAATTATAGTGCCGAGAGCGGAGGCACCGGCCGCGCCGCAGTAAATTCAGGCGGCTCCCAAGGGAATAAGGCGCGTATGACCGGAATATCGCTGGGCGCCTAATTATAACCATTTCATATATTATAAAATTTGACTATCGTGTTTAGTCAGGCCGCTGATGTTTTGCTTAATGCTGGGCGCTTTGGCGTTGGCGCTGTGCCACGGGGTGGCATGTCGCTCATGCCGCGACGGGCAGTTACTTTTGGAGGAACAAAAGTAACCAAAATTCCCACGGGGGAGGGCCCCCGTGCCCCCCCTGCACTAT
>Ga0153947_1000488_pt1 | contig 19400 bp, 9 predicted proteins | sample TSNJ031MetaG_FD_104697 | JGI IMG/M metagenome (GOLD analysis project Ga0153947, IMG submission 104697) | Attine ant fungus gardens microbial communities from New Jersey, USA - TSNJ031 MetaG | ecosystem: Host-associated > Fungi > Mycelium > Unclassified | place: USA: New Jersey, Wharton State... | reverse complement strand
GGTTTGGTTGCCTATTCTTTCCTGCCTAATAAGCCTTCTTTGCATATCGACCGCTCTTCTTCCGTCCTCCTCGATTTGGTCTGATTCCGTCGAACTCACGTTATGTTACCCCCGTTTTATTATTTGAAGGGCGGCATTGACTGGACGCTCTGCTAAAAACGAGTAATGTCTTTACAACGATTAGTTTACTGGCTCGAAGCCAACTCATTGGTGCTTGAACGAGCGCCCGGCGACTTATTCGCATCCGGGAAAACGGCAAACCGCTTCACCACCAACCTCCGCGTGCTCTGTAGTGTACCGCCCCACAGAGTGCAGTTTAGCAAAATTGAGCGGCTTATTCAAATCTTAAGGCGAAACGCACCCCCTCAGTTTCATCCGTCATTGGTGCCTTTCGCAGCTAATGAAAAGTCAAGACCTTTTTCAAAAAAGATGAGATATTTTTGGCGTCGAAAAAGGGTATAAAAAACAAGACGGGCGAAAGGAAATGAATTCCATTTCCCGTCAAGGTATGGATTAATCCGTATTAAGCAGAGAAGGAAAGGAAGTGATCGAGATATAGGGTGTACCCCATATCACTCGAAGTCCGGATGATACTTTTTGATGTAACGCTTCATGAAATTGGTGAGTTCCCTGGCCTGAGTTGTCTCAACATTTTCGCAAGCTTCGGCGAACATCAGGACAATTTCCTTGTCCAGCTTGTAGGACTTACTGATTAAACCCTTGTTCCTCTGATAATGGGCAGTAGCCCTTGTAGCCGCAGTTCCCATAGGGTACACCCTATAATTCCAGGGGCGCTTGCTCGGAAGAACCCTCATTCAAATACGCTTTGACCTTGGCATAATATTGCCGGAGAAACTTATTTGCCCCGGCAGTCATGTAGACATAGTAATTCTTGCCCTCGGAGCGTTTGCGGTCAAGGAATTGGTAAACCGGCTCATCTGCCGGGGAATTTTGCAGAAGCGTTGACATCACTTGAAAAAGTGTCTTGCGCAGATGCGGGGAACCTTTCTTCGAGGCAGGAGAACTTTTCGGCTTATAGTCGCCGGACTGGTTATCGCCAGGAGCGATCCCCGCGAAGTTCACAAGGCTTTTCTTGCTGCTGAAGCGTGTAGGATCACCGATTTCGGCCATAAGCTGAGGCCCTGTGGTTTTGCCGCAGCCGTACATCGACATCACGCAGTCGTACTCCGGCAATGTACTTGCGATCTCGGTTAGCTTTGCCCGCCATGTTTCAACCGTTGCCGAAACACAGGTCAATTGCCTCGCGGTTTCGGAAATGAGCAGCTTGGTATCGGCATCACAGGGCAATGTTGGCACCTGATCCTGGGCGGCGGCGTAGATTTTTGAAGCTCCTTTGGCGGTAAAGTTGTAACCGTTACGCTTACACCACCTACGGTAACGTTCCACAAATTTTGCTTCGCCAAGCTTCCCAACATAATCGCAATGAAAAAAAGTGCAAACAAAGTCAACCCATTTGATATGACCGTCATCACGGGCACGGCTTTTGATCAGTTTGCGGACGCCCGGAAATGTGACATCTACGATGGCTTGCAGATTGTTTTTCAGTCCTGTCAGAAGTTTGTTGGAACTGTCAAACTGTCGGCTGAACTCTAATAGTTTTTGGTGAGCAATCTCAGTCGGGACGTATGGAATGAGATCTGTCCAGTATTTCAAGCCGTAACGGGAGAGCTTCTTGGAATCAGCTTTGTCATTCTTGACGCTACGGAGCTTATTGTCGCCGAAGTCGCGGACCAGTTTTGGGTTGACCGCACAGACGAACAGTCCGGATTCGTAAAGAACCTGAGCCACAGGAAGCCAATACCTTCCCGTATGCTCCATCACCACGCGCACCTCGCCTCCGAGCAGTTTCAGCGAATCCGCCAGTTCACTCAGCGCGGAAGCAGTATGGGGAACATCATGCGGTTTCTTTACAACAATGTCTCCCCACTGGTAGGCAGAAACGGTGCTCTTCCCTTTGGATACGTCGATCCCGACGCAAGTAAGTGTCATTGTGTGAACCTCCAATACAAAAATAATTGCAATCGGTGTGCGCCCTTTATTCATTGCCGATTCAATCTATTTGCCTGACACGAACGCACCAATCGGCGTACCGAACGGTTTGGCTCAATCTGCTTAAAACGAACGCCGGTAATGAGAAGGCGGCTGACTGACTGCGAAGCGGACGTGATTAGCCCTAGAAAGGAAACGTCAGACCGTTGCCTCTCAATTATCCAGCTTAGACAACAAAATGGAATAGGACACGGCTGGCTGCCGCGCCCTATCCGCAATTATATTGTAATAGAAAGGAATGGTCTTTCGCATGAACATAATGACCGTTAAAGAAGCCGCCGAGAAATGGGGCCTTACCACAAGACGGGTGACCGAGATTATTCGAAGCGGAAAGATCTCGGGCGTTTACAAAATCGGAGCGGCATGGGTCATGCCGGACGACACGCAGAAGCCTCCTGACGAGAGGCTCAGAGGGGGGAAATATGTGGGCAAAAAGAAAAAATGATAACCGGCGGATCGCTGACCGGAAATTCCATGAGCCGAATTACATAGTAAAACTGTTTTTATCTTTTCGCAACCTTTGGGGCGCGCAGGATATATTAAGGATCAGCAATATCAGAATAGGCTATCTGCACTATTTGTTCGCGTTCCCTTTAGCGCTGATATTCGTAAACATTCAGAACAGCCTGCTGGCAAGCAACCTCCGCGTGCTTGGCCTTCCTTCAATCACGATTTCATTCATTTCATTCGCCGTTGGCGCGACGGCAATGTTCTGTATCTACAGTGTTAAGAATATACATGTTGCTTCAAAGATTTCTTCTATCCTGACCCTGCTCGGGTTTATTCCCTGGCTTTTCATGCCGCCGGACGGGAACCCCGCTTTTCTATGCGCTACAATTTTTATGATGGGCGTCGGCTGCTGCATGACTAACAGCGGGCTTTCCTTTATGTTCGTACTCAATAACGCGGAACGGTTTTTCGGCTGCGTGCTTATGACATTTTTCATTAGCTTCGTAAATATTAATTCCCATTTTGTCCGGCAGCAGCCAGTTATGAGGATCAGCCTTATCTCAATTCTTGTCGTCGGCATATCAATCTGCATGTATAAAACCAAAGGTTCCGACTTTACCGAGATCAATAATAAATCAGCCAAAGGGTTTGACCCAAGCATATGGCTGTCGTTGTTCATTTTACTGTCCTATTTCATAATCAGGATTTTAGGGTTTTATGTTCCTGAATTTCATATTCAGCTTTCCCCGCTGCTCAGTAATATATTGGCGCTAGTTCCGGCCTTGTTTTGCGTTATCATGCAGGTAGCTTTTAATCGGAGTGTCTGGATAATGTGCAACGTGTTCTTTATCTCGGCCATCATGATTTATGTAATGGGATTTGCTAACATAATTGACGCTGCTTATGTATTTTCCGGAATGAAGGAAATTGGCCTTTTGGTGGGATTCTACCTATTTACCTGCGTAGTCAACAAGTTCTGCGATTTTCGGTTGCATAAAGTAGTCTCGCTTATCTGTATATCGACGATAGGCGCGGTGTTTGTAGTACCCGACATACTGATGCATACAACGCTGACGCATACTGTCGCCGTAACCATATCCTTCGGCCTGTTTTTGGTTTTTCTGCTACTGTCCCCCGCCTTTTCGATGTATTTATTCAGCGCGGACTGGTCGCGGGACTTTGCAAAACTCCATATGTCTGAAATAAAAGCGCAAGTAGCTTTAGTCCAAACTACGGAATCTAACCGCTTTGAGCTTTCGCCGAACGAGATGGACGACTTGTTTACACCAGAGGAACGGGATGTTGCCATGCTGCTGATTGAAGGAGAAACACGGTACGGTATCTCCCGCAGGCTTCACCGGTCTGCCGCCGAAATCGACCGGCAGCTCAGTGCTATCCGCGATAAAGTAATCCGTAAGGGTGACCCCGACCCGGGTATTGCCGCCGCCGTTTATGTATACAAGTTGACGCGCAGGGAAACCGACATGCTGCGGTGCCTGTGCCGGTATATGACCAACGCGGATATTGCCGCCAATTTAATTATCTCAGAGGAGACAGTTAAGAAGCATGTGCGCAGTTTGATGGCGAAGCTGCCTGTGGACGACCGAAAGGAAGTGCCGGAGTGGGTAGCGACATTGGGAATGAAAACCGAATAGATCGTACATTTCGTATCGCGCAGGGATAGCCCGGCGCGATTTTTTATTTTAATCTTTTGTTTCCTAAACTCTATGCCTCTCCGGGGCGCTCCGCAGCCTAATGCCCTGCCGCTTGCAAGGGGAAATATATTAGAATAATAAGAGGGGGCAGAAACTGCCTCCCTTTGTTTTGTCCAGAACACGGCAGAGAAAATTCTTAAAATTCGTTGTTTTTACGGCAAATTTAAGGGGGGGGGTAATTTTTGTGCTGTTTTTGCCCCTGCCTTTTTTTCTCATTCTGTAGTAGTTTTATTATGGAGAACAAAACGAAAGAACAACAAAGCAGGTGGTGATTATGTTTGATAATTAAAAAAATCTATCTTCAGCCAAGCGGGATAGTCTACAAGGGGATGCTTGACTTAATGGACGCACAAAACGGCAAGGAGATTTTTAGCGACTATACGCAGAGAACGCTTTACTTTAATGTGATAATGTTTGACATGGTATGGGTGCTTCAGTTTACCGCTATGTCGGTAGAATCGAACCGGTGCGAAGTCACATTAGGAGTTAAACCGGAGAATGATGCATTGGGGGAGGAACTGCGATCTTTGGCGGACAGCGTGTTGCGCCGCGAGTATGCCATGCTGGACGCCATGCTACTGATCGGGACGCCTCTTGAAGTGACTTACAGTGAAGGAGGGGATGAGCCAATATGACCGGAAGGAAAAAATACCTTCAGCCATGTGATATGCTCCTTAACGCGATCCATGATCTGGCGGCACTACAAAAGGCCAGGACGGTTATGTGCGACAGCCCTCACGGTATTGTTCACTTGCAAGTTACGCTGTACGAGTCCGAGTGGGAGTACCGGTTTACTGTCACGGACGCAGGTGGGAACCGGAGCAATGTTACAATCGAACTGGCGGGGGAATCGCAGGAAACAAACAGGCTGATTGATCACGAGTTTGCACTGCTTGATTATGTTCTTATTGACAGGGCGAAGATCGAGATTGCGAAAATTAACGAACATGACAAGCATACCTAGCTCAATCTCTTACTTTAACGGTTTATTAATTGAGGAGCGCCCGGAGGTTATGGAAACTTTCATCCTTGGTGATGCGTAATAAGCGGAGTGTAAAAATAGCTTGAACCGGTTACAAAAAAATGGATCACCCTTCCGACGAAAAGAAATCCCGCTTTGTTTTCTACCGCGATATCTGCGGGAAATCATAGCACAGCGAGCCCGTTCGGTTTCAAAGCGGCCCAACGAACGTGATCGTTAAGCGCCAAATGAAGTCCAGCGGGTTAAGGAGAATAGCCGTGTTAATAAAAAACAAGTTGTTCGTTTCGCTTGCCCGGTTGTGGGAAGAGCGGGACGAGATCAGCATAAAGAATATACGCCCGGACCATTGGCAATACTTTTTGGCTTTTCCGGTCATCATGGTGATCAACAACGTGTCGGAAGGCTTCTTCCAATATGATATTATGCCCCTCGGAATCAGCCTGTTTGCTTATCTGTTCGGAGCAACGGAGATTGCCGCCCTTCTGACGGTTCTGTCGCCTGTCCGTTTCCTAAAAAAATATGTCGTCGTATGGCCGGCCTGCCTTCTTGCCGGAACGCTTGCCTGCATGCTGCTGCCGAAGGGATCGCTCTGGGTTTTCTTTGCCGTCTGCTATTGGGCGGGCGTGGGAGGGTGCGGAGCCTGCGCGTTTTACGCCTACGCTTTTATCTTAAGGAATGCCGAGCGTTTCTTGGGGATCGTTTTTATCGCCTTTAATATCGGCTTGGACGTATTTCTTTATAAAAGCGGCTACGCTTCCGCGATTGTCATGAATATCCTGCTGCTCGCCCTGGTTTCGGCCGTCGCGACATGTATATTCCGATTTAAGCTGACGGATCATCTGCCAAGGCAAGACAACGGGGAGCCCAACCGCCGCATACCGCTTTCAGCGCACAGTTTTCTGATATGCGTAACGGTTTTTTCGATCATCGTTATGTTCGGAGACTGCGGGATGCTGTCCGTTGCCGGGCAGGGGTGTGGCGGACATCTCCTGTTCGGCGCGGGGAATATGGCCGCCGCCGTGCTGGCCGTCGTCATGCAGATCAATCTTCACCGGAGTATTTGGCATAGCTGGAACTCATTTTTGGGCTTTTCCATCATCGGGCTGGGACTCATGATGACGCAAAACGCAACCGTCGTCTCGTATGGGGCTCTGGTTTACGGACTTGCGCGCGGGATGGGCAATATATCCCTGTTTTATCTGGGCGGCGGGCTACTGAAAAGATACTCCAGCCTTTCCCTTTTCAGAAAAACCCTTTTCTGCTTTTGTTTTTTGATGGCGGTTTCCAACACCGTTTCACAGATTATTACGTCGTACATACCGGAATATGCCATCTATATCGCGGTCGCGGCGTCCATTGTACTCCTGGTCTTTTGCGTGCTCGCGTCGCCTGTCTTTTATCAGCACGTATTCTTTCATGAGTGGATGGACGAATACCGCAGCATGGATGTGAGCGTTTTCACCGAGCAAATCACGAACGTCGACAGATTCGAGAATCTCGGCCTTTCTCCGCGCGAGAAAGAAGTCTGCGCCCTGCTGCTGAACGGCCGCACACTGAGGCAGATTTCCGGGGATCTCAGTATTTCGGAATATACGGCGAACGGCTACTGCAAAGCGCTGTATCGAAAACTCGGCATAAACAGCAAGGCGGATTTATTTATCCGTTTTGGAATGCCGGACAACAATGATAACACTCTAATTTTGCAAAAAAATATTTTTTAAACAGATTTGCTCTCACAGCTTATTAAATGCAAACCGCAATAACCGCATGACCACAAGCTTTTAGAATGGAATTCACCCCCCTTAAATATGGGTTAGTAATCCCCATTATTTAAGGGGGTAAAAACCCCGCCCCCCCCAAAATTGGGGGATTGCGGTTTCAGGAACTATTTAACATACTTTTCATGAGGGCATCACGGGAGGGATGAAATGAAATGGCTGGATAGGCTCAAGCGGGCAATTCAGCCCGAGGAGCAGGACACACAGAACCCATATAAATTGAGGGGAACGGTTCCGCCCGTGGAACCTGCCGGGCCGCAACCGGAAAGTTCCCGGCTTGTTGCCCGCGGGAAAAGAAAAGCGGGCGCCGCTTCGAAGCTTCAATCCGTATCAGAACTTTCCCCGCGGGAGAGGGAAGTGTTCTTACGTCTTTTGGAGGGCGCGAAGATGAGAGATATCGCAGACGAGCTCGGCATAAAAACCTCAACGGTCAACGGGTATTGCAGGGAAATCTACAGGACGCTCGGCGTCAACAGTAAGGCGCAGCTTATCATACAATATGCAGGCCATCGCAAACATATTGAACAGAAAGGGGCTGAACAGGATTGAACTGATGCGGAGCCGCCGGGTTTATATAAAATAAAGCTGCTTAATAAATCAATAACGATTCCAAATAGGAGGAGTTTACACATGAGCGCAAACAAACCACTTTTAAAAATCATGGCGATGATACTGACGGTTTCCCTGATTCTGAGTATGACGCCGATTATGGCGTTCGCGGAGGCTGCCAAACATGGCTGCGCACATCGGCACGACGGGGAGTGCAGCTATGTAGAGGGCGCGCCCTGCGCTCATTTCCACGATGAAAGCTGCGGTGAGAACGGCACGGATTGTGCACATGTCCACGACGCGGACTGCGGATACATACAGGCCGAGCCCTGCGGCCATGCGCATGACCAGTCCTGCGGCGGGCTGCCGGAGGCCATTTCCGGAACGCCATTGGGCGATTCAGGCGAGAAGGAACAAGATGAGGGCGTGCCCGAGGTTATCGTTTTGGGCTTCTCGGAGCTTGCGGAAGAAGTGAAAGTCCAGAGCGTAGAATTCGGCACGGCGCTGGAGGATTTGCTTTTGCCCGAAATGCTGGAGGCTATGGTGACCGACGGCGAAACGGAAACCGAAGCCGAGATAGAGGGCGTGACATGGCTGCCTGACAGCGAGTACGAGGGATTTGTGGGTACATACCTGTTTAACGCCGCGCTGCCGGAGGGGTATGGGCTTGCCGATGGCGTGGAGCCGCCTGTTATAACGGTGGAAGTGCGGCCGATGGGAATTAAAGCGATGGCGGGCGCGGTTGATTTGAAAACCGTTATTGAAACCTATGGCGGCGGCCTGACCGCGACGGTAGAAGGCAACACCGTTACCGTGACAGGTGATAAAACCGGCATGACAACCGCGCTGTCATTAGACATCGACAGCGGCGTGACGGTGGTGTGGAAAGCGAACCTGGAGGTCGGAAACACCAGCAGTAACGCGACTATAAGCCTGAGCGTCACCGGTACCTTTGAGGTGGCAGACACCGGCATAGTAAAACAAACAAGCACGGGCCGCGCGATCACCACATCTGCCGGCGTTGCGATCAACATTACGGGCGGAGAGGTCATAAGTTCTGCCGGCCAAGCCATTTATACCAGCCACGCGGGTGCTGTCGTCACGGTCAACGATGGCAAAGTGACAGGCGCGGGCAACTTAAGTTACCCGACTATACACATGAGCACCGGCTCAGCATCCAACGTCACGGTCAGCAACGGTACGGTGGAGAATACGGGAGCCGGATATGCCATTCAAACCACCGGAAACGTCAGCGTCACAGGCGGCAATGTCAGCGCGGTTTCAGGCCGGGCAATTAACGCCACAGGCACAAACGCCGCTGTCACGGTCAGCGGCGGGACGGTGGAGAATACGGGAACGTCGATGAGCAATCAGGTTATCTACACAAGTTCCGCCACCTCCTCTGTCACGGTCAGCGGCACGGGTAAGGTACTGGTTTCGGGAGTCGGCGCGGGGCGCGGAATTCAGTCTTCCGGGCAAGTCAGGGTCGAGGGCGGCGAGGTCAGCGCAAACGGGGAGTGCGCCATCATCACCGAAGGCCAAGGCGCCACCGTCACTGTTACCGGCGGCCTTGTGACAAACACGGGCACGTCAATCTCGTCTCCGGCAATATACATGTACTCAAGCGGCGCCGGGCATAAGCTCACGATCACCGGCGGCACAGTGCGCAATACCGGAACTAACGGATATGCCATCCGGGTCAGCGGCACAGCATTCTTGACCGGCGGCACGGTCGAGAAAACAGGCTCCGGCGGCGGGAAGTTTTGTTTTGATAGCAACGGCATGGCAATCGAGAGGACAGGATTCACAAATACATATACTGGGGGCACAAACGCACAGCTATCCATACAGCCGGAGAGCGCGGCCGCGACATGGGAGATCGAAAGCGACCTGCCCGGCATCCGGTTTATACAAAACGCAAATACCGGTTTTATTGAGGTGCCGGGCGTTACGGTATCCTATACGGGAGTCGAAGGGCTGTACATCGACGGCGGCGCAACCCCGCTCACAAACGTCGCGGCGGCCAAAGCCGCCATTGAGGCCGCGCTCGCGGGAAGCAGTGCAACAGTAACCGTTACCGGCGGCCTGACAAACGTGACAAATACGCTTTCGCTCTCGATTCCCGCGAACAAGACGGTGGTGTGGAAGGCGGAGCTGACAGGCAGCACAGCCGCGAGCGTCGCGCTTGTGACAATCGCCGACACAGGAACGTTCACAGTGGCGAAAGAAAGCGTGGACACCGGCTCCATTAAGCAAAACGGTGCGGGATACGCTATCAGTTCCTCCAGCAATTCCAAAATCAATATTATGGGCGGCGAGATCCACGCGGAAACAGGCTGTGCTATTCTCGCCAGCGGCATAAGCCCGACGATCACGATTAGCGCCGGCCTTGTGGCAAACGCGTCAAACAACAGCGCGACGATACAGGCGACCTCCACCAGTCCCGCCGTTACGGTCAGCGGCACGGGCGAGGTGCGCAATACAGGAAACGGCGACGTCCTGGTTATTTACGGAAATATCAATATTGAGGGCGGCAAGGTCATCGCGGGCGCGGGTCGCGCCATCTATACATACACCACTACCGGCGTCGTGACAATCAGCGGCGGCTTCGTGACAAGCGCGAGTTCGGCAGCGACCATATATATGTATAACGGAACGGGAGCAGTAAACGTCAGAATCAGCGGCGGAACGGTGGAAAATACGAGAACCAGCGGCGGTCCCGCTATTTCGGGCAATAACAACAGCGTAATATTTATGACCGGCGGCGCGATTCAGGTGGGAGCCGGCAACTCACGGTTTAGCCTCGGCAACAACAGTTTGGCGATCGAAAAAACAGGAACCGCCACTTCTTATACCGCGGGATCGAGCACGGATCTAACCGTGGAAGGAACCGACGCGTCCGCTTATTGGGCGAGTGAGGGCGGCAAGTCCGGCATCCGGTATACAAGGAATGCAAACACCGGCTTCTTTGAGGTGCCGGGCGTTACGGTGGCGGCCGTGGCAGGCCAGGCGCTGTATGTCGACGGCGGCACGGCCGGGTATTCGAACATGGCGGACGCGCAGGCCGCTATTCAGGGCGCGCTGGACGGCAGCGGTACGACGGTCACCGTCACCGGCAGGCTTACAAACGTGATAAACGGCATGACGCTGAACATCCCCGCGGGCAAGACGGTGATGTGGAAAACGGAGCTGGAAGGCAGAATGACCGGCACAAACGCGCTTATAACGATCACCGGCACCGGCGCCTTTGAAGTGACGAAAGAGGGAGCCGTCATCGGTAAAATCACCCAAAGCGATACGGGATACGCCATAAGCACTTCCAGCAATTCCAGTATCAGAATCACAGGCGGCGAGGTCAGCGCGACGACAGGCCGCGCCATTAATGCCGCGGGTTCAAGCTCCACCGTCACAGTCAGCGGCGGTGAGGTTCGCGCGACCACAGGCTATGCCATTTGTGCCGGCGGCGGAGGTACCGCCGTCACGGTCGGCGGCGGCGAGGTCAGCGCAACCACAGGCTCCGCAATATATACCGCCGGTGCAGTCGCGGTCAACGGCGGTCTTGTGACAAACGCGGGCACAACAAGCTCGTCTCCGGCCATATATATATACAACACTTCCAACACCGGGTTGAATGTCACGGTCACCGACGGCACGGTGCAAAATACCGGAGCCGGCGGATATGCCATAACTACTTACGGCGTAGTATTCGTTGACGGCGGCACGGTCGAGAAAACGGGAACCGGCAGCGAACCGTTTAATCTCGGCAACAGCGCTATAGCGATCAAAAGAACAAGGACTACAAATTCTTATGAAGCGAACACAACCACGGATCTGACCGTGGAGGGAACGGGAGCGAATGTTTATTGGATGATCGAGGGCGGCAAGTCCGGAATCCGGTATGCAAGAAGCGGGAACATGGGCTTCTTTGAAGTGCCGGGCGTCACGGTAGCGGCCTCTAGCGAGGCGCTGTATATCAACGGCGGCGAGACCGGATATGTAAGCGTATCGGACGCGCAGGCCGCCATTCAGAGCGCGCTGGATAGCGGTACGACGGTTGCCGTCACCGGCAAGCTCAAAAACGCGACGAGCGTCATGTCGCTTACCGTCTCAACGGGAAAGACGCTGGTTTGGAATGCCGAGCTGGAAGGCAGCACGACCGGCTCCAACGCGCTTTTGGCAATCAGCGGCTACGGCACCATTGAAGTGGCGAATAATGGAAAAATTATCCAAACAGGTGCGGGATACGCCATAACCGTTTCCGGCAACATCAATATTACAGGCGAGGTCAGCGCTACTTCAAGCTATGCTGTTAACACCACGGGCCCGAGCTCCGCCGTCACGGTCACCGGCGGCGAGGTCAGCGCGACGACAGGCCGCGCCATTTATACCAGCAACACAGGCTCAACCGTTATAGTCATAGACGGCACGGTCGAGGCCACGGGAACCGGCGGAACTGCCATATATGCCAATGGCGGCGTCAGGGTTGAGGACGGCACGGTCAGCGCGACAACAGGCGTCGCCATTATCGGCGGCTCAAGCACCGCCGTCACGGTCGCCGGCGGCCTTGTGACAAACGCGGGCACAACAAGCACAACTCCGGCTATACATATAAACAGTTCTTCCAACACCAAGCTGAATATCACGGTTACCGGCGGCAAGGTGCAAAATACCGGAGCCGGCGGATACGCCATCTTTACTTACGGCGTGGCATTCATAAACGGCGGTACGGTCGAGGCAACGGGAACCGGCGGCTCACGGTTTAATCTCAGCGGCGGCAGCACTATCGTAATCGAAAAAACAGGGATCGCTACTTCTTATACCGCTGGGTTAAACACAGATCTGACTGTGGAAGGGACGGGCGCGACCGTTTATTGGGCCAGCGAGGGCGGCGTATCCGGCATCCGGCATGCAAGAGGCTCAAACAACGGTTTCTTTGAGGTTTCTGGCGTCACAGTGACAGCCGCGGCGGGCGATGGGCTGTATATAAACGGCGGCGCGACCGGATATACGAGCATGACCGACGCTCAGACCGCCATCAACAGCGCGCTGAGCGCCGCCCCCGGCGGTGCGGCGGTCACCGTCACCGGCAAGCTCATAAACGCGGTAAACGGCATGACGCTGGATATCCCGGCGGGCAAGACGCTGGTTTGGAAAGCCGAGCTGGAGGGCGGCACGTCCAGCGGCGCGCTTGTGGCAATCGATAACACCGGCGCTTTCGAGGTGACGAAAGAAGGAGGGGTCACCGGCAAAATCACCCAAACCGGCGCGGGATACGCAATAAGCGCTTCCACCAATTCAAAGATCAATATTACGGGCGGCGAGGTCAGTTCGACCTCAGGACGCGCTATTTTCGCAAACGGCTCAAGCACTGCCGTCACGGTCACCGGCGGTCTTGTGACAAACGCGGGCACGTCGATTTCAAATGCCGCTATATACTATAACCACGGCTCCAACACCGGGCTGTGTCTCACAGTCACCGGCGGGAAAGTGCAAAATACCGGAAATGGCGGATATTCCATAAGTACTTACGGTGTTATATTCATAAACGGCGGCACGGTCGCGAAAACAGGAACCGGCGACGGACGGTTTAATCTCTACACCAACGGCATGGTAGTTGAAAGAATAAAAACCGCAGATTCCTACGACGCGGGAACAAATGAGGATCTGACCGTGGAGGGAACGGGCGCGGGCGCCGTCTGGTCAAAGGAAGGCGGTCTGTCCGGCATCCGGTATACAAGGAACACAAACACCGGCTTTTTTGCAGTACCGGGCGTTACGGTAACGGCCGGCGAGGCGCTGTATGTGGACGGAGGCGAAGACTCGTATACAAGTGTGGCGGACGCGCAGACCGCCATCAACAGCGCGCTGAACGGAAGCGGCGCTGCGGTCACAGTCACCGGCAGGCTCAGAAATGTGACAAGCGTCATGACGCTATCCATCCCCGCGGGCAAGACGCTGGTTTGGAAAGCCGAGTTGGAAGGCAACACGGCTGGCGTGAACGCGCTGATTACAATCACCGGAACCGGCGCCTTTGAGGTTGCGAAGGGTGGCGCGGACACCGGCAAAATCACCCAAAATGGCGCGGGATACGCCGTCAGCACTTCCAGTAATGCTAAAATCAATATCACAGGCGGCGAGGTCGGCGCGGCTTCAAACTGCGCGATTCATACCACAGGCGCAGGCTCGATCGTCACGGTCACCGGCGGGCTTGTGACAAACGCGGGTATGTCAAATACAACACCGGCGATATACATGAACTACACGAGCAACACCGCGCTGAATGTAACGGTCACCGGCGGCACGGTGCAAAACACCGGAAATGGCGGATATGCCATAATTACTTATGGTGTGGTATTCATAAACGGCGGCACGGTCGAGGCAACGGGAACCGGCGGTTCACCGTTCAGCTTCGGCGGCAGCGGCGCTATGGCAATCGAACGGACGGGAAATACAAATACTTATACCGCGGGATCAAGCACGGAGTTAACCGTGTACGGAACAAACGCGACCGCTGTCTGGTCAATTGAGGGCAGCCTGTACGGTATCCGGCATGCAAGAGGCACAAACAGCGGCTTCATTGAAGTGCCGGGTGTCACGGTAGCAAACCCGGAATTGGTAAGCATCGTACGCGCGTCTTCCGCAAACGAATACACCAACACGCCTACTGTGACTTTTACAGCGACGTTTATCCCCGCGCCGGTCGCCGTGCTGTCGGCTTCCGCTTTCAGTTTCAACAACGGAACCGTCGGCACTGTTTCGGAAAGCGGCGGCGTTTATACGATCAACGTGACGCCGACAGGCGCGGGTACAACCGCGAGAGTTGTCAGGGCGATCGCCGTAACCGGATTTGCATTGCCGGTTACCAATGAATCCTATAATGTTAAGCAGTCGTTCACGGCTAATGCGGAATTAACAAGTCCGACCGGAATAGAGGTCGCGGTCGGGGCCGGAAAGGGCAGCATCACGTTTAACGAGGCGGTTTCCGCTCAAGCGGACGCCGTCACGATCGACAAGGGGGCAGCCGCGGCAAACGCCGCCATCACGAATTCCAGTGACCTTCCATTCAGTTACAGTAATTTGGCGGGCGAGACGGAATATACAGTAGGGTTGGCCGCCAATTCGGTAACTGACAGATGGGGAAATCAAAACAGCGCGATAACTGTCGGCAGGTTTATGACCATAGCCCCGACCTACACGGCTACCCTAACCGTAAACAAGGACGGTTCGGCATGGAGCGGCCACGGTAAGACGTTTACGCTGAAGCTAAGCACAAACGAAACCGTAACCGCCGACGTCAGCGGCAGAACCGCAACAGTGCGTAACGGCGTTTGGAAGGTATACGACGGCGAAATAGACACCGGCGCGGCGATTACGATCAGCGACGCGGCGGGCGGTGCGACGCTCAGTTACTACACGGTTTCGTTCTCGGTGATAAACGCGGGAACCGCCAGCGGTTCAACCATCAACGCGACCTATGGCGGAAACGCGATCACAAGCGGCGCGGTGGTTCTTGGCGGCAAGCAGCTTGCTATCACCGCCGCGGGCGCGGGCGCGACTACGTATGCCTACGCCTGGAGCGGCACCGCAAGCGGCGCAAACGCGACCTACACGGTGGCGACCCTCGACGCACAAGTCGGCGCGTTCTGCACGGTGACGGGAATTACACAGATCACAACGGCGGCGGTAACCGGCGTATCCACTCCCTTAACCGGACAGACGCCGGGTACATCCGCAAACGGAACTGGTTACTTTACCGCAGGCTCGGTATCGTGGTCGCCGGCGGCCACCGTAAAATTCAAAGGCGGCACGATCTACACCGCCACAGTAACCCTGACGGCAAACAGCAACTACATGTTTGCAAATACGCTTACTGGCGCCACGATAAACGGGCAGGCGGCCACTATTTCAAACAATACGGGTAGTACGGTAAGGTTATCGTACACGTTCTCGGCGACGGCCCCTGCCACGGTGACGGGCATTTCGGTAAAAACACAGCCGAACCTGACCTACGCTCACGGCGACGCGCTCGACCTTTCGGGAATTATGGTGACGCTTACATACAATGATGATGAAACCCAAGATGTACCCTTTACCGAATTCGCGGCGAAAAAAATCACAACAAACCCAGACAATAGCGCGGAGCTCTCACGCACAATACATAACAGCAATCCTGTAGTGCTTATATACAACAGCAGCTTGACCATAAGGGCCAATACAGACAACCTGACGGTGAACAGGGCGCCGCAGGCCGCACCCGCCGCGCCAACAGCGGCGGATATCACGCCTGCAAGCATAACCCTGACTGTGATCCCCGACGCGGAATACATGCTGAGCACCGGCACATGGCAGGATTCCATCATCTTTGACGGCCTTGATCCAAATACCTCGTACACATTTTACGCCCGCAGGAAAGAAACCGACACACACGCGGCGTCGCCGGAAAGCGCCCCGCTGACCGTCTCCACCAGCAAGATGCCGCTAACCGGCGCGAGCGTTACCATTAGCGGCACATACACCTATAACGGGATACTGCAAACGCCGCCCGCCGCCAACGTGACCGTAACCCTTGGCGGAAAAACGCTGGCGCCCGGAACCGACTACACCTACGCGGTCACGTCCGGCGGAACCGGCGCGGGTACCGCCACTGTCACCGTCTCCGGCGGGAGCGATTACACCGGCGCGGTGACCGGGACGTTTACAATAGGCAGAGCCTCACTGATGTTGAACGGCGGCGCGGTCACGCCCAAGAACTATGATGGCACCGACAGCGCGGTCATCGCGGCGGTCAATTTTAGCGGCCTGCAAAACGGCGAGACGCTGACCCTCGGCACGGATTACACCATGACGGATGCTAAATACGCCGGCTCGCACGCGGGTACGCATACCGTCACCGCATCGGTGGCGCTGATTGCGAGCGGACCGGTTTCCAAAAATTACACGATGTCAAACGGCAATTTGATCATTGCCGGACAGACGATCGACGCGGCCGCTTACTCCGGCGCAACGCCGAATAGAAACCAAAACGTGTGCAACGGCGCGGCTGCCATGCTGACGATCCCGCTCGCGGAACTGAACCCGTCCGTGACCGGCACGCTCGGAACGGTAAGCTACGCCTATGCCAACATCGCGTCGGATACAAACAGCATTATCGACGGAACGCCAAGCGTAATCGGAGGAAATCTTATGGTGAGCGTAAACAATATACTGCTTACCAGCGATTTCACCGCTATTATCAATATCAATATTGAAACGCAGAATTATGGTACAATCCCCGCCACCGTAACTCTGCACACAGTAGATAAAGCTGATGTGCGCGGCCATATCACGTTTAACCCTGGCAGTACGGTTTACACCGGCAATGAACTCACCCTTGAAACCGCCACGATCAGCGGTATTACAGCGGGAACGGGCGTGACGTGGACATATGCCTACGTCACAGGCGACAGCCCTACCGGCAACGAGAGCTTCGGCACAAACGGCAAGCCAATAAACGCCGGAAATTATAAAGTCACCGTCACCTATGAGGACAGTGATAACCTGGGCGACAAAACCGTGGCCTTTACGGTGAATAAAACGAACCAGAGCGCGCCGTCCGCTCCGACAATGTCGAATAAGGCTGTGACAAGTGTTACGCTTAATGTCGCGGCGGGATATGAATACGCCATAAGCAATACGAACTCAGCGCCCGCAAGCGGCTGGCAGGCTTCAGGAGTTTTTGACACCGGCCTTGCCCCCAATACAGCTTATTACTTCTTCGCAAGGCTGGTGGGGGATGCAAATCACAACGTTTCCCCAGCCAGCGCGGCACTCGCCGTCACCACCGACAAGGCGGCGCTGGGCGGCACTGTAACGATTACCGGCACGGCCAAATTCGGCCAAACACTGATGGCGGTTGCCTCCGGCCTGACTTCAACCCCATCCACCGCGCTCGGAACGCTCTCCTATCAATGGAAACGCGGGGTGGTCAACATAGGCGCGAACAGCTCCACTTACCAGCTTGTGCAGGCCGATATCGGGCAGACGATCACTGTTACGGTGACCGCGGCCAACTGCACCGGTGAAGTGACCTCCGCGGCGACGGCAGCGGTTGCCAAAGCGGACGGCCCCGCTGCGCCCGCTTCCGTGACAGGCTCCTACACTGGGAATGGAACGGCCTTTGCTTATACAATTGCGCCCATAACCAGCGCGGAATACTCCAAGGACAGCACAAACTGGCAGGACAGCAATGTGTTCACAGGGTTTACCACGGCATCTCCGGCGACGACGTTCTATGCCCGTATCAAAGCGACAGCAACCCATAAAGCGGGTGAGGCGGGCAACACGGGGCCGGTTGTCTTTGTGAAACTGGACGACAGGGTGGCTCCCGCGCTAAATTACACCGTGAGCGGCGGCAGCTTCCCCAAAACCATTACCATCACGACAGTACCCGGCGCGGAATACCAGTTTAACAGTGAAGGTTATGGTACGACGAATACCTATATCTCAAACAGCGCGGAGAATGTGACACTTTACATCCGGCTGGCGGAAACAGCCACGCACAACGCTTCCCCGGTCTCCAGCGCAACTATCGACACAGCTAATCAAAACCAGGCCGCGCCGGCCGCATTCGCACTGTCTTATGCCGGTGTGAACGATACGACCTACACTGTTACAATTCCCACAACGCAGGGCGCGGAATATAGCTTTGACAACCAAAACTGGAGCGATACCGTCAACAGCAAAACCGGATGTATGCCAGGCGATACCGTCACGGGCTACAAGCGCATGGCGGCGAAACCCGGCTATAACGCCAGCCCCGCCACAAACGCCAGCGTGACCCTGCCCCTGTTCCAGGTGAAAACGCCCACGGCCTCGCCGGGCGGCGGCACATTTACCACAAGCCAGAGCGTGACGCTTTCCTGCGCGACGGCGGGCGCGGAAATTCACTACACCACAGACGGCACGACGCCGACTGCAGGCAGTACGCTGTACGTATCGCCGTTAACGCTTACGGTCACCATCACAGTAAAGGCTATCGCAGTCAAGGCAGGCATGACGGACAGCGAGGTCATGACGGCCACATTCACTGGGATCGGAAACACAGGCGATGGCGGCTCCGACAGCGGCAACACAGGCGATGGCAGTTCTGACAGCGGCAGTAGGGGGGGAAGTGGTACTGTAACCATCACTGAGGGTGCGGTTCCACTGGCGTCGGCGCCGATCATATGGCTCGAACCGAACCCGGCAAATACGCTTGCGAACAACGTAAAAGGCCAGAATCAGGGTTATGTCCGCACCAAAGAAACCGGCATTTACGGCGTCCTTGCCTCCGCTTGGGCAAGGCTTGCGGGTCTGCGCTATGAGCATGACACGATGGACGGCAACGCAGTGCAGGTTCGGGTAACCATCGACAATCCCGCAAAATTTACAAAGGACACACTGGTTTCCGGCTATGTCAAGGGTGCGGCTGTGGACTCGACGCGGGGTCACTTCGGGAAGTGGTTCAGTAATAAGATGCAGGTAATTCATTTTGATCAGCAAGACGCCTGGGAACAGCCGGTACAGATTGCCGCACGGGTCGATGTGAACGTCATGGGCTCCAAAAATCTGTACTTCTATTCCTATGACCAAAAGGCCAACATCTATCGGCGCATAGAGATGCCGGTGTATTGGATTGACAAAAACGGGTATCTGCATTTTACCACCAAGTACGCGGGAGATATCATTATCAGCGAAGGTTCGCTTGAGCGCAAGTAACTTAACCCGTGGTGCTATTAAAAGATGAGGGATTTGATACAGATGGGATTGGGGTTGCCGATGCAGACATTGATAAGGAAAGCGACCGCAAAAGCCAGAAGTTTAGAGGACAAACGCGTG
>Ga0153947_1000486_pt1 | contig 19441 bp, 25 predicted proteins | sample TSNJ031MetaG_FD_104697 | JGI IMG/M metagenome (GOLD analysis project Ga0153947, IMG submission 104697) | Attine ant fungus gardens microbial communities from New Jersey, USA - TSNJ031 MetaG | ecosystem: Host-associated > Fungi > Mycelium > Unclassified | place: USA: New Jersey, Wharton State... | reverse complement strand
TCTTTGCCACCAGAGATTCCAATGGCAATATGATCACCGGATTCAATCATTTGATAATTGTCGATGGCCTGGCGTGTCAGGCTGTATAAACGTTGAAGTTTCATAGGTTTAATGATTCCTTATAAAATAGTATTATTTATGCTCAACTATTCGTTAAAGTAGACTTTCGCGAATAGTTGGGCGATTCTGTCTGTACTGCTATGAAACCGGATAACCGGAAAAAATTTTTTGGGGTTATTTTGTCGTTTTTCAATTTCCTTTACTGCGTTAATGTGTTACTTTTTCTTGAATCATGTAATAAACAGTGAATAGTTATGCATAAACATTATAGCACACTTCGGCAAATAAAATCCAGCACTATTGACAACCTTTACCCACAGAAGACCCTGTGGATTTTTATTTAACGGAATGGTAATTCTTCTATATTATCTATCAATGCCCCCTCCTCTTGGGACTCTGACCGTGGAAGTAGTTCCCGTTGCTCCTCTTCGCTTAGGCCTTGAAACCATTTGCACTGTTCTTTCACATCCCTGAGCGCAGTTATGAAATCCAGCAGGTCGCCATTGCCTCCGCAAACGTAATCTCCGTTCTTGTAAGGACTACGTCCTTTGGCAACCCATGCATACAATTCCTGCCTTTCTGAATGACACATGGCTGTTTCACCAATAAGGGAAAATAGCAATAACAGCCTTGCACAGAAAAGGAGATAGTGCTATAATTATAGTATAAGTTTTTTGCATTTTTTGTTTAAAAAGATTCATGGGGATAGTTTGCCCATTTATGATTATAAAAGAAATACATTGGCGTAGGAGGACATTTGTTTGCTGTAGCAGCTCAAATATCGCTGGATAATAATTTTGGTGGTTGTATATATGGTGCTGCAAAGAGTCGTACTGTGTTAAACCACTATATGGAAACGTTTGGAGCAATGTATGTTTCGCGTCTCAGCGAAAATGGTATAGGTGGCTTTGTTATCGCTGAAAATCAAGCAGCTAAACTACTGGAGGTGTATAACTTTGAAAGATATTGACGTCAAGAAGTTAAAAGAGGAAATGCTGAAGTCATCTTTTTTAGATGAAGGGTGCGCTTTTGATGAAAGTTCCCTAGTAAAACAGCCCAATCTATTTTTTAATCCTATCGCTGCTGCAAAATATGCACTAGAGATAGGGAAAGAGTATGAGGACTTGACTCTTCGTGAATTGGAGCAATTCCGAATCCAAAGATGAAAGATGAAAGATATGTAATTCAAGGGCTTGCACATGCAGGCCCTTTTTACAAAAATCACTGTCACGTTGAGTTTTGTCAGAGGTATCAATATCCCAACCACCTTTATAACCGTAGCCATAGCTATGACCTTGGTCATCAGGGTTGTACTTGCTTCCATTATCGCACATCCAGCAGGTTGCCATTGCCTCCGCAAACGTAATCTCCGTTCTCGTAAGGACTGCGTCCTTTGGCAACCCATTCATACAATTCCTGCCTTTCTGAATGACACATGGCTGTTTCTGTTTCATACTTTGCCAGCAGTTCTTTTAAGTATTCCCTATTTTCCTTTGGTACGTTTTTATGAAATCTCATATGTCGATTTCTCCTTTCTTCTTACACTATATAAAGTGAACCTTTTTTCTACGCAGTCCTTTACAATATAGACATGAAATCCTGTTTCTTTTTATGTAATATAATCTTCTTTTAGGACTCATATGATATGCATGTTGGCACACTGAACAATTCCACCATACCTTTTTATTGCAATCTTCTAAAATATTATCAGGATGAATGAAAAGCCAGTTAACAATATGCCATTCTTTCATTAATTCCGGTTGCCTAACCATAAACGAATTCTTTCCAGGAATGGGCTTTTTCCCTGCGCAATATGGGCAACATGTTATATTATCTCCATTAACAAAGCTCTCTACCCTCTCCCGCACAGAGCTTTTCCAGGTCATGTCGCAATCTGGGCAATCCCATTCTACAACCGCACTACTGTTTGGTAATATCATATCGGTGTCTATTTCGTTTCTTATGGAAAGTTCTTTGTCAAGCCGGGGGTACAAAGCCTTAAATGAATTCTTCCCAGGAATTGCCTTTCTACCTTCGATACACGCACAATCTCTATGTGCATAGAATCTTTCTCTGTATGAGAGCTGAAATATATCATTACAACTTGAACACTTCCAAAGGATTTGAGCTGTATATGTTGGCACCATAAGCTCGAAATCCGAAATATCTCCATTACTCTGATAGAACTCCTTTTGCAGCAACAGATAACGGTCTGGTGGGACTGGATTGACACCATTACAGTTCGGACAATTTTCTTTTCCTTGTACTCTGCCTCGTACTGTTGCGGGATATAAGATATGACATACTTTGCATTGCCATCTAGCAATTTGGCGGCTATCCGGAAATATCTCGTCAGGGTTAAGTTCTGTATTGCATTTGTAGGCCCACTCTTCCACGATTTCAGGCTGCGACGCCAAAAGAGATGTTCTTCCAGGTATTGGGAGTTTTTTGCTGCAATATGGGCAGGACTTTCTGTTATATATTCTACCCTCAATAGATGAACACCAGCTAAGCTGACATTTGCTGCATTTCCATATGACTTCAAAAGGGAATGATTCAAGGACTTCTGTGGCAGGCAGAATATTTTCTTCTGCCCACTCTTCTGCTATTTCTGGATACTCTTCATAAAAAAAATTTCCATAAGACACTTCATCCGGTTCATTGTCTTTAATTGCTTCCAGATGCAAGCATTCACGGCACGATATTTGCGTAGGTATTACTTCGTCACTCTCTGTTCGCCATACAGATTTGCAGCTTTTACAATGCCAATAATTTGAAACATAGGCTCTTTTGCTGTTATATTCCTTAAGAACACACAACAGTTCAGGACCATCAGGAGATACCTTTATATTGATGCAGATGGGGCATGTAACATCCGATTCCGCTCTGGCATAGATGTGAGAGGCCCAAACATGTTGTTCGTTGGAATCACACTGCCAATAAGCTATTTCGTTAGAACCAGGAGCAACTTCATTAATGCTTAAGTTCTTATTTCTTTCATGATGCCATTGATTATAAGCAATTTTATTTACTTCCCTCAAACCCATAACCGTTCTACTTCTCCCTCCCTAGATTTTATCGAATAGACTTGTTAAGATATTTGCTGATGGACTTGCGCTATTCTTCTTTCTTATGTGCGCAAGTACAGAATCTTGGTCATTTATGATTTCTTTTCTTCCACTGTCAGATATGACTGTTTCTCCACCCTCCAATAATTTGCTTTCTCGCAATAGCTCATTGGCTATTTCTGGATATACATGTGTCTTTACTATATGGAGTAGACTATTGCATTTTGTTTTTAGCTGTTTGTTTTCTGCAATTAATTTTTCTTCCGTTGCCTGCATCTGCGTAGCCATTTGTTCAAAAACCTGATTTTTCTGTTTTACCTTTTTTAATTCTTTTAGCAAGGCCTCTTTTTGCCGCAAACCGCTAACAGCTTCTGCGCATATATCTGCATAATAGGCATCTCTTTCAGCCAATGCTTTCCGGAGCTTGTAAATATTCTTATGTTTATCAAGAAAATCATTTACATTAAGACTTTGAAATACAACTACATCACCGCCAATGTCATCGCCGGATCGTGACATGATGAGACTATCTTGCTTTAATTGTTCAATACGTTCAGCAACATCTTTATTTCGCCGGATATCATAGTCTTTGAGTTCTAGGCCCTGTTTATTTAGATATTCTGCAATAAGGGCATATTTGAGTTTTCTGGGGTCTTTATCGCATATATTAATCCAATACGCTTCAATATGCGGAATTATATCTTCTTGTATTTTCTTTGGTCTTGCCATTCTCTATTCTTTTCCTTTCTTCCACTGATGTAATAGCTTCTGCATATAGTAGGATTCATACTGGCTGGAACTGGCTTCCAAACGCAAGAAAGCTGATTTCACATCTTCCTGCAACCCCACATTTTTCCGATATTTTTCAAGGCATTGAAGAAATAGATGTAGCTCTTTATCTAGTTTTGATTTGTATAAATCCACATCATCAACAAAATAAGACAAACCATTCTTGCGATAATAAGGACATGTGTAGCAATATCCAATTTCGCCATTAGGTCCTACCGTCTTTTTGCAATCCGAAACATCAGAAATAGCAAATAAAGAGGAATAACATCTTCCAGTACCTTCCAGCTCGCCATAAGATGAATCCAAAGAAGTTGAAGTTATTGAATAATAGTTCCTACCTAAAATATATTCACTATTTTCTTCCAACAATGCCTTGTATTTCATGTATGTCCTGCATTCAATCATTGAATTCAAGTTAGCGTAATAGTGAGAACTGATATCTATGTTGGAATGACCCGCCAAGAGCATTGCAATGGTTGGTGTTCCTCCCTGGGCAATGATATTAATCATTGCAATGTGCCTGGTATCCCCAAGATAGATGTATTCAATGTCATCGTCTCCTAACATGCAGTCACGGCTTCTCTTTCCCTTTATTACGTGATGATGCATGGAATCTGCAATTACTTCCTGATAGAAAATCCGCAGGCAGCAACTGAGATTTGCGTAAGTGTAATAGCGGCTATTTACATGTTTTGGATGTCCGAATTTCTGGTAGTGGTATTCAGTACGAAATAGGGTGTCTAAGTTGTTGCTTTCATTGTATTCTGTCATTTCTAAGTAATTTTCGATATCCTTGTGTAAGGCTGCCGGGATACTGTAGATGACTTCTATGTAATCCTCGCTGATAGTATAATTCACCTTTCCACCGGAACCCTTCAACTTATTTCTGCGCAATTTAAGTTGAGGACCATCCTTTCCTTGTACTAGACAGTTCCTGGGGGTAAGAAGAAATTCCCGTGGCCTAAGCGGAATTACGCCGGTTATTTGCCACCAAAGGTACAATGGGAAATAAAACAATCGTAAATTTCGGTCCAATGATAAAGTCCAAAATTGATTAAGCAGTCTATCAAAAAGGAAATAGCTCTGAAATTGGGAAAGACTTCTACGGTTTTGCGTATAGTCTTCGTAATTTATTTCTATTAATTCCTCCAAACAAAATAAGATTTCATCACGTTTTTCCTCATCAATGCATGGTAACATGCTAAGGAATTCAATAAGATGATATGGGACTTTATAATCGAACTGCCTGTCCAGGACAGCATCTTGATAGTTCTTGATGAATTTCTTGGTATCATTTGCAATCTTCTGCAAGGTGCTTAATACTCTATCACCAAGCGTGTGCACAATATATGTTTTTTGGTACAGAACAAAATCGGAAAACAAAATACCAAAAATAGGTTCCAGGTGTCGCTTATAACCCAGCTTGGGGAAGTCGAAGCGTATTCCAACATTTGAATATTCGTCATGAAGCTGCCATCTTACATCATCAAAATCAGTGTTTAAAATGACTCCTTTTTCTTTATAGTGTCGGAATATCTCCTTCGCGGATTTAATACTGTTTTCATCCATTCCATCGACAACATAAACTGCCTCATAGAGCGTCTCGTTTGCAGCATTGCTTAATAAGTTATTCATGTATTATCTCCTTGATTATCTGGGCGTACTCTTCAGCAGCCTCTTCGCCAACTGATGAAGTAATCACAGTAAACATTTCGTTTAGTGTGGGGGCAACGGTTTCTTTTAGTAAGAGTGTATACTTCTGCTTTAGATGCTCTTCTTCTGTAGCTTCACGTAAATATAACAATCGCTTGAATTCATGTACCAATAGGAACACAGAGGCCTTCGTGGTGATTTCATATTCACATCCGATGCACTGAGCGGAATCTCTATATGGGCACATTTTTCCCATGGCAGTCATTAAGCAAAGAAAATCATCAGACTTCGAAGCAGCATTTCCGGAACCAATATTATGTAGGACCTTTATGATTTCTTCGGTATTACCTTCGCCTTCAGAAAGAAAAATTTTTGATACGATTCGCTTTGCAGTTTCAATGGAAGCATCCACAGCACCAACAATAGTATCAATCTCCCATGCAGACATGCTTGTTTCTTTTATCAAAGCCGTTTGTTTTGATATTGAAAGTTTTGAGAATTTGTTTTCCGTCACAATATTAAGCAACATATTCACAACAAATGAGCATACTCCTCGTTCTAACAGTTCCTTTGCCACATATTCCTCCGTATACCCAGAGAAAGCTGCATCCTCCAGATACTCTTTTGTCGTAGAAGCAAATTCGCCATAAGAGCCTTTGTGAGACCGTGCTAATGCTGCAAGCATATAGCCTTTTGTTTCTATCATCGGTGCATTGTCCAATATTGTACCGCTTAACAATTCAATGGCCTGCATATACGCTTTATTCGCACTTCTGGCTCGAAAATCATTCTCTAAAAATAATTCTCCGATATCATCTCCCAAGTAGGAGGATATCTTATCATATTCTTTGGCAGGTAAAACAAATGCCCCATCCTTTTGATTAAGTTGATGATGTGACTCTAAAATAGCAAACATGGAACCAAATAACGTTATACTGCTCTCAGGAAAGAATAGTTTTATGTCTGATACATTGGAATATGAGGCGGTTTTTGAGGGCGTAAGCGGACGGTTTTTTAGTTGCCATAAGATGCTATTGGTGGCAGAAACTGCAATCTCCTCTTCTATTCCAGTTTCTTTTACTGACTGTAATATATCTTCAGGAGGACGATGGAGTCTGGGATGAGGGATGCGTACAATATCGGTATCTCTCAAGGCAGAAACGCAGTGTAACGCCAAATAAATCCAACAATTTGCAACACCTGGATTGGATGCCGCACGTAGGAACAACCGCTCCTTTTGGATATAGTCGTCATTAAACAGATAATATATCATTTGTAGCATGGTGTCGCCGTCATAAGAAGGTGAGCGATTTCCATATAGCCTTCTTTTCTCCAACGTAAAATCAATAATATAATTGGTTTTTGTCTTCTTTCTCAACCATGACAAAAAGTATATCAATGTTTGGCTCACACGTAGTGAGAGGTCTTCGCAGGCATGCTGAATAAGTGATTCCATTTCCTGATTGTTATATAGATGTACATCTTTCTCCAATCTATATAACAGAAAGTCATTCAATAAATACTGTTCACTTTCCTCAATCTCATGTTCTTCGTAAAATGTCCACAATTCGGGTGTGGTTAATGTATATCTGTTTTCCAAGTGCTGCATGAGTATCTGTGCTTTTCCATTCACCGGCTTATCATAATGGGATAGAAAGAAACTAATATTCGCTTCAAGTTTTGACACCTCGTCTTTGCAAATCATTAAAACCGGATTCCCATTATCTTCAGCGAGTTCTACAGCTAATCCCCAAAAATCATTATCAATAAGCAAGGGGAGCATATCTTTTAGTGTAGTTTCTTTGTCTTTCGCTTTTGCACCAGATGACTTTATCTGCTCCGTTATGTATACCTTTAGGTTCATTAACTCATTCATTTTTATGTTCTCCTTGGTAAGAGCTGTACTGTAAGAAATCAAACAATTCATTGTTTACGTATTGCAATTGTTTTTGCAATTCACCCTTATTTTGTAGGTATGTCAAGGCACTTTCAGGACTCTTATCCCCTCTCCAGAATTGTAATCCGGCAATATCCTCACCATAGGTGCATAACTTGACGGTAAACCAATGTCGGAAAATATGAGGAGCAATATTGTGTTCCATCAAATCATGAGCATACTCTATTGATTCCTGATTATCGGACTCCAAAAGTAAGGGGATTATTTCAGTTGTCAATTGCTTGAACTGTTTTCGGTAGTTGTCATATGTCATCGCTTTACCTTGGCGATTTACACTCATAGGGCAATACTGTGGCTCAAATTTATGTTCCGACAAATGGGTTTTATGCATTTCATATGCGGTAATAAATGCATTAACAAATCTAGGATACACTTGTTGTTTCCGTTCTTTTTTTATTGTTCCTACAGGATGCAGGTCGGAACGCAAATTCAGCTCGGAAGTCAGGTCAATAACAATTCGAGTGGCTTTTCCATTTGTATACCGAATGCTTAATCCATTTCCCAATGGACTGCATTCCTGGCGGACATTACAGGCTTCAGATGGTCTTAAGCCGGCAAATGCACTTAATATCATCAAGAAAAAGATGTCCTTGTAATATTGAGCGGCGTAGGAAAGGAATATATTGAATACAGCATCCGGCATATCCCGGAATATTGTTTTTGGCTTGTTATTATACATCACTTCAAATACGGGAACCCTCTTCTTTTTTATGGCACCTTGTCGCGTCCTATATTGTACTTCTTTGCTGATGTCTGAAATTTTGAGAAGGCATGCCTTCTCGTTGGTTTTGATGTAATTATGTAAGAAATCCAATACGGATACTACACAACGTTCTACTGTGGATTTACTGTTATTGCCATTAATAGCATAGCACATAAAGAAATGCTGTATCATGGGTAGTGTTAGCCCAATTAAACAGTCGATTCGGTTAGTAGGATATTCATCAACTATTACATGATTAAGAAATGATGCAACATAATAAAAGCGGTTATTACCCTCATCTGAAATAGACTTAAGCCACTTTCGTGATTTAATATGCCGGTGAAATCGTGTAAAGGATATAATAATATCATTAGGGTCTTTAAGTACAATGAATTGCCTTGTAATCAGTTTATCGCCTTGGATAACAAGGTAATGCTTATACACACCAAAACGGTAGCCCATTAAAGGATTTATTGGAGTGATTTTTTCCATACAAACTGTATCCTTGTGTATTTTGGGATTGCAAAAGAAGATGGAACTGTATAGATTTATAGTTCGATAGATAAAAAAGAACCATGAGGTTTATCACTTGATTTTTTTGCTGTCCTGTGTTAAGATACAAATCAAGTGATAAGTATACAAGTCACCATTATGGGTAAGCATTAACAACATCTTTTGCGGAGAAGGGTTAATGCTTATTTTTTTGCCAAAACCAATTGTTTATAATCTTACAGCAATTTGCAGAAAATTTCAAGCATAATTTCAAAATGTCAAATAACAGATGTTTTGTTACAAATAATGACACAAAACAGTGGTCCGAAAAATTCCAAATGGTACGAATTCTCTTTTTGTGTGCTTTTGTACTTCCTGTTTGATTAGTTTTAGTGTAAACGTCAAAAAGAAATGCCGATATCGGCATTTCTTTTTGACGTTTACGTTTTAATAATTTAGCCAACTCTGCTCCTGTCTGGCTTGCCCAGTGGAAGGAGAAAAATTTCGGCAAGTGCTTGTATGAGATTGACTGTTTGCATGACGCGAGAAAGTTGGATAGGTTCATCTTGGAATATATCGAAATCAATGAATAATCTTAGGCATTATTCGATGCTTCGTATTCTTTGATATTAGCTGTAAGATACTTTGTCACAGCTACTTGTGTTTTTTTCATATGCCCTCGAGCGGTTGACGTGAACAGTATCGCGCAGAGAATACAGCAAATCATAAGCCACCAGTGCTCACGATTGCCTGTTAATACAGCAAGTACAATGCATAGAGTTATTTGCGTTCTCGCATAACCATATTCCCGAGAGAGCATATCAAGTTTGTCGTAGGCCTTTTCGCTCGTTTTTCCGGCAGCGATGAAATCTTTATAATCTGCCCAACCAAACATTTTCTTAAGTATCGGCTCAATTACAGCAGAGCCAAGTCGAAAGATAATGTAACCGATTTCATAAGCAACCGCAAACAGGGAAACTGTCACCAACACTTCAAGCCCGGTGCTTCCAAGGTCGGTTACCGCCTTGGCAAGGGTTTTTACCTCGTCAAGAAACAATAACACACATGAGCCGATAAGCACTAAGCCTGGCAAAAAAATATTCACTATATTATAAAATGGTACTTTAGTTTCCATGTTATGTATTCCTCCATATAAATAAAGCGTTCTAGTTTTTCACATACTCAATATTAGAAGGGTTACTCACCAATTAATAATATCGGGGATACACGCTCAAACGATTGCCTTAAAGCTTCTTCAAATCCTTTTTGTCGGTTAATAAATAATTTACGCTCTGATAATGATGTTTGAAATCCAAACTGTCCTACATTAAGCAAGGTTGCTGATTGCCTGAAATTTTGCATCCTATCTACAGATAATTCCTGTTTTGCAAAATATAACTCTGCGTTTGGATTACTTTTTCGGAGCAGATATAATAACTCCTTGTGTGCTAATCGCTTCCAGATACAGGTGTTCGCAATGACAATCTTGCTTTCACACACTTGGCGTAGAGTAAAGAGATTATAAACGTCGCCGATATGAGCCGTAATAAAAGTGCCATCTACAACGTCATTTGACACACAGCACAAAAATCGGCTATCTCTTTTCCCGTTTACTTGAATGGGTCTCCAGTCGGATACATCGGCGCCTGTAACACGATGGATATACTCTGTTCGAGCATTTATTTGGTTCGTATTGACAGCGATGTCTTCACCGGCATCTAAAATCCATCTCACCGAGTTTGACTCCTTGCGGTTTTGTCGTGGTTGTGATGCCAATACCAACAGTAGGTATGTGCACCGGTGCGTTCTTGGTATTCATCGCCGGATTATAGCATTCTTCTTTCATATATTGCACCAATTTATCTGAACCGCCGCTCGTTGTTCCCGTCCCCGTATTATCGGAAATCAGATAGTCTTTGCTGTATGAATCTTTTAATTCTTGGAACACTGCTTGGGCATCTGCTAACTGCCCGTGATGAGGTAGCTGTATAACATCATAGCTATCGAGATTATGTAAATATGTGGGTGAGGCATCTCCGCAAAGCAGAGTAATGGCTGCATTATCCAGCCTACACTTCAACTGTATACTTGCCGCATTCATTACGGTTTCTTCTGCGTGACCTTCGCCGATATTATTATCTACACGATTGTCTACCGCCTTTGCAGCAACAGCAGTAAACTCTTCTTCTGTCGGGCCGACGATTGAGCAATTACCTACGCTTGTTCCCTTCAATGCTTCCTTTGCAGTGAAACCACATGCCTGCGCAGTTTCAATTATTTCTTTGATATTATCAAATTCAGCAAGCAGTGCTTTCTTTAAACTCTCTCGCGTCCTTCGGCCATCATCAATCTTGTCAAGAATTGTATCGACATGTTTCAGGTACTGATGCGAATATACACAAACCGAATACTTGCTACGATCGTTTAGCCATCCAAGCAACTCGCATATTCCGCTGGTATGGTCGCTATCGTTGTGCGAAACAACGATATGTATCTGTGTAATGAGCGAATTTGACTGCAAGAACGTTTCTACAGCCTCCGTATGTTTGGTATGACCACAGTCGAACACTACAAGAGATGTGCTGTCGGATAACAGGATGCAATCTCCGTACCGTGTATCCAAATTGCCGTCATAGTGGCTAAGTGCTTTGAGTTTCATAGAATCTCCTCTCTTATATAATATGGAAGTATTATAATCTAGGACAAAACAAATGTCAAGTAGTTGAGTAAAATATTTTACTATAATATATTTTAAGTGAATTTATTGACTTAAGTATCTAGGTGTGGTATAGTTTTAAATATCATTTCGATGTAGGGGAGGTGGCTTTGTGGCTCGTGTAATAGTAACGCCAGAACTGGCAGAAACATTAAGAAGTATCCGACTCCAGAACAAAATACAGGCAAAAGTTCTTGCTGAGCATATAAAAAAAAGTCCTGCATATATTTCAAAACTTGAAAGCGGTAACATACAATCAATGGATAATCATGAGTTGCATTCGATACTTCAATTTATTTCTTGTACTGATAGTAGCCCCGATGTTATTGCAGAAAAAATCTATGCATCTCTAAAATTCAAATATACAAAACAAGAAATAGAGGAGCAACTTTGGTTTACAAATTTCGACACTGTCGAAAGAAAAATCCCAATTCCTGAAAGTCTTGTAGATGTTATTAAAACTCGTATGCAATCACTTGGTATCACTCGTGAGCAATTACTTAGAAGGATTAATGCAAATGAAGCCTTGACGGAAGAAGAAAACAACGATGATAGTATTTCATATAACCAGTGGTATCATCAAAGCCGCATAGGAGGAAGTGCTCAGAGTATTAAAATGCGGATGAACTCGAAACAGCTAGATGCTATACTGGATAAGGAAGTTGACGTATCTCCATATGTCTTAGTTTTTTCTGTTATGTTCTATGTTTTAAAAACAGAGCAATTTGGCAATCAGGTGGAAATCCCTGATGAAGATAACAAAGAACTGATGGCAAAAACGGCAGACATGCTAAATCAACACAAATTCTTCTCTATCGCAGAAAAAAACGCGTTGATTTTTGAAAAAGAAACACAAGATGAGATTTTTGAATTGCTTAGTGCATTTGATCGCGATAATATAGATATTATTAATGATATTATCTCTGGGTTTAAATTCGCAACTGAATGTAATATTAAGGACACTAATATACAATTAAAAAATTTTCGAGATAATATGCTTTGGGATTTAGGCTTTATGCTAAAGATTATCAGTCTTGATTATAAAGCACTAGAAAAAATGAGTGTAAGTAATAAACGCAATGTCATTGCATCAATTGAAAAATTGATTTTTGATTATTCGCAGATACCAGAAAATATGAACAAGATAGAAACATACTAAAATTTCGTAACAATAAGAACGGCAATTGGTTAACAAACTGATTGCCGTTCTTATTGTTACGAAAGGAGTTTGCAAGTCAGATTATTTTCCAGCGGCAACTTGCCCAAGTGCTTCAATTGGAATTTCAAACTCATCCGACAGAATATTTTTCTTTTCTTCCGGCTTCATTTTCGTTGCAAATAATGTACCAAGAAGTCTGTGCAGTTTTAATTCGTCAGCATCACTTTCAACGAGCTGTTTCGACAAGCCAACCATGATAACACCAAACAAATCATATCTGCCAATATCTTTCGTATTACCAACTATGTTTCTCTGGTCCATGCAGAACTCTGTAATGGTTATAGTCGTCTGATTATTGCTGAATGAGATTGAACTCCTTTAATTCTTCAAGAAATTCTGCCTCTGTTATTTTGGCTTTTTCAGCAGCCTCGCTTATGGAAATTTTTCTGCTCATAAAATTCCGCCGTTTTATCATGGGATTTTGACAGCTTGCCGAAACCAAGAGTACACTTAGCAGCCATCTCTTCTTTCATTTATACTATGGACTTATAGTCATCTGATTATTGCTGAATGAGATTGAACTCCTTTAATTCTTCAAGAAATTCTGCCTCTGTCATTTTGGCTTTTTCAGCAGCTTTGCTCATGGAAATCACGCCATCTTCCATCAGTTCATGTAATAAACGGCATCTCTCCCTTCTCGCAGCATTTCTTTCAAGAGCTTCCCCTAAATTAGACCTAGCAACCATCTCTCCAGAAATCTGTGTAGCCATAGTTCAGCTATAATCCAATATTCCCGAACACCGGTCAGCATATAGGATGTTTATTTGATGAAATAGTCCATCCGCTTACTACTGAGGATACAATCTTAATCATCCAATAAGGAGCACCATGGCAGCCCTTAACACCAATCGTGTAAAGTTGTTCTCTTTGTAATGGCATAGTAACACTCCCTTTTGCTATGATTGTACCATCTCTGCCCACATGTTGCAAGTTTCCAATATCAAGTCAGCTCAAGCTAAGAGCCAGCATTATTATCATATTCGTTTCTCATTAATCGCTGGAAGAATCTCATCCGCAAATAACTTTGCCCATTATTTTCCCCACAGCTTTCGACTCCAACGTCATTATATGGAAATAGTTTGTTTTTGTGTTTAGGAATGTATAATATATGAATGCCATGTATATTTATTCACCTTTTTTGAGCTTATGCCCTGCACAATTTTAAAATAAAATATATACAAAAACGACAAAACCAAGCCATATAGTTTTGTCGTTTTATAGTTTTGTCGTTTTTCAATATTTAGCGACAAAACCCCTCCAGCCTATATTCTATAAGACTTTCCAGACTTAAAGAGTTTTGTCGCTAATTTTCCGGTTTTTACCAGTTTTCGCTCAATCCGTCAAATTATGTATTGGAAAGGTTGTCTTTTATGATTTTATATACTGCTACTTCTTCCGATGCTTCGGAAATTATAGTATCTGTTGATGATGATATTTTAGATAATGATGTTTATTCGGTTTTCGTGGACTATGATGGTGAAATGTCTGCCGAAGAACTGTTATATTCTATTAACAGTAATGTAACGCAAATTAATGTAACTGTTCTCTTTGCAGTTAACGTTGCTTTTGCGATACTTATTGTATATATCATATTGCGTCCACTCTTCTATTTCTTTGATTAGTGGCATGCGGAAAGGAGAAATAACTATGGTAGTTGTTACTGAGGCTATGCTAACACCAATTGTAGACGGAATTACAGCTAATGCTGGTGTTCTGCTTCCGGTGGGATTGACAATCATGGGCATCATGGTTGGAATCGCCTTGATTCCCCGAATTCTTTACAAGTTTCTGTAATTGAACTGTTTTCCCCTCGACTGATGTTCGGGGGGTTTTTCTTCTAAAGGGGTGATAATGTGAAACGTTTTATTTCTGTTTTTTTGGCATTTTTGATATTGTTTTTTAATGTTTCTTGCTTTTATCTTGATGTTTGGGCATCTAGTACAACTACTGCTGTTACGTGGACGGATGAAATGTTATATGCGTTTGAGTTGTTTATGAATTCGGCGGGTGTTCGTGTTACGTCAAAGGCATTACCTAGTGTAGCTTTAGCGTGGGAAGCACAGGCAAGGGTTGAAACTCCTGATTTTCTGGATAATCTTGCGGAAAAATCAAAGGATAAAACTTGGTGGGGACAGGATTCGGACAGTTACAAGGAATCTTTGTGTAATCAGTGGATAACATCTGTTAGAGATTTTTTGAATTCTGATTCTTGCTTGGGTTATGGTACTACTGATTTTTCGTTTAGTCCGTCTTTAATTAGTTATGTTTTGTCTTCGGTGAATGATGAGCTTTGTAAACTTGATTCGTACGCTACTGATAAGAGGGGTTATCCTGTATATATAGGTTTACCGCCTGATTTACTTGGTGTTGATTGTGAGGTTTTTGCTAATTTATATAGTAGTGGTACTCCTTATATTCTTGCTACTTATATTTCTTCTGATACTGGAAGTAGGCGAATAAGTGGGGTGTCTTTTGGAACTGATATTGTTCTTAATGTTACCAGCACTGGAAACGCTTCAGTGCGTGTTGTGGGTGATTCTTATACGGCACTTTCTTATAAATATGCTTCTCATACTGATCAATTGGTTAGTGTTGATGTTGTTCCTTATTTGGCTGGTTGGAATTTTGGTTTAGGTGCTGTATATATGTCTTCTGATGTACCAATTATATTTGGGGTAGATGGTGAAAAATACATTTCATCTGTTAGTTTTGAGGATGCATTAGTACCGGAAAAAATAGCTAGTGCGGTTTTATCGTTGCAAGCATCTGCACTTGATGTTGTTCCGGTTGTCGCTCCCTCTTTTACTATTCCTGCAACGTCGGAAGAACTTGAAACAGTCCTCAAGAATATTAGGGAAGCTGATACACCTGAATTGCTTGCAAAGGCTTTAGCGGATGTTGGTGTATTAGTAGGTGATTATGCTGATAATCCGCCAATTGTTGACGTTGAACCATCTCTTGATGGTATTGCAAAAGGACTTTCTAGCATTTTATCCGCAATTTTATCTATGCCGGATAAAATAATAGCTGGATTAAAGGATTTATTGATATCTCTTTTTGTTCCTTCTCCGACCTATTTTAATGATAAAATAGATTCTTTGCTTGTTTTGTTAAAATCTGTTTTACCTTTTGAGGAATATTTGAATTTATTGGAAATAATAGGTGATTTTTCGGGCGGTGATCTGGAAGATATAACAATTACAATAATGGGTGCTACTGCTACTGTTGTTTCTTTTGGTTCGTTTCGTGATATTCTTCCTACTGTGCGGTCTTGGGTGCGGGGTGTATTTTTTGTTTTTATGGTCATTTATTATATTAATCAGATTTATAAATTGATTAGGAATGCGAGATTGTATGAGGGTATGTTTTCTTCTGGAAAGGGATAATTTATGATTATTGAATCTATTTGTAGTATATTTTTCGGATTGGTGGAATTTCTTATTTCTATGTTTTCCGCACCACTTAATATTCCGTCATGGATTGGTGACGCTTCGGTTGTTATTGGTTATGGACTTTTAATTTTTCCGCTTGATGTATGGGCATTTTGCATTGGCTCGTTTGCTCTTTGGACTGGAATACATTTTGCTTGGGCGATTATTGAATGGATTTACAAAAAAATTCCGGGGGTTGATTAGAATGACTTTTAATGATTTAATAAAGTTTTTTTGGGGATTTATTTTATTGTGCTTTCTTTGTTTTAAATCTCCGTCTATTGTTTCTTTTTTTGGTCACTTTGTTGTTTTTCTTTATTGGAAAATTATTGATTTAAAATTGGTTTTGTATCGGAAAAAGCGTGGCATTGTGATATTCCGGCCATTTGGTGTAAAAATGTTTTGTGGCCGTCAAGGCGAGGGTAAGACAATTGGTTTAACTTGGTATCTTGAAAAGCTACACAAAAAATATCCTAAGGCACATATATATACTAATTTTGATTTTAAAGGGCAAACGGGTGCTTTGAACAATCTTAAAGATTTATTGTTGTATCGTAATGGGCAGGACGGTGTTGTTTTCGCGATTGATGAAATTCAAAATGAATTTTCTTCTGCTGTTTCCAAGGATTTTCCCGAAACGTTGCTTAGTGAAATTACGATGCAACGAAAACAGCGCATTACTATTTTGTGCTCGTCACAAGTTTTTATGAGGGTTGCAAAACCGCTGAGGGAACAATGCTATGAGGTGATTGAATGTCGTACATTTTTCGGTCGCTGGACACGACTTAAATGTTACGATGCTGATGATTATAATATGCTTTTAGATGCTAAAGATTATGACCGCAAGATTAAAATTCGCAAAAAATGGAAACGTTCTTTTATACAATCGGATTTATTGAGGGATTCTTTTGATACATATGAAAAAGTTCAACGTCTTTCGCGTCAAGGCTTTGCTTCAAAACTTCCGTCTGTTTAATAATGATGTCTCACGTGTTCGCCTTGCGTCAGCAAGACGTACATGTGAGACATCATTTCTAAGTGTAAATGAGTTTGTTTGCTATGTGCCCCCTGGGGCACATTACTCGACTATAGCAACATTTAAGAGTCATTTTTATATTTTGGTGTCAAAAAGGGGATAAAAATGTATGATGTTAAAATTATCACTTATCCGGATTTGAGTAAGCAGGTTAGAGTTTATCATGAGCCTGTTTACGAAAAAGGGGATAGAGAAAAAAAAGAAAAAGAACTGAAAATACCAGAGCTTGATCCTTGGAATCATGAGCCTGTTAAAGATGTTCATGATTTTAGTGATCTTGAACGGTCTGTAGAAAACAGCCGAAAAAGGACGGTTGATAAAGTGTATTCCTATGTGCGGTCAAACACGTGGGAATATTTTGTTACATTTACTTTTTCAAAGGAAAAGATAAACAGATTTGATTATGAAGAATGCTCAAAAAAGTTGTCTGAATGGCTCAAAAATATGAAAAAGCGCTACTGTCCTAATATGTGTTATCTGATCATACCAGAACGGCATAAAGATGGTGCTTATCACTTCCACGGCCTGTTTTCGAATATTAGCGGCATGGATATAAGGGATTCCGGCAAAAAGGTAATTAAAAAGTACAAGGTAGGTGTTAGGACACGCTATAGACGTACAAATGAGGTCATATATCTGCTTGGGCGGTACAAGTTGGGTTGGACTACGGCAACGGTCATAAAAGACAGTCTACGGGCGGGTAGGTACATTCTTAAGTATATAACAAAGGACTTGGTTACTGATGTCAAAAATAAGAAACGTTATTGGGTAAGTCATAATTTGGAAGTGCCGGAAGTTGAAACATATTTGCTTGATGATTTTGATCGTCGCATTCTGTGTAGGGATTTGGAAACAATTGCAAGCTATCATAAAATTATTTCATGTGAGGTATATCCGCAAGTGGTTAATTTGTTTGAATTAGATTCTTAGAGAAAAGGAGAATATTAAAATGACAAGGGAAAAAATAATTGAAAAGATTGAAAAAATGATTGAGGATAAAAATTTTTACATAAATAATAAAAAAGGTCGTCCGGAACAATTTTATGCGTGGGAATATGCTAGAGCGGAATTGTTGATAGTTTTAAAGATGCTCAAAAACTCCGAATTTTAGAAAATGAGAAGCAAGAAATTTTTAGGAACGAAAGACTAATTGCGACACGTTACAAGCTGGGATGGTGTGGACTAATACATTAGGGCGAACGCTTCAATTAATCGTGTGTATTGGTTGAGATATTGTTGGCGCATGGGCAAAAAAGATAAATAGGGCAAACATACTAGAACGGATAATAAAGTTTGCCCTATTTATCTTTTTTGTTCATGCATGGCCAGCCTATGGCGACATCGCAAAAATTTGATTATAGACCAGCGATGCCTAAAATTAATCAAATTTTTGTGATGTCGCCATAGGGCTTTAAACCGCCTATAAGAATGCACACTTTAGGGGGCTAAATCTTCAAGTGGCATTACTGCCCCTCTGCCTTTGGAAGTATGCCTTTTGCTTCCATGACGGCAATTAAGGTTTCCTGTGCATCTTGTAATTTGTGAATATCTTTCTTAAAAGTATGTTCCATTGAACGCATTGAAAATTCAACGTTCTCTAATTTACGATGTGTCATATCGTGTTTGATTTCCAGTATTCCCAGACGGTCATTGATTGGTTCTAACTCCTCTTTTATGATTCCTCTGATTAATGTAGCCAATTCTATGTTATCCATGCAAAACTCTCCTTTCGGTATGTTGTGATGATTGTATCATGGTGCCAACTGATACAGCAAGTCATTTTTTTTGCCAGTCTTGGATTCTGATAACTCACTCTTCCCTTTTTTATTTTTTTACTTTAATGGTGCCGTTGTTGTCTCCGGCAATCACTCCCTTACTGCTTTTAATATTAATATTTTCGGGCTTTGTGGTTGGGATGGCTTGCTTGATTTCATACTTCTCTCTGTATTCTTCTATATACTTTGTTATTATATATGCACCCATTTGGCTTTCGGTTCTCATTTCCGTTTCACATAATTCTTTAAATGTTTGATATATGTTTTCTTCTAATATCGTTTGTATTCTTGGCTTTTTAGTGGGCATAATAAATTCCTTTCAAAAAAGTATTGACAGTTACTCACCTTTAAAGTATAATATTATTATAGGTGAGTAACCTTGAGCGTATGTGAGTAACTATTCTGGTAAATAGGTGCGTAAGGTTATTCACTATTATACCAGAACTGGCAGGGAAAAGAAAGGGGAAAAGAACAATGAAATTATTTAAATGTATCGTGGATGATGGTAAGCAGGTTTTTAAGGCATATTCAGCGGCAAAAAG
>Ga0153947_1000482_pt1 | contig 19465 bp, 16 predicted proteins | sample TSNJ031MetaG_FD_104697 | JGI IMG/M metagenome (GOLD analysis project Ga0153947, IMG submission 104697) | Attine ant fungus gardens microbial communities from New Jersey, USA - TSNJ031 MetaG | ecosystem: Host-associated > Fungi > Mycelium > Unclassified | place: USA: New Jersey, Wharton State... | reverse complement strand
TTGAAGAAAGCAAGTATTTTTCTTACAGTTTTATTGATTATGGCATTATTTGCATTTGTAGGTTGCGGTACTGATAATAGCGTATTAGATCCAGATACGCCGAATAGAAATGGCGTAACAGATGTCAATGATGGAACAGGATTGGACAATCTAAATGATAATGCCGGCGTAAATGACAATCTAAACAACACGACAAATAACGGCGTAAACAACACGACAAATAATGGCGTGAACAACAATGCAGATGATTTGACGCATAAAATTACTGATGGCGCTGTACAGTAGTAAATCAATAAAAAGTAAGATAGAGGGCGGCAAAGTCGCCCTTTATTACATTTCAAATTTTTGGTTTCGTACCTTTTTGCACCTTTTTATGGTATAATCTACATATGAATAAAAAGATAATAAAAAAAGAAAACTTAATAGTTAAGAAAAAGTCTAAAAAAAAGCAAGAAGTAATAACCGGCATATTGTTCAAACATAAAAAAGGATTTGGTTTCGTAACACCTGAGGATGGCGTTGATAGTGATGTATATATTTCCGCATATGATATAAACGGAGCCATGAATGGAGACAAGGTAGAGGTGGCTTTACTTCATAAATCGATTGGACATGATTCCAGAGAAGGTAGTATCAGTAAAATATTAAACAGGGGAACTGTAGAAGTCGTTGGAACATTTCAAAATAACTCAAAATATGGATTTGTAGTTCCGTATGATAGAAAAATTCATGATGATATCTTTATTTTGAAAAAAGATTTTAACGGTGCGCATAAAGGAGATAAAGTCGTTGCACAGATTACAAAATATCCTGACATCGAAGGCAGTGCAGAAGGGAAAGTTACAGAGATTATCAGCAGAGAAGGTGAGATCGGAGGGGATATTAAAGCGCTGATTCGAAGTTATAACTTATTTCAAACCTTCCCAAGCAAAGTGAATGCTGAAGCCAAAGCGGTTTCAAAAGAAGGTTTGGATGAGGCGTTTGTAATGACAGACATTGGCACGAGGAGAGATTTACGCAACAAGACGATTATCACAATAGATGGGGCGGATTCCAAAGATTTTGATGATGCAGTTTCAATCGAGAAACTGGGAAATGGCAATTATCTTTTGAGCGTTCATATTGCAGATGTGACACATTATGTTGCTGAAGGCGGACCGCTTGATAAAGAAGCATTGAAAAGGGGAACAAGTGTATATTTGATCGATCAAGTCATTCCAATGTTGCCAAAGGCACTGTCTAATGGAATTTGCAGCCTAAATCCGGATGTAGATCGATACACGTTATCTATAGACATGGAAATAGATGAAAAGGGAAAAGTAGTTAATCATGATATATATGAAAGTGTGATTCGATCCAAGGCGCGTATGGTATATAGTGATGTGTCTGATATGCTGGAAAATGAGGACAAGGAATTGATCTTGAAATATCAGGATATTTACGATGACATTTTACAGATGAACATATTAGCAAAGAGATTGCGGCTAAAAAAAGAAGCGCGGGGAAGTTTGGATTTTGATTTTGATGAAGCATATATAACCCTAAATGATAGGGGTATACCTGTTAGCGTCGACATTGCAGAACGACGAACTGCAAATAAATTGATTGAAGAATTTATGCTTCTTGCAAATGAAACTGTGGCGGAGCATTTCTATTGGCTAGAGCTACCGTTTATTTATCGTGTGCATGAAAAACCGTCACTTGATAAGATGGAGGAATTTAAAACATTTTTGCGAAGTTTCGGGATCATATTACGTGGAGCGTCAGAAAATATTCATCCCAAAGCACTCAATGAAATATTGGAGCAAGTAAAAGGGAAACCATATGAAAGCGTTGTAAATACAATTATGCTCCGTTCTATGAAAAAGGCGTTTTATGATACGGAGTGTCAGGGACATTTTGGACTTTCTTTAAAATACTATTGTCATTTTACATCTCCGATTCGAAGATATCCGGACTTGATGATTCATAGAATTATCAAATTATCTATCAATGGGCAATTGGATGCGAAAGTTATAAAATCATTAAAAAGGAAGACAAAAGACGCTTCAGAAAATTCATCTGCCATGGAACGGCAAGCGCAAGAACTGGAACGAGAAGTAGAGAAACTGAAAAAAGCAGAATATATGTCCTATCATATAGGGGAAACATATCAGGGAATTGTCAGCGGAGTGACTGGATATGGAATCTACGTGGAACTTGAAAATACTATTGAAGGTATGATACGCGTAGAGTATATGATAGATGATTTTTATGATTATATAGCATCGAATTATAGACTGGTCGGTCGCCATACAGGAAAAATCTTTACGCTGGGTGACAAGGTGAAGATCTTAGTGCAATCAGTGAGTTTAGAAAACAGGGAAATCAACTTTACGCTTATCAACTGATGCTGCCTACTTTTGATACAGCAGATAGAATGTCGCCCGCTTCATCGATAAATAAAGTTTTCCGCGCGATATCAGCAATTGAAAGCATCCCTACAAGCTTGCCTGAAGAAACGACTGGAAGACGGCGGATTTGATATTTGGATAATAATAAGGCGGCTTCATGCGTATTCATATTTGGGGTAGCGGAAATGATTGCAGTGGTCATAATTTCTGCCACCGTATTTTTTTGCGAGTCTTCAGACAAGGCACGAATGACGATATCACGGTCTGTGACAATTCCCAAGACTTCACCTTTGTCATTGCATACCGGAATAGAACCGATGTTTTCCTGCTTCATCTGTTTTGCTGCCTGAATAAGAGAAGCTTCAGGACGAACACAGCTGATACCTGTCGTCATTAAATCTTTCACTTGCATATTGACCTCCTGCATCATATCAAACTTTAAAAAAGGTAACTTATAAAACTAGGTTGCCCTTTTTGATTTTCAATTATTCAGTTAGATTTCTCTAAAATCAGAGCAATATATTTCTCTAAATCAAACCGTATTATCTATCTGAATTCCAAAAAGAAGGTGTGAGCAAGAGAATGACTGTAAACAGCTCCAGACGACCTACAATCATGAGCAGGCAAATGTATAATTTTAATAGGTCAGAGAAGGCACCCATGTTGCCGGTGGAACCCAGAGATCCAAACCCAAGCCCTGTATTTGAAAGTGCTCCTGCTGCTGTAGAAATTGTAGTTGTCATATCTAGATTTTGCAGGGACAACACCAAGCAAGATAGTAGGAAAATTACAAAATATAGTAGAATAAATCCGGTTATCTGTGAGACGATCGGTGCTAAGATCGGTTTCCCGCCCAGTTTTACTGCAACGACAGATCTTGGATGAATCCGCTTATAGATGCCGCGTCCGATTAATTTAAATAAAACTAAAATACGAATTACTTTGATTGAACCGCATGTAGAAGCGGCACAGCCACCGATGAACATGAGTGCAAACATAATTGCAATACAAACCGTAGGCCAGCTGGTATAGTCGCAGATAGCGTATCCGGTAGTCGTCCCAAAGGATACCACCTGAAAAAAAGCATAGCGTAAAGATTGTGATAAAGATTCATAGGTTCCATACGCGTATAACCCGGCGGACACTAGAATAATGCTGATAGCCAAAATAACCAAAAAGGCACGCAGTTCAATATCTCGAATGACATCGCCGATTTTTCCTCGCACTGCATAATAATATAATACATAATTAACTGAGGACAAAATTGTAAAAAGACCCATAACGAGTTCGGTATAAACGCTGTCATAATATACAAGACCCTGCGAGTGCGTAAATAGCCCGCCGGTACTGATGCTGCCCATGGTATTTACCAGTGCATCATAAATATCCATAGGTCCCAGAGCTAATAAAAGAAACTCGACAATCGTAAAAGAAATGTATGTCAGATATAAAAATTTGGTGGAGTCGGTTAAGCGTGTGGCAACTTTATCCAATTTTGGACCGGGCGCTTCTGCCTTTACAATTTTCTGGCCGCCGATACCAAGTGTTGGCAGGATTGAGATGACGAATACGAGAATTCCCATACCACCGAGCCAGTGGGAAATTGCTTTCCACATCATTAGACCACGCGGCATATAGTCGACATCTGAAACGGTAGATCCGGTAGTTGTGAAGCCGGAAACTGATTCAAATAGCGCATCTACAAAACTGGAATAACCTGCAAAATAGTAGGGAAATGCACCTAAAATAGAAAGGACAAGCCAACATAGTGCAACAACTAAGTATCCTTCACGAAGCTTCAAGCTTACTTCTTTGAGTTTCATTTTACTTGTGGCAGGGATACCTACAAGGAGCATGATGACAGCTGATAAAGCTGTCGCTTTCATGACTTCCGGCTCATCATATAAATAGGCGACAAAAAAAGCGGGCAGCAATGAAATGCCTCCGATGGTTGTAATTAGTCCCAATATTTTTAACAATATGTGGTAATTCAAGTTCATAATTTTTCCTATTCTCTATCTGTTTGGATTCCAAAATCTAGGGCTAAAGAGCATAATAATTGTAAATAATTCCAGTCTTCCTGCAAGCATCAAGAAGGATAACAATAACTTAGCTGGATCTGAAAATAAATCATAATTCAGTTCCGGTCCGACCAGTTCAAAACCCGGACCGATATTTCCCACACAGGAAAGAACAGCGCTGAAACTTGTCATAAAATCAAAGTTATCTAAAGATACAAGTATTGTTCCGCCAAAGATAACCGCAATATAAAGGAAAATAAAGCCGGAGATTGCTGAAACAATTTCGGGAGCAAGGGGTTTGTTTTCATGTTTTAAAGTAATAATTGCATTCGGATGCAACCTGACAGACATACTTCGCCTGATTAATTTCAATAGGATCAGAATGCGTAGAACCTTAATACCGCCACTGGTAGAGTTAAAACTGCCACCTACAAACATGAGTAACCAGAGAATCATCTTGCTAAATGTAGGCCATGCATTATAATTTACGGTCGTGTAGCCCGTCGTGGTGGTGATGGATACTGTTTGGAAAAGTGATTTCTCAAAACTTTCACCGAGTGAATCATATACATTGGTGAAATATAAATTTCCCATGATGAGCAGGGTCGCAAGTATGATGATCCCTATGTATAGTTTAAATTCATCATTGCGCAATAATTCCCGAAGACCATGGCGCATTACAGCATAAATAAGCGGAAAGCTCACGCCAGCCAATATCATAAAAAACGTTACGATATGATTGACATAAGGACTGCCAAAATGGGCAACGCTGTCATTGTAATTGGAGAATCCGCCGGTTCCGATTGTGCTGAAGGTTTGAAGCAGGGCGTCGTAAAAGCTTAGCCCACCAATGCATAAAAGAAGGGTCTCCGCAATAGTAAGGGAAAAATAGCACAAGAACAGAATCTTTGCTATTTCGGAAAATTTAGACCTTCCCCAATTAATTGAAGGACCAGTTACTTCGGATTTCATGGTCGTCATACTACCTATATTCATAGAGGGCAAGAGGATGATCGAGAACACTAAAATACCGATACCGCCTAACCATTGTGTAAATGAACGCCAAAAGAGCATGGTGCTAGAGAGGGATTCAACATTTGTCAGGATAGAAGCACCAGTCGTAGAAAATCCGGACGCAGACTCAAAAAACGCATCGATTGGGTTTGCAATTTCGCCTGAGATGATAAACGGCATAGCGCCGATGATTGAAACCAGTATCCACCAACATGCAGCGGTCAGAACGCCGTCTCTTACTTTGAATTTTAATGAGGGAGGGCGGAATAAGAGCACTAAAACAGCACCTGCAACTAGAGTAAATGCAATTGTAATAGCAAAGGCTATCAGTGCACTTTTTTCAGCGCATATTGCAGCAACAATCAACGCTGGCATCATTGCCACACCGATTAATACCAGCAACATGCCAATGACATGAATAATCAAATGATAGTTTAAATTCATCTTTATTCTACCTACTATTTAAAGAGGTTAATCCTCCCCGTTGTACGCAGTAATTTTTCCAAATCAGGGATAGCGGAAAGCAGACAAATGATAATTACCTTATCGTCTTCAAGGATAACCGTTTCACCGGTTGGGATGATTACTTCAGTTCCTCTGTGGATTGCAGAAATCAGCACATCGTCAGGGAGGTGCAAGTCATTCAGCGTTTTATTTATTAGTTTCATGTGGTCAGAAGCAATAATTTCTATAATTTCTGCTTGCCCTTGAATCAATTGGGAAGAAATAATGCGCGTAGATCCTTGAATAAATCTGAGAATGTTGCTTGCTGTAATATCGACCGGATTTAGAGCCATATCAATCCCCATGCTTTCGATCAAATCTGCATAGCTTTCTCTGGAAACTTTTGCGATGACATCTTCAATGCCTCTTTGTTTTGCCATGAGGGCCAGTAGCAAGTTTTCCTCATCATAGCCTGTAGCGGTTACAAAGGCATCCATTTCGTCAATGCTCTCCTCTTCTAAGAGCATTAAATCAGTTGCATCGCCGTGCAGTACCATTACATTATCAAGATGCATAGAAAGGTACTGGCAACGTGATTTATTTATTTCAATAATCTTTACAGAAATACCAAATTCGGACAGTTTACTGGCTAAATAAAGACCAGTCTTTCCACCGCCTACAATCATTACTTTCTGCAAGTCCGTATATTTACCTTTTTCATGTACCTTCGTACTTAATTCTGTAATGGGACCTTTTTCTCCAATGACATAAAGACCATCTTCCTCCTGAACGATCGTATCGCCGTGCGGGATGATGACTTTACCATTTCTCGATATAGCAACTGTAAGCATATCAGGGAGAACTTCAGACATATCTCGTAGTCGCATTCCAAAAAGCGCGGGCATTTTACTGGCAGAAAACTCCAACAGGGAAACCTTGCCGCTTGTAAATATGCCATTGCTCAGCGTATATTTTTCTACTAGATATTTATAAATTTCCATAGTAATGGAAAGATCGGGATTCACTATATAGTCAATGGACATAGTCTCTTTGATAAAGTCCAATTGATTCATATGTTCGGGGTCTCTGACTCTGGCAATAACCTTGGCACACCCAAGCTGTTTCGCAAAAGCAGCGATTACAATATTTTTTTCATCCCTATCTGTGGCTGCAAGCAAATAATCATAAGTGTCTATATCTATGTCTTTTAAGATGCTGATTTGCTTTGCGTTGCCTGTAACTGTCATAAGATCCATTTGAGAAGACAGCTTTTGCAGCACATCTTCATCTCGATCTATAACCGTTACCGAATGATCTCCGCCCAAAAGCGCTTCTGTAACCTTGATACCCAACTTACCTGCACCCACAATTGCAATTTTCATAATTTTCCCTTCTCCTAGGCGTAATACATCTATTATACACTATTTCTTTTAAACTATAGCTTTGATTTGGTAAAATCTACTGCACAATATTGTATCACTTATTATAATTTTCGCAACATATATTCGCAATTTTAATTTGCAAGAGAGTTTGAAATAGTCTAAAATGTACTAGGGGGTGTACAAAATGAAGATAAAAAGACTGATCGGCGGCAATCTTGAAAGTAACGGATATGTGATTTATCAAAAAGAAAATGGACCATGCTATATCATTGACCCCGGCTATAACCCAGATAAATTTTTGAAAGTTATAAGGGAAAACAGATTAAAACTTTTAGGCATACTGCTGACACATCACCATTATGATCATGTAGGTGGTGTAGAAAAAATACGGGGGTTGACGGATTGCCCTGTCTACTTGCATAGAGGTGATTTAGATATGTATAAAGGTGAGGTTGATGTTGTGCTTGAAGATGGCGATGTCTTGATGCTTGGCGATGAAGAAATCAAAGTGTTGCATACACCAGGGCATACAGAGGGCGGCGTTTGTTTTTATGCTGAGAAAAGCAAATTGACATTTACAGGTGATACGATTTTTAATGTAGATCTTGGCAGAACAGATTTGAAGGATGGATCGGATTTCAAGATGGAACAGTCTTGCCGAGACGTGATAGATCAATGGAGCAATGAGATTACAATTTATCCAGGGCATGGAGATTCTTCTACGATGAAGTTTGTAAGGAAAATTAATCAAGAATTTTTAGATATTGTTGAATAAGAAAGGACGTCACAGAATGGCAATAAAACTAATTGCGCTGGATTTGGATGGTACGACTTTGAATAGCAAAAAGGAATTGACACCCGCAACACAATCTGCACTTGAGGAAGCAATCGATAGAGGCATTTATGTGGTCATTGCAACGGGACGGGTTCTTTCCGCGCTGCCGGAAAATGTATTGAAGGTGGATGGAATTCAATATGCGCTGACTTCCAACGGGGCAAATATTATAGATTTAAAGACGCGAAAATCGGTCTACAGAAATTTAATAGCATCATCTGCAATCGAAGAAATCGTAGAATTACTGTCGCATTATGATTTCATGATTGAAGTCTTCGTAGATGGTCACGCATATGTAGATCAAAAAATATACGATAACCTTGATGCTGTAGGGCTTGGAATCAGTCACACTGATTATATACGCGAAACCAGAGAACCGGTTGAGGGGCTGCTTGATTTTATGTTACGGCATAAGGCTGTGATTGAAAATATAAATGTGAATTTTGGCAATCAGACGGATAGAGCAATGATGCGTGAAGTCCTTGCGAAGCTGCAAAATGTTACCTTGACTACCTCCTTTGATCACAATCTAGAATTGGGAGGAGCGACTACCAGCAAAGCAGCAGCCGTCAAGCACCTTTGTGAATTGCTTGGAGTTGACGAAAAAGATGTCATGGCTTGCGGTGATAGCCCAAATGATGCGTCTATGCTGATGGCTGCGGGACTGCCGATTGCGATGGGCAACGGAAAGGACGAAATCAAGGATATTGCCAAATATGTGACCGGTACAAACGATGAGGACGGTGTCGCGCAGGCGGTACATAAATTTGTCTTATCAAGTTAAAAAAGCCAAACTAATCCAGCCAAACTAATAAAGATTGATTCGCTATATTCACAGCAAGTCAATCTTTTTTAATTTTTGGAACATAAATGCTTGCCAGTGTGGCATACGATGAGACCTTACCTTCTGCTGCGATTATGTGAAACTGTCAAAATGTAATAAAATAGGAAAAATTCAAATAAATAGTTTACATATATTTACAAATAGGATACAATATGACTACAAATCATTATTATATATCAAGAAATAGATTGCAAGAAAGGCGGGGCAAATGGGAAATCTGATTGCATTGGGGTGCTTTGGAGAGGATGCAGCCTGCAGTTATTTAGAACAACAAGGGTATCAAATTTTAGCAAGGAATTTTCGGTGTAAGATGGGCGAAATAGACATCGTGGCTGCCAAGGGAGAAATAATTGCATTTGTAGAAGTTAAAACAAGGCAGAGCCTCCTGTATGGGGCACCTTGTGAGGCAGTTACATGGAAAAAGCAAAGGCATATTATAAAAACCGCAAGTTACTATATTCACGGAAATCACAGGCTTGACAGTAGGTTTTCCTATCGTTTTGATGTAATAGAAGTGATAGTGGCAGGAGATATAACAGAGTTCTTGCATATAGAAGGTGCTTTTGAAGTTTAGGGTCATAAGGAGAATTTAAGGGAGATTTGTGTATGTTATCAAAAATTAACACAGCATCACTTTATGGGCTGGAAGGCAGTATCGTGACAGTAGAAACGGATATAAGTAGTGGAGCACTGCCTAGTCTAAATCTTGTAGGGTTGCCGGATATGACAGTTAAGGAGGCCAAGGAGCGGATCCGTTCCGCTATTTTAAATTCGGGATATCCATTTCCTGTGCGGCGCATCACGATTAATTTGTCACCGGCAAATACGAAAAAAGAAGGCAGTCATTTCGATTTGCCGATGGCCTTGGGCATCCTTGCTTCCAATGGGAATATTGAGCAAGAAAAAACAGAGCCCTATGCTTTTTTTGGAGAACTGTCTTTGGATGGAAAACTGAATGCGGTGGAAGGTGCTTTGCCTTTGGTCATGAAGATCAGGGAAGCCGGAATTAAAAAAATCATACTGCCGCAAGGCAATGTGAAAGAGGCATCTCTTATTCAAGATGTAATGCTTTACCCTATGGATGCTTGGCGCAAATTGTAGATCATTTTAGCGAAGAAAATAAAAAAAATCCCTATATAAAGGGAGAAAATATCATATGTTCAGAAGAAGGCGAAGAGGACTTCATGGATGTAGCGGGTCAGGATAACTGTAAACGTGCAGTTACAATATGCGGAGCGGGGTTTCATGGTATTTTTCTGTTTGGATTTCCGGGCAGCGGAAAGACGATGATCGCTAAGCGTATTTCGACCATTATGCCGACACTTTCTTATGAGGAAAGCCTGGAAACTACAAAAATTTATAGCGTAGCAGGAGAGTTGTCGGAGGAGCAGCCGATGATTATAAAACGCCCTTTCAGAAATCCGCATCATTCTATTTCACCTGTAGCACTCATTGGGGGCGGTATAAAACCGAGACCGGGGGAGTTCTCTTTGGCTCATTATGGTGTCTTGTTTCTGGACGAATTTCCTGAATTTAGCAGACACACACTAGAACTGCTCAGACAGCCACTGGAGGATGAGAAGGTTACAATTAACAGAATCGGAGGCAGCATGTGTTTTCCAGGGAAGGTTCTGCTCGTAGCTGCCAGCAATCCGTGTCGCTGTGGATACAACGGAGACGATACGCACAAATGCGTCTGCAGTCAGGCAGACATAAATCGATATATGTCTCGTCTATCAGGGCCGATTCTTGATAGGATTGATATGCATGTTGAGGTCATGCCAGTGAGATATAAGCAAGTGTTAGAGGATAACTATAAGCGGAAGAGTTCAGGTGAAATGAGGCTGGAAGTAATGGGCGCTGTTACAATACAGCGGGAACGATATAAAAAGGAAGGTATTTTATATAATTCACAGTTAACTCCAAGGCTTATGAAAAAATATTGTCATCTTGACAAAGACAGCCAAGATTTTATGAAGCAGGCATTTGAAACTCTTGCTTTGAGTGCGCGTTCTCACGAAAAGGTCATTAAAGTGGCCAGGACAATTGCTGACTTGGAAGCATCTAACAATATAGAAATGTATCATTTGGCGGAAGCGCTCAGATATAGAAATCTAGACAAGCTGTATCAAAAAGTATAAAGTATAAAGGAGGAAATTTTGGTGAAAGTAAACACATCAGTTGATGATATTAAAACGGTAACGCCGCTTCAGCAAGAGTATCCCAAATTGTTAAGGCTGATCCCCGATCCGCCGCCACAGCTTTATTATATTGGAAACCTTTCTTTGGCTTCAAATTTGTGCGTTGCAATCGTTGGAGCTAGGAAGGCAAGCGAATACGGGAAGTGGGTTGCTATGACACTGGGTAAACGTTTGGCAGAGCATGATGTGACGGTCGTCAGCGGCATGGCAATGGGTATTGACACTTATGGGCATAAAGGTGCACTGGAAGTTGGAGGAAAGACTGTAGCGGTGCTCGGCTGTGGGATAGATGTCTGCTATCCGCCATCTAACCGAAAATTGAAAGAACAAATTGAGATGTACGGGCTTGTATTGTCCGAATACCCGCCGGGATATCAGCCACTGCCATATACATTTCCGAAGAGAAACAGAATTATAAGCGGTCTTTGCCATAGCACTGTGATTGTGGAGGCCGGAATTGCGAGCGGTTCTCTCATTACAGCAGAGCGTGCGGCAGATCAGGGTAGAAATATTTATGCCGTCCCTGGCAATATTACAAACATCTATAGTATGGGGACAAACAAACTGATTGCAGATGGGGCAATTCCACTCATCGTAGTGGACGATATTTTAAAAGATATCGGGGTGAACGTAATCAATACAACAGCAGTAAAGGCAAAGCTTAGAGCCGATGAACTTACAGTTTACAAGTGTATCGAAAATGAGAGCGAAGTTACTGTAGATTACATCTGTAGCAGGACGAAAAAAAGCGCCGGAACTGTGAATGGAATTATCACAGTTTTGGAGATGAAAGGTGTGATTTATTCCTCGCTCGGAAAAATTTTTATTGTAAAATGAAAAAAATTCAAATATAATCATTGTTTGAAACACATAATTTGAAAAATGGTAGGAGGATGATTCCATGAGCAGCCCTAAAAAAATACTTGTAATTGTAGAATCACCATCAAAAGCGAAGACAATTGAAAAGTTTTTGGGGAGTAATTACAAAGTTGTAGCTTCAGTTGGACATGTCAGAGATTTACCAAAGAGCAAATTGGGAATCGATATTGATAATAGATTTGAACCGGAGTATATTGCAATCAGAGGTAAGGGGGATTTGATTAAATCCCTTAGAAAAGAAGCTAAAGACGCTTCCAAAATTTATTTAGCAACTGACCCGGATAGAGAGGGGGAAGCAATTTCCTGGCATCTTGCGCATCTGCTTAATATCGACGAAAAAGAACCTTGTAGAATCGTTTTTAATGAGATCACAAAAAAGGCAATTCAAACTGCAATTAAAAATCCACGTTCAATTGATTTGAAACTTGTCGATGCACAGCAGGCAAGACGCGTATTGGATAGGCTGGTGGGGTATCAAATCAGCCCGCTGCTTTGGAGAAAAGTCCGAAGAGGTCTTTCAGCAGGACGAGTGCAGTCGGCTGCATTAAAAATTATATGTGACAGGGAAACCCTGATTAAAGCGTTTATTCCAAAGGAATTTTGGAATATTGCTGCAATCTTTGATAAAGAAGACAAAGGGAAGAAGAAGCAATTCGCAGCCAAGCTGGCAGAATATAAGGGTAAAAAACTAACCGTTGAAAACAAAGCTCAGGCTGATGGCGTACTGAAAGCACTCAATTCAAAGGGATATATTGTAAAGAATGTCGAATATAAAGAAAGAATTAAGAAAGCGTACGCACCGTTTACAACAAGCAGCTTACAACAAGAAGCGTCTACAAAATTAAACTTCTTCACAAAAAAGACAATGCTGATCGCGCAACAACTCTATGAAGGGATAGAGGTAAAAGGTCACGGTACAGTAGGTCTTGTCTCGTATATCAGAACCGATTCTGTCAGAATCTCCGATGATGCAAAGGCTGCCGCATCTACTTTTATTCATGAAAATTTCGGACCGGAGTATTATTCAAATAATATCTTTTCCAACAAAAGAAAAGACGTGCAAGATGCGCATGAAGCCATCCGCCCAAGTCACGTGGATTTAATACCGGAAAAAATAAAGGAATCGCTTTCTAAGGATCAATATAATTTATATAAATTAATTTGGTCTAGATTTATAGCAAGTCAGATGTCAGCTGCGGTGTATGATGCTGTAGCGGCTGATATTGAAAATAATGACTATACGTTTAGAGCAACGGGATCCAAATTGAAATTCGATGGATTTATGAAGGTGTATACGAATATAAATGATGAAGAGCACGATAAACTGCTGCCGCATCTTGATATAGGAGAAGTGCTGAATCTTGTGGATTTGACTAGCGAACAGAGCTTTACACAACCGCCGGCACGTTTTACAGAAGCGAGTCTCGTAAAAGATCTAGAAGAAAAAAATATAGGCAGACCAAGTACCTATGCGCCGATTGTCGCGACCTTAATTGAAAGGAAGTATATCACGCGGGAAAAGAAAACCTTACTCCCGACAGATTTAGGATTTATTGTAATTGAAATGATGGAGAAATACTTCAATGAGATCGTAGATACTGGGTTTACGGCTGAACTTGAAGATAAACTGGATGATGTAGAGGTCAAGAGCACTGACTGGAAGGATATCATTGAAGATTTCTATAAGGTATTAAAAGAAGAACTGGAAGTTGCAGATAATGAAATCGAAAAAATAAAGTTTGAAGAAGAATTGACGGGAGAAATATGCGAAATTTGTGGAAAGCCGATGGCCATAAAGCATGGGCGATTTGGCGAATTTGCAGCATGTACCGGCTATCCGGAATGTAAGAATACAAAACCAATCGTTAGCAAAACAGAAGTAAAATGTCCAAAGTGCGGCAAAGACATTGTAATCAGAAAAAGCAAAAATGGCAGAATTTTTTATGGTTGTAGTGGCTATCCGGAGTGTAATCAGTTATACTGGAATAAACCGATCGATAGAAAATGTGCGAAATGCGGTTCAATTTTATTAGAGAAAAAGACAAAGACAAGCCAATATGCATGCTCCAATGGGGAGTGTGACTACAAAGAATAGCTTTTAAAGCAACAGGGGAGGTTAACAAAGAGAATGGGACAATTTCATGCAACTACAATTGTAGCAGTCAAAAGAAGCGCTGATGATATTTGCATTGGAGGAGATGGGCAGGTAACGATGGGTGAAACTACCATCATGAAACACGGCGCAAAAAAAGTTAGAAAGATTTATAAAAATTCTGTTGTAACAGGATTTGCCGGATCTGTCGCCGATGCATTTTCATTGACAGAAAAATTTGAACAGAAACTAGAAGAACATGGCGGCAACTTAAAGCGAGCTGCTGTGGCACTGGCGCAGATGTGGCGTTCTGACAAAGCAATGCGAAATCTGGAAGCATTGATGATTGCAGTGGATAAGGAAAGTTTGCTACTTATTTCCGGAAACGGAGAAGTCATCGATCCGGATGCAGATTTTATTGCGATTGGATCGGGCGGAAATTATGCATATGCAGCGGCAAATGCACTATTTAATCATACGGATATGACAGCGGAAGAAATCGTGAGGGAATCTTTAAGGGTTGCTTCATCTATTTGCGTTTATACGAACGACAATATTTCCGTGGAAAAATTGTAGGAGGTGCAAAATGGGAAACACATTGTATAGTATGACACCGAAAGAAATCGTCGCGGAGCTTGATAAATATATTATAGGGCAAGATGAAGCGAAGAAATCCGTGGCTGTAGCACTTAGAAACAGATATAGGAGAAGCCTATTGCCCGATGAAATGAGAGAAGAAATCACACCGAAGAACATCCTTATGATGGGACCGACGGGTGTAGGTAAAACTGAAATCGCAAGAAGACTTGCGAAATTGATGGACGCACCTTTTGTAAAGGTTGAAGCAACCAAATTTACGGAAGTCGGTTATGTGGGCAGAGATGTAGATTCGATGGTACGTGATTTGGTCGAAGCTGCAATTCGGATTACGAAGCAGAACAGATTGCAGGAAAAATATGCCATAGCTGAAGAATTAGCAGAAGAAAAGATTATCGAAGCGATTATTCCGGGAAAGAAAAAGACATCGGATATAGGTGGTGGCGCAAAGAACCCGTTCGAATTTATCATGGGTGGCGGGTATCAGAGCCAAAAACAGCAATATGAAGAAGGAAAAGAAGCAAATGAGCAGTCACAAGGGCAGGATATAGATCTTGCAAGAGCACAGGTAAGGCAGCAGCTCCGAGATGGCCTCTTGGAAGAGCAATATATTGAGATTCAGGTTACGGATACACCAAAGGGCAACAACCTTGACATGAGCAATGAAGGCATGGGGATTGCAATCGGAAATATATTCGGTGATATGATGCCGCCTAAAAAGAAAAAGAAAAATGTAAAAGTAAAAGATGCTAGAAAGATTTTGCGAGAACAGGAAGCGCAGAATCTTGTTGATATGGATCAGGTCACAGAAGAAGCCTTGGAAAACGCAGAGCAGAACGGGATTATCTTCATTGATGAAATCGATAAAATTGCTTCGGGCTCAAGCTATCGTTCAGGTGCCGATGTTTCCAGGGAAGGCGTACAGCGGGATATACTCCCAATCGTAGAGGGCAGTGTCGTCAATACGAAGTATGGTCCGGTTAAGACAGACCATGTGTTGTTTATCGGCGCAGGTGCTTTCCATTCTGCCAAGCCTACAGATTTGATTCCAGAACTGCAAGGTAGATTTCCTATCAGAGTCGAACTTGAGAACTTGACAAAGGAATCCTTCGTGCAGATTTTAACGGTCCCGGAAAATGCTATCTTAAAACAACATAAGATGTTGCTTGAGACGGAAGGTATCAAGGTGGACTTTACAGATAGCGCAATTGAGGAAATTGCAACAATGGCTTTTCTTATGAATGAGCAGACAGAAAATATCGGAGCTAGAAGACTCCATACAATCATGGAAAAATTGCTTGAGGAAATTTCGTTTAATATTCCGGATATGGAAGAAGAAAAAATTGAGATTGATGCAACGTATGTAAAAGAAAAATTCATTGAAAAAATTCATGAAGAAGACATCGATAGGTTTATTCTGTAAACAAAACAAGGATGCATTGTACTGTATACAACCGCAAACAAATAATTAAGGCTGGCTCTATCTTTGTGTTTGCACAAGATAGCCCCAGCTTTTAATCTATCAGATATATTGCTTCCTATGGATTAAAAAGGGGTATGCCTCCATATCTATAAAGCCAAATTCAAACCGCAAAATTGTGTTAATTGTGTAGAAATCAAGAAATTTTTAGAAAAATCAAAAAAAAGGTTGATAATTTGACGAAAAACAGATATAATTTTGTCCGTAGTCAGTTTTGGCATATATGCAAGGATTTCCCAAATCTTAATATGGTTCCTTATGCACTGAAAGGATTTGATGGAAGTTTTGCGAAATAGAAAAATAACTAATGAAAATGGGGAAAATGGGGGAGTGATATATATGGATAATCAAATTTTAGCTAAAATGAGAAAACTGAACTGGGTATTGCAAGAAAGTATTGCTGGTGTTTTCTCATTCAATGACCTATGTAATATTTTGAGCGATTTGATGGATGCAAACGTCTATATTGCAAATAAAAAAGGAAAAATTATCGGAGTGCATTATAAAATTAAATCGGACAGTCCTACCATCTCAGATCCTGAGACCGGCGTAGAAAAGTTTCCGAATGAATATAATGAAGCACTGATTAAGGTAACCGATACACAGGCGAATTTAAAAGAAGAAGAAGCTTTAAAAATCTTTAAATATGATTACGATACGTATGATAAGCTGCATACAATTGTACCGATTTTAGGTGGCGGTCAGAGGCTGGGGACCCTAATTTTAACTAGATATAATCCTGAATTTAGTGATGAAGATTTAGTATTGGCAGAATACGGTGCGACTGTCGTGGGGCTTGAAATTCAGAGAAAAAAATCTTTGGAGATGGAAAACGAAGCTCGAAAGAGGTCGGTTGTCCAAATGGCTATTGGGACATTGTCTTATTCGGAAATCGAGGCAGTCCAGCAGATCTTTGCGGAACTACAGGGCAATGAGGGACTTTTGATTGCTAGCAAAATTGCGGATCGAAGTGGTATTACAAGGTCAGTTATCGTCAATGCACTTCGCAAATTGGAAAGTGCCGGTATCATCGAATCCCGCTCTTTAGGAATGAAGGGAACACACATTAAAATTTTAAATTCTAAATTTTATGAAGAGCTGGCAAAGCTTTCTCAGTAAATTTCACCAAATCAAAGCTTTGGGAAATCTGTGCATAAGGTCTGCTCAAATCGCAAGGCGATTTGAGCAGCACCATTTCACAGTAGATTTATTAATAAATAATTTCGAACAAAACACACTCCGACAGCATATTGTAACTATAAGCTGTTGGAGGTGTTTTGTTATGACCGGAAATAACGGACGGGGTCGCAGCCGTAAATTAGGCGGGTACATATTTTTATTTTTAACCGTATTCATTTTAGGTTTTATATTCTATTATTGGCAGACAATTGTTGCACCTGCGATTGATTCTATTGCAGAAATTAAAGCGCGTGCGCTGGTCACCCAGATTGTCAATGAGTCCATTAATGAACAGTTTTCAGAGGAAAGCGATGCTACAGAACTCCTGATAATTAAGACAAACAATGAAGGCAAAGTTGAAATGGTGCAGTCAAATACTAAGGCGATTAACGCTCTGATTACAGAACTTTCAAAAGAAATTCAAAGGCGGTATATCGCTATAGAGCGATTTAATCTAGAGGTGCCGCTGGGTACGATCTTGGGCAGCCGACTTTTATCTCAAACAGGTCCAAACATAGATATGAAAATTTTGCCTCTTTCTGTATCGGCGATGGATTTCCGAACGGAGTTTGAAACTGAAGGGATTAACCAAACCAAATATAAGGTGTACGTTATTTTAGAAAGCAGAGCAAAGGTACTGGCTCCATTTTCTACGAAAACGTTAGAACTTCAAACGACCATATTAATTGCAGAAGCGGTTATATTGGGTGATGTACCAAGCAGTTATGTCATTGTACCGCAGGATAATATGATAGATGGATTACAAATGGAATAATACAAATGCAAGAATAACTTTTAAAACACGATGATTTGTGCTATACTAAATTGATGGTAAGATTTAATGACAATAATGAAATAATACGAGAAGAAGCGTACAGGGCAATCCTCGTTGGCATTCAAATGAACGAGGATATTTCCTATTCCATGGAAGAATTAAACGGTCTTGCAGAAGCTGCAGGCATAGAAGTTTTGGGGCAAATGACACAGAACGTGGCAAAGGTCAATAAAGCGACGCAAATCGGCAAAGGAAAGGTTACAGAGGTAGCTGAACTATGCGAGAATATGGAAGCTGATATGGTTATCTTCAATAATGAACTTTCAGGAATCCAGCTGCGCAATCTTGAGGAGCGGATTGGGAAGCGGGTCATCGATAGAACTATCTTAATTCTGGATATCTTTGCTGCTCGTGCAACTTCAAAAGAAGGGCACCTGCAGGTTGAGCTGGCACAGCTACAATATAGGCTTCCAAGGCTTTTGGGATTTGGAAAATCGTTGTCACGACTTGGAGCGGGAATCGGTACTAGAGGACCTGGAGAAAAGAAATTGGAGACGGACAGACGCCATATTTCTAAAAGGATGGACGATATCAATACCGAGCTCGAACAAATTAAAAATACGAGAACCGTACAAAGAGCGAAACGGGACAAGGCAGAAATTCCGATTGTGGCATTAGTTGGATACACCAATTCCGGCAAATCGGCCATTATGAATAGGCTGCTCCATATGACTGAAAAAGAAGAAAAGGTTGTATTCGAAAAAGATATGCTTTTTGCTACGCTAGATACGCAGCAGCGCAGCATCAAACTGGATACAAACCATGAATTTATTCTTGTGGACACTGTGGGGTTTGTCAGCAAGCTTCCACATTCGCTCATAAAAGCATTTAAGGCAACTTTGGAAGAAGTTATTTTTGCGGATTTATTATTGCATGTTGTAGATTCTGTATATGATAATCATGATTTTCATATTGAGGTGACAAATAAGGTTTTAAAAGAAATAGGCGCTGCGAACAAAGAAAAAATTATTCTCTACAATAAGATTGACTTACTTGAAGAAAAACCACTGGACAGTTCAGGCGAAGAAAGTCTTTTCGTATCAGCAAAAACTGGCGAAAATTTCGAGAAGCTGCTAGAGCTTATTAAAGAAAAAATTTTTTCAGATAGAGTTGTGGTAGAATTACTCATCCCATATACAAGAGGTGATATTTCTTCCTATCTTTGCGAAAAGGCAAAGGTACTGCATATGGAATACAAGGAGGAAGGAACGCTGTTTAAGGTGGAGTTGTCCAAGATTGATTATAGCAGGCTGGTGGATTATGATACGT
>Ga0153947_1000477_pt1 | contig 19527 bp, 17 predicted proteins | sample TSNJ031MetaG_FD_104697 | JGI IMG/M metagenome (GOLD analysis project Ga0153947, IMG submission 104697) | Attine ant fungus gardens microbial communities from New Jersey, USA - TSNJ031 MetaG | ecosystem: Host-associated > Fungi > Mycelium > Unclassified | place: USA: New Jersey, Wharton State... | reverse complement strand
TTTCCCACCGTGCCGTGTTTTTGAGTGAGTTCCCGACCCCTGTCAGAGACATTGTCGCCCCAGCACTCACAACAACCATTGAGCTGACACTAATTCTGTAACACTATTTGTATTTACATTTCCAACCGGGCTTTCATATATGGACTCTTTTTCCGCTCCTCCACCACCCGAGTGTCTTGCCAGCGGGTCTTTGGCACTTGATATAATGCCTCAGCCTGCACAGGACCGACGATCGACTGTTTTTACTCAACGACCGGCCAAGAAGGTTACCCGGTCTCCAACCGCTCCCACCGAGGATGTCGTGTTGCTTCCTGCTGACCATTCAAGTCAACCTTACCGAGGTGGAGAAAATGATGTTTCTCATGTAGATTCGATTGTCTTTCCGTCAACAGTGAATGACCTTGCTGAGTTCCCGAGCCCGACACCGACACGAGATACCGATGAACCAGTGAATTCTCTATTACCTTGTCCTAGTCGTTGTATGTAAACTTCCCTCCTTTACAGCTTATAGTCGTTCAGGAGAGATCATTTTGTTTACTTCCAGCATCGTTGTCCATGTCATATCCTCCTACACAGGAGTCGTCTCCACGACATCTAGCCACTGAAACACGAGGTTTACCGGAGTATACACATCTAGACTGGCCGGGTTTCATACATACTTATGTGCATGGGCGTTGGGATCCTCATAGAACACCCCAGCGTCCACGGTCGACAGTACAGGTTGCTGAGATGCCCAAAGTTCCGAGTATGGATTATCTGAAATACGATCACTCTGAAATAACTACATCAACCGAAGTTTTCGACACACCTGTCACCAATGTATCCTCCCCTTCGTCCACTGCAGAATCTCCTGCTCTTCTATTCGATGGCCTAACTGAAAACCTCGAGCATGACCAGTCCCTCATTGCTTCCAGCAACGGAATCTCTCAGGAATCACAGGCTCTTCAGAAGTCAACCTTCCTCTCTTTCTCCAATCATACCTCAGCCCTCAAATTTCGTGCTCCTCGACCCATAGCGCCCCTCACATTATCGCCATATCGCCTTCGCAGTTCTTTTTCCAGTGGTACTTCCGTTCCAGGTGACAATCTCCCTCCTATGACAACAGCTACGAACGCAGAATTACAAACAACGGTGGCAACAATGCGTTGGGCAGCTGCAAAGGTTGATATTTCTCCCCTGGCACTTCCTTCTCCCGAGCATGAGCTGGCTGATCCAATGCGAGGGATCACTGCCACCATCCCAAGAGCTCACCCAGTAGATAGTTATTCCGATCCTTCCTTGATGCCAGGTGTATCTCGTCGAAGTCGATTGACGGAATTCTGGGAGGGCACCAATGATGTTGTGGAAGACAAGACCCATCGAAAGCGGAGCTCATACTCAGAAAATCTTTGTGAAGAGTCAGAGAATGCTGAGCAACCACCTCAGCTCTTTCAAACCTTAGATCCAGCGATGGGGGCAGATTGTATCACAACCAATAATTCAGTCTCACCAGTCGCGCGGCAAAAATCTCATCTCAGCCTCCTTGAGTCTGCAATACCTGCAACGGCATCTCCAAGAGAACTGTATAATTCATCGGACGATTTACCAGGTGATTATTTTGGCAACGTTATTTCTAAGCCTACCACATCGTCGTCTGATGTTGAGCTCATGGCGAATGAAGCTGTTTCGGAAAGCAAAATTCTGCCTAGCACAAATGTGACCCCTCCAGGTGGCGTTCGACTCGAGGCCACACAGTTCTCTGAAGTGGGGACTGTCTCTGTCCCAGTTGCAGTGAGGAAAATGTGTTTGACTCGGCAAATTTCATCTCCCCTACCCATTGTTCCACCCATCAAGGCAGACAATCGTATTTATGGTGGTCGTGTCAGTTCAGATTTACAGCTTCCTAGGCTACAACGGATGTCGAAAGAAGAACAACTGTTCAATCGGCTTGGGTATCTTGTTCCTCCTGATCCCTTTGACGAGCTTGATCGCAAGAAGGCGCTGTATAAGTGAGTGTTCCTCCTGATCTGTGTAACTATCTCTCATTGTTATCATTCAGATACAATATCTGGAACACTAGTCCAGACACAAATTTTGATAGAATAGCCCATCTGGCAAAACTTGTCTTCAACACGAAGGGAGTGACCATCTCCCTGATTGACGGCGGGGAAATGTAAGCCTATCTTTAGCTCATCGCTATAGTGTTTCTAACACGTTGGTCCTAAAGCTGGCACAAGTCTCAGTGTGAGTTGTATATGACATAATGATTCCTAGTTTCTTGCTTACTGGTCCTGTTGCTCGAAGGGGGCTTGAAAGTGACGAACTTCCTGCGCTCAATATCCCTCTGTGGCCATGTAATTCTCCAACGGTGAGCTCCAATATCGTGAAGCCTTGACGGTTTTGATCTGATGTCCTTGTCAGCGGTGATGAACCTATGGTAGTCATGGACACCCATTTGGACTGGCGATTCATACGAAATGTAAGCGATCGAGTTCCTGATCCTCATTCCGACCTCGATCCATCAAATCCTAGCCGTTGGTGATAGGAGGTTCTCGGGTGCGCTTCTATGCTGGGGCACCACTCAGGACTCAGGATGGTTTTAACGTTGGAGTGTAGGCTGTCTTCCTGTTTTCTCTATGATATTCTATACTGAGCTTCAGGTTATCACTTATTGATGACGCTCCCCGAGAAGAATTTTCACCCCGACAACGACATACCCTCAAGGAATTTGCGGTCCGTCATTTTATGTTGCGTCATTTTGTTTTGTGTGAGGATTCAAAATATCTGCACAGGCAATTGCGATGCGTGAGATGGAGCTTTGGCGGGACAAGGTTTGTACAGAATCTACCGGAAGGGGGCACAGCTGATATTAACCTAAACAAAAAGATTCAACTGAGGATAAGAGATCGGATTCAAACTTCGGTCAGTATGGAACATATATAGTATATGGCTCAGGATGATTGATGGGAAGCATCCTCTCATATAGATGGAACAATTTTCCAGGGAGTGCTTAGAAATAGATGAAGAATCAACCTCGCAAGAACATATCGATTCCGCCGATGGTACTTCGATGGACAAAGTCTATGATCGTGCTGCCAAATTGGTGAAACGCACTCTCGATGTGGAAGGGGTGGTTGTGATGGACGTGTCACATTGCCAGGTTCTGGAGACAATGGGTGCCGAAGCTAATGTATCAGTGACAATGCATTGTGGAGAACTTGGAACAGTGTTGAAAAAGCAGAAACTGACAGCGGACGAATATCATCAACTCAATGTATTTTTCTCAAAGCATCCGGAAGGAAAGATCTTCGAAGGAATTGTTCCTGCGTGTTTCCGGTCATTTTTGCCTACTCACATCCAATATGCACTAAGTAAGTTGCAGAGTTGCCTGGTTCAATGACGAGCATTCATCCAACGAGCATCTAGCTGTACCAGTATATAATATTGACAAACAACTTTTTGCGTTGATATGCGCATATAATGCATCAAGCCATAGCAAACGTTTTGTGAGTGCTTTTTTCCAAGTTTATACACTGCCTTACGGCTTGCGTGTAGCTCGAGGGGCACGAATTGTCCTATCTTCGTGCTATTGGTAAAACATACACTCTTTCTTTAACATTGTCATTGACCGTACGCAGGCGTTATCATTCTCTCTGCTGTGCTTAAGCGTCGGATGATTCTCGCGGACAAAGCAAAGAGTCTGTTCATATCCAAGTATGCACATGCAGATTTCATTTTTTTCCCATCAGTCGCTGAACTCGTTCGACAGTATCTCTCATGAGCTACGTACACCATTACATGGGGTAGACTGGACGCTTTCATTCTGTCATTCATTGTCTGATTTTGGTCCATCAGATTTTGGCTGCAGCTGAACTGCTCGATGACACCTCTCTCAATCCTTCGCAATTATCCTACCTCCAGACCGTCCAAGCCTGTGGAACATCACTCGTGGAAACTGTCAATCATGTTCTTGATTTCACTAAATTAAGCGGAAATGCTAAATCAGGTTTACCCTCAAGGTATGTGCGATCTGCTTGAAACTTATCCTTAACACATGTTGACTAACACCAATTCGTGACAACCAGTGTGGACCTCTTGCGTCTTGTAGAAGAAGCTGTGGATGGTTGTTGGGTTGGATACCGCGCTCGGACTGCTATAATGGGTGACTCAGGTATTGGAAGTGTCTACTCACCGCCCAAAGAGGAAAGTGGTGATTTGCCTGTGGTCACAAAGCATGGACATGTTGAGACAATAATTGATATTGGGTACAGAAGAGAAGTAGGTTCGCTCTTTGTCGATCGGTTTTGCTCAAAAAAGCTGAAATCTCATTTTGTAGGGATGGAGTTTAAAATGCGAAAAAGGAGGTATTCGTCGCGTTTTAATGAACTTGTTTGGGAATAGCCTTAAATTTACGTCGGTATGCTTTTCTCATTTGCCGGTGCTTCTATCAATGCTCATCATATTCTAGGACGGCTTCATCCATGTTATGCTCCATCAATTACCAATGTCGGAGGATGATCCACCAAACAAAGTCAAAGTCGAACTTGTAGTACTTGATTCCGGCAAGGTGTGTCGTGACTTTGTTGTATAAGCACCCTTGATTGACATGAGTTTGAATTAGGGTATAAGTCAGAACTTTTTGAAGGTGAGTCGAGAGACCTTAAATAACCATGGGTACTCTGGCTCATTTGGTACTTTTGCAGAACCAACTTTTCCATCCCTTTTCTCAAGAAAATCCGTTGCAGACGGGGACTGGACTTGGTTTGGCTATTGTCAGTTCTATCGTAACGTCGGAGGTTGTCGGAGGCAAGGTAGATGTTTGGAGTCAAGAGGGTGTCGGTACTGAAATCAAAGTCACTTTCAATGCCGAGGTGGATGACGACGAGTTTGGTGAGCTCAATGACATGGAGCCCATTCCACACGAGGCTGGGCCACTTCCAGTAGTCTCGTTGATTGGATTTGATGGCTCAGATCAAGGTACTTCGCGGCTGAAGAAAATCTTTCGCTCGTATCTGGAGGATTGGTGGCAATTTGATGTTGTAGCTGATATACAGAAGAGTAATATCGTCATTCTGAATGAGGAGGTTGGACCCGTAATTATGGCGACAGAGAACCAGGACACTAGTCGACCATTCATAATTTTGTCAGCCGGAAGAGGCAGCCCATCAATCATGCATGTTGCGACAGAACACGAGAGAATTGGTGGATTTTGTCGTATCCTCTACAAGCCAGGTGGCCCGAGCCGGCTGCGTAATATTCTTGAGCTCGCCATTCGTGCAAGTGACTCTCCAAGGCAGAATACCATGCTAGATGATGTCTCATCAAGCTTTACGGTAGATGAAACGGGGCTCAGAATGCCACTACGAAATTCGGAGGAAAGCCATTTTAGGGGATGGCCTGCTACGGTTCCCCGATCTGCAAGTGTATTCCCAGAATCGAAAACACCATCTGTCCCATCTATTGGCAACCTCGGTGGAAGAGAACGGAATCACTCTCTATCTGTTCCGCCCCACGTATCATCTCCTTCAAGAACATTGAAGGATCCTGGATTAATTTGTGATCATGACGGTATTCAAACTGCGTCTCACGAGTCACGATTCGAGTCACGATCGTTGGTGAGCTTACCCAATCCTTTGGCAGACGCAAGTCAAAGGAAACCAGTTCTGGAAATTCTAGGACCACAATGGTCCGAAGATCGGTTACACAGTGTCGAAGTAAAAACATCTGGATCGTTGCAGACTGCAGAAACGTCTCTTCTTACTAGCTCTGAGGCAGCGCTTTTCGAAACTGGTGCAGCTAAAGTCACGCCATCCTCACAAGTCATCAGTCCGACGGATGATCACCGAAAAACAAAAGAACAGCCTAGTAGCCCCATAAGCTCCTCCATCTCATCGGTGATCTCTGTTGGACAATCAGGGACATTGCTCGAGTCATCAGTACAATCAGAAATTAATAAAAAGCAGAAGAGGTTTCGCGTGTTGGTTGTAGAGGACAATGCTATTCTGCGTAATCTCTTGTGAGTTCAGTACCGCTTTACCTTTGCTCGTGTGTTCAAGTATCTTGCAGAACAAAGTGGTTGTCGAGTAAAGGGTATGAGTTTCGCCACGCAGTGGATGGATTGGCTGGTGTGTCTGTTTACAATGAAGAAGGGCCTTTCGAGTATGTGGCTAGCATGATGTACGATCTTGGGCTGACAATTCTTTCAGTGTTGTTCTCCTGGACTTATCTATGCCCGTACTTGATGGTGAGTACGAAATATTGGATCAATGATGTTGGAAACTAAGCTTGTGCTACTTTTGAGGCGTGTCTGCGGCTGCCATGATTCGCAAATTTGAGCGAGAAGGCCAGGATGGCCGTCATGCTCGAATATTGGCACTTACCGGAATGTCATCATTGGAGGACAAAAGACGCGCATTCTCGGCAGGCGTCGATGGATAGTGAGATCCCCTTTCATTCTGATCACAAATCAGGATCCAACTGACCGATCATCTTTTACCTTAGTCTCATAAAACCTGTGGCCTTCAAGACCCTCGATGAGATGTTTCACAAAATGGGGCTTGTGTAACTCGGAGCCTTTAAGTCCCAACGACCCTTGAGCCAAAAGCCCCTCTTTTTCACTCAGACTTCATTTGTCATAATCACTACACCTTTCTGTCTTCTTCTGCGCAATGCCACATCATTTCCCTTTCGACAAAGCTCGCTATACATATCCATCGCTATCGTTCACTGTATATCCATTGCACACCGTGATTCCCTTGACCTAGATAGACTATGAATCCCTCAACGTTTAGAACACGCATTCTTACAGTGGCCGTGTTTTTATCCAATGAGATTCTCTTGTTATCACTATTTACTATAAAATTTCTTTCTTGAGCACTTTGAGACATCCTACATGTAAGAAAAACCCTTATTTGAGACTTTCCAATGAAACTTAATCCAGACGGAAGAAGCATGACAGATATAATCCTATCAGGATATATAGGGTGGGTGAATGTCAGGGGACCGCCGACTCCACAAAAATTATTAAGAATTATTGTACAGTACAATCCTGACGAAAATTAGTAAAGTATTATTTTTGAGTGCAGCATGGGGTAAAATTTTCAAAAAAAAATTTGAAGAAACCCTTGCCGTCATAGATCGTGATTTTACGTGATGTCAACAATATCAAACTCTCAGAGGACTCTCAGAAGATGGTGACGATCCAGCAGGAGATTGAATAACACATAGACTATGACCAAAATATGACACCGAGATACGGGCAAGGTCCCGGTATATATTCATTAATGGGAATCGCAGTGAGCAAAAATATGCTCTTTTGATGGAAACACAGATATCTAAAATACATTAATCCAAATTCAAACGTCACCCTCCTAACGGAAGAAAAAGACAATAGTGAGTGCAAATAATGACGTTTTTGTTCACGTTTCGCTAGAAGGGCTAACTTCTCGATTTAATGCTTGTTCACGGTGCTTCCTGAGGAGACGGTCTAGAGCCTCCTTCTGACCGACGGCAAGTTCACCGGACTGAATACCAGAGTGGTAGACGCGGAGGAGAGAGTCAACATCGTCCATTGACTGTGTTCGCACGTCGGCAAGCTCCTTAATCTTGGCGGTAGCGTCCTTAATCTACGGAAACCAAAGCGTGAGCAAGCATCCCTGAGCCAACTAAGTGGAACCAACGCTTACCTCCTCGTCTGTCAATTGTAGCCCGAGTTGTTCAACACGAGACTTGACGGCGTTCCATCCAGTCAACCGATGACTACAAGACAGAGAATCAGATATTCTGAATGAAAAACGAGTATCGGAGCACAAACCCAATAGACACGTAACGCGTGAGGCCGAAGTCCTCAGGCTTGAGGATCTCATAAGTACTGGGGTTATTTAGGATGGCTTTGGCATGAATGCCAGCTTTATGGGTGAATGCACAATAACCACTGAGAAGCGAAAAAATGTGTCAGCTTTTGAGTTGAAAAATGTATAGTAAAACATGAAGTCAGATGAGATGAGATACATACGTAACCGGGTTCATGAAAGGAACATTGACCTCGACGGCTTCAGCAACGAGATTCTCTATCTCTCGTAGCATATGCAGGTTATACTTAGACTTGACGTATTCGGGGTTTGCTGCATAAAGACAAGCAACGAGACCACCGAGGGGAGTTATACCTACACGTTCACCGATACCAAGAATGGCTACAAATCCATGAGGAAACGGGCTAACAACTTGGCGACACTTGACATACAGGTATCGATGTGAGTAGCACCAGCCTCGAGTGCACAATAAGCGTTCGCGATGGCTGCATAAGATTAGGAGATACGCAGGTTAAATGCCAAGATTAACGTACCCATCCCGGTGTCATTATGAAGATGAATTTCGATGTCACACCCAACAACGCCTCTCAGTGTCCTGACAAGATCATAGACCTGTCGAGGATTGGCACAACCAACTGTGTCGGCAATACCAACACGGTTCACACCAATCTTATCAACGGTTTGATAAATAGACAACAAATCAACAAGGTCAGAACGGAACGAATCCTCCGACGAGAAGCGAACTTCGATTCCCTTGGACTTGACAAACTCGATGACCTCAATAGCCGTCTTAGTAATGTACGTCATGTCCTTGCCATGTGAGAATTCACGGAGGAATGATGATGTACCAATCACAACGTCAACACCATCAACACCTATAAACAGAATCAACTGGAAAAATAGATCTCCGGAAAATTTTGTGCGTACCAGTTTCGACGGCAATACGAGCATCGTCCATATGACAACGAATATGTGTCAAAATCTTGGCCTTCAAACCAAGCTTACAGATCGCCTCACAATCTAGTCTTGACTGCTCAGAGGCAGCAGGAGACGTTAATTCTATATATTCAACACCAAATGCATCAAGCGCCTTGGCAATAGCAATCTTGGTCTTGGTATCAAAAAAAGCATTGGCAAACTGTTCTCCCTCTTATATCAAAAAATACAGTGGTAACAATGAGCTTAACGATAAAGCATCTCTAGAATAAATCATACCTCGTAGAGTAGATTCTATAATGTTGAAATTACAGATGTTGGAAAGGAAATCAGAGGCTCGAGGTGCATATGGGTTTTGACGTTGCTGCTCAAGATGAGCACGGTTGACAGAGGAAGTACCACGCTTCTGGATGCCATTAGGCTTGATGTCAACTGCAATCAAGTTTTCGGAGTCAGTGTTGAGGGCATCGCCGTTCTGATGAGGGCACATTTTTGAGGAGAGAAGAGATAAGTAAGAAGAAAAGATTAAGATTAAGATTTACAATAATTTGTGCTAATGAGTCACTTAAATCACATCACGTGTGAGTCGGCCGAATACATTGATTGAGTATCACGTGACTTATCTAACCAAGATGGCGGCACAGCCATAGAAACTCAACAACCTACTACGATTTGCCAACGCCAGAGCCAGATTTTCTATCTTCTAAAACCTCCTCGCTTTTTTACCCTATGTGCTACTGTTGAAAACTAAAGCATTTAAAGCCAGTATGGCAGCATACCGCTTGCTAGCATGTCTTATGTTGGGGTGACGACTCATCACGTCGATATTACTGATCCTGTGTTACTTCACCCCTCATACAACCGACGAAAACTGCTTTGGTCCTCCTGAAGAGCTGAACTAATCCTTTGCTCAAAATCTCCAAGTTCGCTGCTATCATCAAGGAACGGGTGCCCAGTGCGATCGTCATCGTGGACAATGATAAGTCCATATCTACAAAGGCCGATGCTACGAAATATCTGAGCGGATATCATGACATCATGGCTGGGGTCGTAACTTGCATATTGCGAAGGTGATTTTGTTACGTCGGGATGTGAGCGCGATGTTGTCAAAACTAGCAAATTGCATTCACAATCAATGCAGTCGGAAATGGACTCTCGCCTATCGATTATTTCTTACTCCTCCGTGGCATTAAGACGCTTGCACTTTACATGGATCGCCAACAAACTACTTGAGCTCTCGTCGCCAAATATCTACACTCCCTCAGGTTTTATGTCAATTATCCTGGTCTTGATGGACACTCTGGAAGAGAAATTCACGCACGGATTGCAGACGGAAATGGTGCAGTGTTGAGCTTTAAAACTGGGAACAAATCACTCAGCGAAAATATTGTTGCCGGTACACGCCTTTGGGGAATCAGCGTCAGTTTTGGCTGCGTCAACGGCCTAACCGGTATGCCTCGCGTCATGTCGTGAGTGGCCTACTGCACTCAGGTTCATAAAACCTTGTCATTGATGATAGCGTAGTAGTCAACTCGAGCGCTTTGTTGACAATTGGAAAGGGATCAATAAAAAACGTAGGAGATATCAGATAGAAAAAAATGGAACCTCGCGTGCCGCACCTCACCAACAGATCGGAAGGCACGTCAATTTGCATAAATAAATGGTAATGGCGCTGCTATATCAAGTTCTGAGTCCATACAGCGTGTTACTTGAGCTGCAGAAACGTTGTTTAGCCGACGGAGATGGCTGTTACCTCTCCCTTGACTCAGCCTCCGCCTTCGTGACGTCCCTCAGTACGCAGTGACTGCCTCATCTTTGTTTGGTTCTTCACTGTCTCCCTGGCTCCTTGAGAGATATGCGGAAGTAACCTAGTTCTCGCACCTGAGCTGAATGTCGAACGCCGCACCCATCTCTTATGTACTCAAGAGCATATTCAATCCTCCTCAGGCTCCTTCACTCCACGCATAAGTCGGTAATGCAAACTATAGAATCGTGTTTGTACCAATTTTCATCAGTTGAATGGGTTGGCTTCATTGCTGGTTATACAAAATTATTTCTTCATCCCGAAGGCCAAGGGTTCAGCGTGCCCTGTGTCGGGAAGCACTCGGTTATGATTTTGTCAAGTATCTGGAGTTGAGGTGAAGGGAACCAGCAAGCAAGATTTGCCAGCGCTACTCTGCATTCCACCCTCTGCTTGCAGTTGAACCATGCAACTGACATTATCTGACCTCTTTTTCTTTGCACTTTGATATGGTTGGACTGTTGTGATCAAGTGTATATTCCCTGGGATTCCTCACCTGCGTACTCACCCAATGGAAAACTCTTCGCATGTTGGTCTGACGAATGTCCGAGTCTGGGACACATGAACTGGCCAACTCGTTTCTAAGTTTCCAAAGTCCCAGGTGTATGAAATTGCCCTCTCACCTGCTCTGATTGACCATTCCCTTGCCGACAGACTCATTGCTCTTAGATGTACACATGAGAACGCAATACGCCTCTTTGATGCCTGTGACGGTCATCTGTACGGTCAAATTTTGGGTCAAGAAAATACACATATGGTATCTACATGAGATGGAACAGCGTTGGCATACTATTTCGACAACATCGGTCTGAGAACATGTGAAATAGTAGACCTCTCAACTGAGTATCAATATTCCACTCATGAGTATGAGCTCATGCTGCAAGGCATGAGGGATGGATGGATGATGGGTCAAGACGATGAGCCACTGTTTTGGGTTTCAGTTGAGCACAGGAAAGATGTGTGTGTACCACCGTGCAGAGTGGTGTTTGAGGCGCCCCTAGTCACAACAATCCTGGACTTCTCTAATTCAAGATTCGGCAGAGGATGGACGGAATGCATTGACAAAGAGTGGTTGAGGGAACTCGAGAAAAAGGAGAAGGAGGAAGGAAACCTGTTGGAGTAAGAAACCAAGGTGTCCTCAGTCGAAATACTTTAGGTGTTTAAATGAATAGGCAAATTGGATCGAAGTACGACTTCCGCAGAGCTCGCTGCTCTACCCAAGTTTTTGATGTCTCAAGATGTGTTAACTTCCACTATGAATAGGATATTGACGACCTACCCTGAGACGCTATCACTCCACTCAGTGCTGGCAAACACCCAGCAAATCTTGATCAACGACTCACACTCACAGCTGCCTTGCTCCAGGATCCTTTGAGTCAAATCTCTGATCTACAAAAATATGCATGTTATGCCAGTTTGGCATTCCTTTACCTGTACATGAGCCTCAGTGAGAGCGAGGAACGGTGAGTTCATCTAGCATTTGTATCTCTTTGATACCACGGGGCTAAGATAATGGAATCTCTCCCTTTCCTTGACTATATTCTTCCGCTTCTCCCTACTCATTCTGCCGTGCATGGACCGGCTGACCGAAAAAAATAGTCTTGCATTCAATTTCAGTGCACGCGCAACCCTTCCCGTAGGCGCAGGCCTAGGCTCCTCTGCGTCGTTCTCTGTTTGTGCGGCTACCGCAGTCCTCCTCCTCCTCAGACATATCAACATTCCGAAACCCCCAGCATCGTCAGATCCCTCTACTGGCTATATTCACGTCTCTCACCAAGGTCGGCGTGCTCTTCCTTAAGCACTTGCTTAAGACGTCAATCATTGGACATCTATGTCGGAGAAGATATTGCACGGAAACCCGAGTGGCGTTGATGATAGCATCGCTGTATTCGGTGGTGCATCAGCGTGCACTCGGCCTGGATTTGCGAAAAAGAGCGGAATGGAGGCCAGTGCAGGAGCTTGACATGATGATCTTCGCGCAGATTCAAGTCACTCAAGTTCTTACTCACGAACTCCAAAGTGCCCCGAGGCTCCCAAAAGCTAATGGCCAGAAGAAAGCTAAGGTGGGTCACCGCTATTCATGCGTCCCGGTGATAATGCTTGTTGCGTTACAGGAACCTAGACTCGTAAATGACATCTTTATCCAGGTTATCTCCGGCAAGGAGAGCACTAAGTGATCCAAAATTGTCTTACAAATCACTGCCTCGGGAACTGTCGCTACGTCGTCTTTCTACTGCACATCATGACGAAGCAGCTCACTCCTCGGCACAGCCATGTGTGTAAAGTCTTCCAGGCACTTATTAACGAAAAATCACTGTTAGTAAAATTTACCTATTCTCTTATCGGCTTACCTTAAGTAAGCGCTCTCCATTCCGTTCGCTCCACCTCCCGGAAACTATTCTAGCTCATGTATATAAGGCGCACCATCCGAGAATGCAGATAGTATCGCTTCTTCCTCTTACTATCATAAGACAGTGTATCTACAGGCTATTTAGGTGAGTAGCATGGTGTGATTCACCACTGCACTACGCTCTGTTGGCACCTTTCTACAATCACGGCCACTCCATGTTAAAAGATTACATCTGCAATGTTTGTCTAGTCATGTGAAAGTAATATTTCCGTAATACCAACTTGAATACTGATACTGACCTAGTGAAAGGTTGGAGAGTTCTAGCGTGACCAAGCATTCCCATCACTTATCTCACACAAGCAATCTTTCATCCCTTCTTGAGAGAATTCAATGGAAAATTATGGTGTAAATGACAAAAGTTGGCATGAATCAATTGACAAAACACATTCAGTCTCTGATTGTTCATAAAATGCCACCATTGATATAACCTGAAGGCCCCAATGCCTACTCAATCAAGCTGGAGTTCCGAATCAGGGCTTCAGCCTTCTCCGAGCGCGGCGTGATTCTACATGCAAAGGGAACAGGGTATCTACGGCAACTATGAGCCGGCACATAATTGAAGGAGAGGCAAAACTTACGAAACCAGTCCATCCATCATTTCAGGCTTGATCTCAAGTTCTTCCCCATCATCACCCAAACCAGGTCGGATATCGTAGACGGTCAATAGATGACATATAAGAATAAACAGGAAGTTCTCAGAAAAGAACCTCCCGGGGCAAATCCTCCTTCCATACCCAAACGTCGCAACCATAGGATCCCATACTGTAGGGTCAATCTTCCCATTTTTCATGAATCGATCAGGGTTATACAAAAGTGGGTCTTTGTAGGTCTTTGTATCATGCAGGATTGACCTAAAAGATGCTTGAGTCGATGACCTTACGGAGCGGAGGGAAAGGATGGACGAACCAAGAGTTTCCGATGACGATAGTCCCTTTGGGGATGCAATACCCATTGTATTCATCTGCCTCTGTTGCCATATGAGGTGCAGCTGGATCAGGTTGAAGCTGTCAAGGTTGGAATGGTTCCGCAATTCATTTATGCATACCCAATGGAGCGACAGGTTGCCATCTCAGCGACTCTTTAATCATGGCATTTATATGTGGGAGGTTCGGCCTATCGCTGAAGTCGGGAAGCCGGCTGCCAAGAACCCTGTCAAGCTCTTCCTGCGCCTTTTTCTGAACCTGAGGATAGAGTACCAGTGCCATGAAAAACGACTGGATTGTTGAAACCGCCTAGTTTAACCATATATATTGGAGGTCGGCGATTCAAAACTGCTCTGACTCACTGTATCTGCCCCGCCTATACCAAGATTCGTAAGTTTGGCTTGATAAAATCTAGTTATAGCTCACCAGCAAAAGCAGCTGCACATGTATTGCGAGCCAGTCTCTCCTCGCTTGTGAAATTAGGTGAAGTTTCATCCTGTAGCTTCTCGATGAAACTGGCTGCGATAGAAGGTTGAGCTGTACCCTCTTTCTGTTTCAGATATTGAGAGTTCTGTGTTATCCATCGGGGAAAAAACATCATACCAATTGCTCCTTGACCCTGTTCCAAGGTATATGGACAAGACTTTCTCCAACCTTGCGCCAATATTTGGCCTTTCTTTTCCATCCGGCACCGGGGAACCATGCAGGGATGAATTTCATCCAAGGGAATAAATCAACGAGGAATGCGCCTGGTTTCCCTGCTTCTGAAACAGCTGCAACCACAATTTCAGTTGTCTCAATCAGATTGAAGCTATCGCCTTCTAGTATGTCCAATCCGTAAGTCAGTTTGAGTGCAGTCGAAGAGAATGTGCTGGTATATGTAAAGATAAATCAAATCTGGACATCTCAGTGGTGTACGCTTACTGTCGGATGTGGAGCACAAAATCATCTGGAGACTTGAGCAGGTGACGAAGAAAGGCTCGGGTCGCGGAGACTTGAGCTGAATAATAATTGTGGACGATGTTTGGATGGAAATGTTCATGGAGCGAACGTCGGTGATCCCTCCACTCCAACCCGTATCGAAGGAAGGCCGTTTCCCACGTGTAATCCATCCTGGTCCCTGGTGAACACAACTAACTATTGATACAGAGAGGTAACCGACACTTCATTCAACATGGGGAGACGCGGGCGGTCAGAGTAATTTGATGAACGTTTTTCGAATATATCATAGGCCCTTTCTGCACTCCCGAGAAGAAGAAATGGCTGCCCAAGTAGCTTAAAAAATACCATGTCTCCTGCAGATTCCATATGATAAATGTATAAATATTCACTTCAGACAGAATATACCATATATCTTGAACCATTTATCAAATACTTCCCAAGGCTTGTAGGTAGGCATGTCAAGAAGATTTCCAATGACTGGGTAACCTCTGGGACCAGGTGGTAAAGGTAGTCTACTTGGGGAGCTTGCATGTTTCCGGAGCAACAAAGAGAGCCACCAGCCTGTCATAAGGCCAACGCTCCATAGAGCAATCGCAGAATAAGAGAGAGTCATGTCGTGGCTTCGTATTTTCTTGGCCTTATATCTTGCAAGCCCAATTTAGTGTTCACTATATACTACTTTCAGGTGATCAGAGTCATTTCGGGAAAAGAAGTGATCAGGCGACCGACGTCAGATACAGTATGACATGTATTGAGCAGGCCAAAGATTCCTTATTTAGGATCTCTTCCTCAAACACGAATGGGTACTTCTTCACACATCATGGGCGACATGTGCTGTTGCAGATGAAGACACTATCAACGAGGAGATTTTACTCTCAGGAGTGGTCGAATCAAGCGGACGATAATCCGAGAAGATTGATATCTGTGGTCGTGATCGTATTCGAGTTCCGAAGCTACAAAGCAGGTTAGTGTTAAGATGGGGTAATAAGAAGCTGAAGCTCTGGGGATCCGAATATGATACTAGAGTTAGGCTGGTCGTGATCAAACTTATGCTGAGCTGTCTTAATTATTTATAGTTTCCTATGAGTGCTTTCATTATCAAGCATGACATGGCAAACAAAGGTACTGTGATGGACTGACGCAATAGACATGTCCAAGCTCATCATTCTATTGACTCTTCCATTCCATTGACGCCACCATTCTTCCGTTGCCTTCAATTGTCTCCACTCTGCCGACACCACCATTCTAGTTGACTCGTCATTGATATAATGCCACCTGTCACCCGGGCCATATGTTAACACCGAGGAATGTAGAGCAGACTTCTATAGAGACCAGTTTCACTATTCTCCCTCAGTCATCTACTCGATTCTGAGACGTCTGAGGTGAGACAACGCTTTCTTGTATCATAATCTTTGCTTACTGTAAATTGTAGATATTAACTGAATAAAAAAAGGTTTGGAATCAACTGACGCAGTGAGTGCCTAGAGGCAATCTCGTGCCTTGCCGACAGTGAATTGATTTCATGTTCCCAGGCTTAATTTCTCAACCTCATAGCAAACCAGAGTGGAGCACAGAGTTGTAAACACCAGAAAAAACCTCATTCACTTAACGGTAAGTGTTGAAAGACACTTGATAAATTCCTACGTTATTGAATAATGGGACTGATTGTTGTTTACAAAATTATTTTATGTGTGACTCTTGAGCTATACTCCATCATAATTCAAATCAAGTCTTCTTCATACCCCTTCTTGGACAGTCGACAGCCCCTTCTTTCCGTTAATTTTGAACTCGGATATCAATCTTTCACCCATAAAACCTTTCTCAAAGAAAGCACTTAGCCCGGCTCTTCTCCGGGCTGCTATGAGCTATCCCGCAGTCAATTCAATGAACTCGTGTTTCTTTCGGCCTTCCAAAGAAAGCTTCCTGGCTCTGCGGCATAGTTACCGACCTCCAGATCTCATGAAGTTGATAATTGTCTTCGTTCTTTATGGATGTGGGAAATTATTACATTTTGGATGAGTGGAGATGCGAAGCATTTTTCACTTTGTAAACATCAAGAAGTCAAAATGATAGGGAATTTTGCTGCTTGGAGACACCAGGTGAGTCTCTCACGTTAGTGAGCCATGCTGCTGCTGACTTTTGAGCGAAGGCTGATCAACTAAGAATGCCGTATAGATATTTCTCGGCTGATGTTATGGACAATGGGCTAAACATGGTTCGTTTTAGAAGACCTATCTACTATGCAGTACCAGGTATATATACTAGCAAGGACAAGAATCTGAGACGGGAGTATCTCAGTTGAAGGGGTATATACGGAAGGTTTCATTTTAATGGATCCAGATGTTCGGGTGCGTTAGTTCGTTCTTTACTGCAATCTTTGAGATACCGTTCCGGTACAGTTGCACGTATGGCTTCTTCTATCTCTTATTGGTCATATGTCCTTATTTTTTTGATTCAGTATTTCTATTCCGCAACAAGCAAGCTAGTTCCCAGACAGAGGTCTCAAACAGGGCCCTGCATCAGGGATGTAACTATGGAAGTCGAAGGAGTAAGGTGATGCGCCCTTGGTTGATATATAGTAATCAAGTAACAAGATAAGTTAGGATGCTGACACCTGTCAAGCAGCTCAACTCAGCCTGATAGACACAGAACCAAGCCGTGTAATCAATTGTTGACATAAAAAAAAAGATACAGAACTGAGTATTATTAGATCTACATCAGTACAGATAATGTCCAAATGAAAAGAGAAATTCACTGATCAGTGATGATCAGTAATAATGATGTGAGAGGAAGTCAGAAACAAAATAGGGTAGAAACACCATAAAAATTGATTCTCAACAGTTAGTACTTTGTAGAATAGCTAAAGAGCTTGTACCCGGTTTGTAGTACTTATTTCTCCAAACAGTGAGCTGTAGCATATTGTAATATGCAGAGCAATGGCCCCCAGCAGTCATGAATACCCATGTTTTGATGAGAGAGAAATGTTCACATGGTGTACTTCTTTGTTTCCTTCTTCTGTTTCTCGCCTATGAAGCTGCTGCCTTTCTGTCGATGTCGCTTGTTTGGTTCGGTTTCATACTGTACGAAAAATGGTGTAAATCAGTCATTTGACGACAGCAATCCTCATAGGCTCAGCCTCAATACCCGGTGTACCGGATAGAATTGGATTTCGTTTCTTCATACTCTTTTCATGTCTAGAGATCATTCTATCTGACTTGGCTCATGCTGCCTCCCTCCTCAGTCAAGTGAGAGAGTATTTACAACACCTCGTTTCCGGTCATCTCACGACCTTGCAGATTGAATATACCTCCTTCAAACAACGAATTCTGGTCGCATATGCGGGCTATGATGCGGGTCCAAATTCAATCTCACATCAGGCTGCGAATGATGGCTTGGACCACAGTTGCATCATTTCCTCAAGCCACTCCCCAAAATTTACTCCCAAGACCAAATCATCAAAGGCTTCCTTGTTTTTTTGGAAATTGAGAATTTGATGAAGATTCCATCTGGGTGCACGCAAAAGGCACTTGCCTCCTCTTCAACATTGCTCAATTCTTTCATAGTGGAACAAATGTGCCTAATGTACCAGCGTTGTGATCGATTTAAATCCTGTCTCTTCTGTTTACCACCAACACATCTTCAGGGAATCACTCCTTAATTATCTGCAGAAACATTCAAGTCTTTCATAATGATGCTGCAGATCGTTTTTCCTGGTTTTTGGCCAAGTTGACCTCAAGCTTAGATGGACAGCTATCTGTAAATGACACAAAACTAGGAGCTGAAGAGGTAGAAGGGGTTAGTTTACAAGGCCCAGTGCCGGAAACGTATCGACAGAAGGCATGTAACCAAAGTTTCAATGTTTCATTAGTCGAAGGGACATGATATGATGCGTGAGCTTCTGGCTTTAAAGTTCCCTCCAGACAATGGCTGACTCGAGCTCCAGAATTGCTTCTTCGTTGTCCCTCCATATACTAGCACTGATCTAGTTTTCTGGGGGATTGCGCAATGGTGATATTATGATCCGAATCCCGTCCTGCCGAGTAATTCTTAACGGATTAACGGAACCGACAATGTACATGAGAAATAAGATGCATCACACCCAGCGTTAATCTACTATGCTCAAATGGGCCATATGCAATACGCGGGAGTTGCAGGTATGCCAGAGCAGATTTTTATGCGCGATCGCACAAGCAGTCACATATGTGCACAATATATATATATAAAAGTGTATCGTCAAGCTTCAGTCCTCAGTCTGGCAATATTTCTGGCAACTGAGTTTGAAAAATTGCTCATTTTTAATGGATTTGGGCAGCTTCGCAGCTGGTTTGGGATTTTCAAGAACCCCATTTTAAAGTGATCTACATGGCGAAAAGAAATTAAATACAAGGGGTAGGCGCCTGATATAGATTAGCGTCATCCAACTCCAAATATAAATATTTGATATCTGGTTCAACATGTAAACATGTACTTCCGATCTCTTCTCTAACCAGAACTACAGTGTAAGACACATGACTGGCAACCATCTTCTTTGAATGTAAATAGTTTTGCTCACACAACAGTACACTAAAATATGAGTTGACAAGGCTTGAGTACATGTATTAAGTATTCTAAATCCATAGTATTGGGCATATTGAACAAGTTGTCAAATTTACAGAGATTAATCTTGAAAAAAAGTGTATTACCAGTCAAATACAACTAATTGGCAACTGTGACAAGTGTGTGACA